>Ga0209204_1004026_pt1 | contig 10310 bp, 10 predicted proteins | sample AD_JPNMR2_MetaG_FD_184425 | JGI IMG/M metagenome (GOLD analysis project Ga0209204, IMG submission 184425) | Active sludge microbial communities of municipal wastewater-treating anaerobic digesters from Japan - AD_JPNMR2_MetaG (SPAdes) (version 2) | ecosystem: Engineered > Bioreactor > Anaerobic... | reverse complement strand
GTGATATGATATGATCCTAATTTCATATAAAAATTACTATTTCTGTTTTGGTAATCTTAACTTTTTTCATGTTCTACTCTCCACTAAAACTTTTTTGCGAGGTGATAATCCTTGGTTAGAGTGCAGAGACTTTTCACCCTGGATTTGAAGATAGCTGAGAAACTAAAATCCTATTCTAAGGCGAATGATATCCCTATGTCCTGGATTGTTGAGAATCAGATTAGAAAGTACTTGAAAAGTAAAGGCTGGCTATGAGGTGGTAAATTGGACGAAAAAAAAGAAGATGGTACGGGTGGGCGGCCCTTACCTAATAAAGGTTCTATAAACCATCATATAAAAGTTTACCCCAAGGATTTGCAAGAATTTTATAAGCGTAAAACGGTGAAAGAAACCATACAATTATTCTCAGAATATAAAGGTTTGTTCAGAGCCCTTAATTACGATTTTCACGGGCAATATGTTAAAAACACCCGTGGGAAGAAGCTTATAGACCCCATAGAAGATTATGAGACGATAATACCTAAGGTAAATAGGAGTCTTTACATCACATTGAACTTTTTTGATGAAGGCTTCATCAGAGATTACCATGATGGGGATATTGATGCACTCGAGGGGACGCGAGCATATACCCTGGCCCTTGACATAGACTTGCAAGGTAGTATCGATGATGATATAGACCGTAGCCTATTACTCAAAGCCGTCAGGTGCATTTACAATGAACTTGAACCACTTACAGGCGAGCATATGATAGTATTCACAAGTGGAAACGGGGCATACATCATTTTACATCCAGATTATGCCAAGATAAAATCAGAGGACATAGATCAGATCCGGGTCGCCTATGAAGATATTTTCAAGGCATTCAATCTATTCATATCAGATATACAGGAAAGATTATACCAAGAACACCCGGAGATGCGGGGGAAGATCAAGATAGACCCGATAAACAACAGGAGAAGATACATCAAGGCCCCCCTAAGCCTACATAAAGAACTACCATATATTGTCTACCCCATGAACCCATGGGATGATGAAATACCCCGCAAAACCATCAACGACATCATAGATGATGAAATCCTCGAAACACAAAGAGAAATCTATTCTTTCATAAAAAATGAACCCAGCCCCCAAGACAGGAGAAGATTCATAGACACACTAAAGGACTACCAGGAGATGATCGAAGAAAACAGATCGGAATACGATGGTCTAAACATAGAACCTCCAGAGAAGGCCATATCATTCGATATAATCATCCAAGAACCGGTTACAAAGGCCATATTCGATAAAAGCCTGTGGAGAGACGGGCCCGGGGGGAGACATAAAAGGATCGCATACATGACCACGATATTAGCCAGGGCTGGCTGGACAAAAGAATCGATAAAATCGAAGATATATGAGATAGTTAAGGATTGGGGGTTAAAACACTACCAAATTGATCATGTGATCGAATCATGGTATGAGATGAACCCCCCAAGCATACAAACAATATATGAAGACACCGAGGCATATCCAAAGCTTGGCATGAAAGAGTTCAAGGACAAACTACCAGAAAAACCCAAATATAAGAATCCGATGCAGGAGATAACCAGGATCGCAAAAAGAGAACTTGAAGGTATTGATCAAGTACATTATGGTGATGACAAAGTCATCGGATTATACCCGCATGATAAAAAAATCACAATCAAAACCAAAAAACGCAAAGAATGGAAGGAAGAACCATTCATAAACGCCTACCCAGAGAATATAGAAGTCACAAACAACCCAATAACCGGGATGAGGATGTTTAAAATCGAATTCGCCAGAAAGGATAATCCCGGTCTAAAATTAGAGGGTAAACTCCCCGGGATACTGGAAGGGCTCCGAGAGGAAGGACTATTAGAAGGTGGAGGATACAGGGCTGGTGAATTCCTCAACACCCTAATAAATGAATTAGAAGCCCGGGGGGAAGTAAAAAAGAAGTTCGATATAGGGGTACCAGGATTCTACCACTACAATGGGAAAATAAGAATCTCACGGTGGGAACTGGGAGAACCCACAACCGACAGGATCAAAGAAGCCCTGAACACCCTTGAGAAATTCATTGAAGATTTTAGAACATCGGAATTGGATCAAAGAACCAAACTTTTAACGGTGGTGAAATGGGGACTCACAGCCCCCTTTAACTATGTTAGAAAACAGTTAAACCTCCAAGAACACAACAAGACAATCATAGCCTACGGGTCATCCGGCACGGGTAAAACAACAATGCTCATGATAATACCACACATTTGGGGGATTCCAATTAAAGACTATGAACGATCCGGGTCTAACATCCAAAGCCCGGCCCGTTTCATGAGAATAGTTGGGGAAACAACATTCCCAATCCTCTTAGATGAATCATTACACATATTCAAGAAGAAACCGATACGAGAGATGATAAAGAGGAACTTAGAACAAGAATATCCCCGTGACAGGCTCACAAGAAACCACAGGCTGATAAGAGAACCAGGATACGCATCCATGACATTCGCATCAAACCAACACCCACTAAAAGATGATCGGGGGGGTGTGATCGATGAAGGCCTATACAGGAGAAGCTATGTCCTCGAATACCATGAAAATGAACGCAAAAAACCAAGGGAACAAGAAGAATTTAATCAGAAATGGAAGATAAGATCTGAGGACAGCCCATTAAGGAAACTGAAAGCATTAGGTGATTACACGGCTATGATGATCATGGAGGATCCACCCATCCTAGACAAAGACCCTGTGGAAGCCGGCGAGGAACTCTTAACCATGATGTACCATGAAATCGGCGAAGAAGCCCCTGAATGGATAAAACTCAGAGAATCAAAAAGCATAGAGGACATAGAGGAAGAAACAACCATAACAATCATATCAAGGATCTACGAGGATGCCATGGGACAATATGAGACAATCAAGTGGATAGATGAAATGACAGGGGAAAGACACATCGAGACCCTTCATGATCATAATATAAAAAAGAGGATCAACACCATCAAGGATAGGATCAAAACAGTCGTTAAAGAAGGTAAACTACCCTACATTGACTATAATGAGAGAACGGAGGAATATGTGATAAATTCAACATTCACAACAAGACTGAAAAAGGCTGATGGCATAGATATAAGCTTAAAATCCATGGGGCATCTAATGCAAGACTTTGGATGGAGACACACTAAAAGGAAGAAATTAGGGAGACAATTTAAGGCGGTTGTGTTCAAAGCGGATAAGATGCTTGACATGATAGAATACCTCAAGGGTATTACTATATCAGATGATTAGTATGAGAAAGGGGGACCGGGGACCACTTTAGGTATTAGACCTAAAAATGAACACCCCCCCCAAAATCATCAAGTGTAAAATTTGACCTCTAATGTATGGGGGGTCCCCCGGTCCCCCTTGGTCCCCCTTCGTAATAACATACCATGATATTAATAATAACATATGTGTGGGATGATCATGATCGGATGGATAAAACTCCTATACTATGGGATCAGGATGATATTAACCAGATCCACAAATAAGCGTATAAATTGGTTTTTGAAGTTCATGGAAACACAGAGGAAAATCCTATCCAGGGATGAATACCTGATCCTGATCCTGCAAAGCATAATCGGGATGAACCTGCGAATAGATTATGCAAAAGATCCGAGAGAAAAGGAACGGTTGTTAACCATCCTAAAAGGCCTAAACACCCTGGAACTTAAAGAGATCGATAAAATAAAGGGCCTGTAATAGGTTGATTACGATGATTGATAAAGATCTGAGAAGCCGGGAAACCATGAAAAACCATGATCATGCTCTTAAAACAGATGATACCCCCACCCCATATTTTGATGGTGACAGGCAACGACTATTATCAATACTCGATGAAGCGATAGACCGGCTAATAAGGAAAATCCGTGATGGTAGAATCAAGAACCCACAAAACGACAAAGTCCGGGTTCAATACTACCGGGTCCTTGCCTACACCTGTAGTGTCTATAACCAGGTGAAGCAAGCGGATGAACTTGAAAAACTCAAACTCGAAATACAAACCCTGAAAGATCAACTCAGAACCTATCTTATGAGGTGATAAATTGAATATATCCGAGATAAAAAAACAATACCGTGAATTCAAACGGGAATATGGAAAACTACTACAAACAGCACCCCGGGACAAAGTTGAGGAATTCATACGGGGCATATACAAAGAATCCATGAAGTCAACTCTAATGGATCAAGATAATGACAAAGCCGATGCATTAGCTGACATCTTAGAGGAACTCTCCCCTGTAATATTAGAGAGATTTTCATATCATGAAAGATTAGCTATGATAATGCAGGCAGTCTATGATATGAGTATGGACATTAAACGGGATGAACTTGCAGAGAGCATGAGAGCACACCGTATAGAGATGGCTGCTGTAATCAGTGTGTTAGAGATCCTTTTAGTAATGGTTGAGGATGGTCAAGTTGATGAAGTTAAAAGCATACTAAAGGAGTGGATCCCCGACCTGTACCAACAACTTGAAATTATCCAAGACCTTGAAGTAGCTTTATTATCTAATGATACCAAGGCGTTGAATGATATACAGGCAAGGATAGATGATATACTCCACGAGGCCACCGGTTAAGAGATTTTTTGCTATTTTCTTACCCTTTTTAGGTTGTTTAGGGTAGGGTGGATGGTCTATTTTTCTGAAATTTTGAGTATCTTCTATTTTTGATGTGATATTTTTTTCTTCGCTAAACCTTGACATAACGAAGTTGGACAACACCAAGACAGTACCACAACCACAACCTTTTATATACTTAGGTGTTCATCCCTTAATATGACAAAGACAAAGGAGGCCTAAAAAAAGGGCCTAATAAAACCCTGGAGAGGTGAAAAACTATGAAAAAGAGAAATGAGATAATCCAGAAGATAGAGAAGCTAATGCGAAGCCTCCATGATGAAGCACTGAAACAAATACCAACAAGCACCTACATAAACACCACAATGGGTTTTATACCATGGAAAAAAATGAGGTGACAGACATGGAAAAGACGGATGAAATGAGCATCCAGGACCTGATAGAGGAAATCAGGTCCTATGAGGAACTGGAATACTCCCAGGACCTCCAGGAAGCCCTCATAGACATAGAAGCTGATGAACTGGCATCCACAGATGCAGTCTGCCTGACAGTCCTGGGGAACTATCAGGCAGAAGATGGGTTCCTCAACAGGCTCCTGGAGGAACTCTATGATCAGGCCTACCAGAGAGCCCTCATGAGGGAGGAGGGGGAGATAGAATAAAAATTTTTTGAATTTTTCAAGGCAGCGGAGACCAGTGATTTTCTGGAATTTCTGGAGGCCCTAAAAAGGTTGAAATTTTGCATTTTGTTAATAAAGTATTACGCAATATTTTCTAAATTTTGTAAACCGTAATGAAAATGTATTTATATTAGAAATAACAATATAGTAACAGAAAACAAAAAAAGCGAAAAGTGGAAGGCCACATGGGTTTACTGAGGAAAACCCAAGGGCCTTTTTACTTTTCCAAGTAGGTGATTTGTATGTCACATAAAAGTATATGGCTTACAATATTTAAATGTTACCCAGAACAGAAACAACTTCTTTTTATACCTATTCTTAAAATCCTAAATCCTTATCAGCTCATTCTCTACACATTAAACAGGAAAAGAGGGGGTATAATCTATGAGTAGAGTAAAAAAACTGATAACAATAGAGGATAAAGTCTATTCTGAAATAAAAGAATACTCGGAAGATACAGGGATACCTATTTCTTGGATCGTTGAGGCTCTAATACGGGCTTTCTTGAAGGAAAAGGGAAATGCAAACTTGATTTTTAGATACGATACCAAAGAATTCATAGAATTAAATGTCGAGGTGTAAAAAAAAGTCAAAAAAAGTGAGGGTATAAAAATGTCAAGTGTAGATATGTCTTTTCAAGTATATAAAGGGTTGGTAATTGCTAAGAAATGTTTTAATTTTAGTGGCATGTCAAGAGATTTAGAGGTTGCAAGTGTAGAATTGTGGGAATTAGGTTTTACAGTGTTCCCTTTTCTCGTTTTTAGAGATAGGGAAGGGAATGCTGTTAAATTCAATAAAGAACCAGTGGCTAAGGGTTATTTGAAGGAAAACTTTGAACGGTTAAAAAAAGGAGATCAAACCCTAACAGACCTTAATAGGGTTTCTTGGACTTCAGCTAATGCAGTGGCCATAATGAACGGTGTAAAATTGAGAGACTCCTCTTATTATGTTTGTACGGTTGATATAGATGATCCGAATATTATAGGTGATGTCCTTAGCCTATTCCCAGAAACTTACAGGGAAAGAACACCAAGCGGTGGCTTACACCTATTATATCTTTCAGAAACTGAACCAGAACCTGCAAAAATCCTTAATGAGGAAGGCCATGAGGTTTTAAGTGTACGGGCTAATGGTCAGTGGACTGTAATATACCCATCTGAATTTTATGGTATTGATGGGGAGGAGAAGACGGTTTCAATAGTAAAAGATGTTAATTATTTGGTAAGGGTTTATATGCGGGAGAATGGCCTATATAAACCATCAGATTCAGAGTATCAGAAGTATCATAGTGTAATCTTGGATAATCTGAAAAAGGAACTCAAACAACTAATTAAAAGGGAAACAGAGGATAGGATCGACCTTTTATGTCCTTTTCATGAGGAAACCCACCCATCATTTTCCATATACTTAAACGATGAGAAGGCCCTATATGTTGATTTTCATGATAACAGTAAAGGAAACTTGAAAGAACTGGTTCACAGGCTTGTAGAGGAGGGTAAGGTTACAGAAGACCTTTTAAAGTTGCTTATAGAAGTTGAGAGTCCAAATTATGAACTTATAGGGGATGAATTTGATCCTGTGATGGAGAGAATAGCAAACCATCCAAAGATGAAAGAAGTAATTGACATAATAGACACAAAAAAACGGGTAACCATATCAGATATTATAGTCCCATTGAGAGAGGCCATTAGAGACAATATTAAGCTTGTGAAGGTGAGATATAACAGTGTGGATTATGATCTTTTTTATATTGATCCACACAGCAACCTTTTAAGAGGCTTGGCCAGCGAATTCTTTAAAATAGTGCATAGTCGAATACTTGAACCAAACGGGTACAGCAATGAGAAATTAGTTAGCAGGCTGGTTTACACCTTTGAAGGACTAACAGGCTATACTGTACAGTATGGGGAACTGGATAATAGAGCTTACACACCGTTAGGGGATGGGGTTCTTGATAATGACACACTTGATTTTTTAACTTATGAGGAAGCATTTAAGGAGAATATTATCTTTTCTAAGCCCTTAAAAGTGCCTGTAAAGTACGATGCTGGCCTAATCAGAGCAATAAAAGCTGGAGATTTTGATCTTAACAGAGTAGCCCCAAACTTTAGCAAAATCTTAAAGCGTTTTTTTGACAAAGAAAACCTTGAACTCCTTGAAGACCTCATGGGATATATTATATCTCCTAAAAGGGGTAAAAGAAGGATTGGGTTTATTGTAGGGCCTCCAAACACAGGTAAATCCACCCTTTTAGAGATTCTGAAGGGTTTATTGGGTAAACGGATGGTTTCGGCTTCAAGCGATACTTTACAGGCAAGGTTTGGGAGGTCTGTACTTAGAGGGGCATGGGTTGTTGCTTCTTCTGAGAGGCCAAAGAACACCATAAACAACGACTTATTTAAAAGGATGAGTGGGGGGGATACTATTGAGGTTGAGGAGAAGCATAAGCCCATCTTTGAGATTTTAGTCCAGGCCCTTCTCCTATTTGTGATGAATGAGTTGCCAGAATTCAATAATATCGATGATGCTACATTAGAGAGGATAGTTATAGTCCACACCCAGAACCCTTTAAGCAAGGATGAAATTGAGGATGATCTAATCTTTAAGATCTTAAAAGAGGAAGGAGAAGGGATATTCTACTGGTTGGTTAATTGTTACTGGAAACTCAAAGCGAAAAATTACAATATCGAAAAAGATGATGAACTCATAAAAGAGCTTTTAACCAGGGCAAAATCTAATGTGATTAAATTTAAAGAGGATATGTTAGAATTAGAGCCTTACACTTATGTTAAAGGGACTGAACTCTATGAAGCTTATAACAGGTGGTGTTTGGAGAAGGGAGAAGAACCCTTGGGAAGAAATAAGTTTTATGAGCATGTCACTACTTATATACCGGGCGTTGTTAGGACTACAAAGCAAACAGCCCTATACTTCCAAGGAATTCACATTATAGGGGATTCTGGGGATAGTACAGAGGAAAAAATAGACAACCTTGAAGGTGCTGGCCAAGAAGCCCTTGCAAAAGGGGATTTTGAAAAATTTGATGAAATACAGGCAAAAGTCCCCAAACCAGCGAAGGGACACACATTTAAAAAAGTAGTCGATGAAATACGGGAAAAATATGATATAAGCGAGGATGCAGGGTCTGATCTTTTAAGGGGTATGATGGAATTGGGGATGGTTGAAATAAACAACATGATGGTTTTGAATAAGGATAAAGTTATTGTGAAGGCTGGAGATTTGCTTAACTCCTACCTTGTGGTTAAAGGTGTTGTTAGGAAAGGAACAGTTGACTTAAAAAACATACAAAAGAAGATATTCCCTTACACGATAGAGGATATAAGAAAATTGGAGCGGATAGGTTGGATAAAGATAGATAAAGGCCAGATAAAAATTATGAGGTGAAAGTATTGGGGGGCGGTTAAACATGTTTGTAGAAGAAATAAAACAAATTGAAAGAGAATATAGAGAATTAGGCCGTAAAACAAGACAGGAGATCGCAGAGCTAAAAAGATACCTAAACGACTTAAACCATGAATTAGGTAAGAAATTCAAGGAACTGGAAGAATTAAGAGCATGGGAGAAGGTAGGTGATGATAAGAGCAAGGAGATAGAAGCAACCACTAAAAAGATTCAATACTTACAGGATAAATTCGTAGAAACCGATGATATGATCAAAGACAAGGAACAGAACATACTTGACAACTTAGAGGTGAATATGAACCGTGCAAGGACTCAAAAGGCCAAGGAGATGTACCCAGAGATTAGAGAGTATTATATACACTTGAAGAAGGAAGAAGAAGAACTTAAAAAAGAATACTATAAGGTAAAAAAAGAGATAAGAGAACTCAATACTGAAATAAGAGGCCTAAACGCATACCTTGAAGGAAGAAAAATGGGAATAAACCAGTATGAGGCTGTAAAAGGCCAGGCAATAGAGGATATAATAAATGGTCTGGTAAAATACAAAAACATGAAACAATACCAAGAAATAGGAAACAAAAAGAGAGAAATAAGGGAACTGGAAACTGATAAAATGCTAATAGAAGGCCTAAAAAACACCATAATGGAAGAACTCAAACAAATAGAACATGAACACAAAATATATAAAAACAGATCCAGGGCCCTAAGCAAGAAACAGGAAGAACTCAAGAAAATCAAGAGTAAACTAACTGATATAGATAATAAGATCCAGATTAAAGAGAAGGAACTGCAAGCATACAGGAAGGCGGTTAATGAGGCCATATTTCTTAAATTATTTGATGAAATAATCCCAAGGTTGGAGAAGGCCATGGATAAGAAGAAACTTAGACTTAGGAAGATAGATAAAGACCTTGAACTGTTGAGGAAGGCCATTAAAGAGGCTTGGAGAGAGAAGGAGTTTATAAGGCGGGTTGCTGGATGGGAATGGGTTCATGATTATGATCTTAAACAACTTGCTAAGTGATTTTTACACCACCACATTATTTTATTTTTACCTGTAAGGATTCAAAGGGTTAGAGGTCTAAGTGGTTGTTTCCTTGATGGGTTTTTTTAGTATTTTGTGGGGTGTTTTTATTCTTTGATTTTTTTACTGTTTTTATACTCTTACCCCTATACTAAACAAGTTATATTTTGTATCTTTGGAGTGTTTTTTATTCTTGGTATTTGTTGATGTATTCTTGGAGGGCTTCTCTTATGATGTAGGAGAGTGGGTTATCTCCTTTTGCTTTTGCAAGTTTTTTTATGGCCCTATATTGTGTTTGGGTTATTTTTATGGTGATTTGTTTGTATTTTGTCATAGTTTATAGTATGTTTTTGTGTTTTTTTATAGTTTGTTGAATTTCGTTATATCTGGGTATAATGAAGTTGGTTTTTTTAGGTGTTTGAAAGTGGCCCTGGTAGATATGACAACACCAAGACAGTACCACCACAACCACAACCTTTATAAGGGATGAACACCTAAGTATAATATGACAAAGACAAAGGAGGCCTAACAACATGAAAAAAACCGAAAAACTCCAAAAACCATG
>Ga0209204_1004024_pt1 | contig 10311 bp, 10 predicted proteins | sample AD_JPNMR2_MetaG_FD_184425 | JGI IMG/M metagenome (GOLD analysis project Ga0209204, IMG submission 184425) | Active sludge microbial communities of municipal wastewater-treating anaerobic digesters from Japan - AD_JPNMR2_MetaG (SPAdes) (version 2) | ecosystem: Engineered > Bioreactor > Anaerobic... | reverse complement strand
AAGCCAGCAGTTTTTTGACCAAAATTGTCGCGGTACGAGACTGCACCGTCCGGCCGGTCGCCGGCAGCGTCACTCGGCAGTAATACGTGCTTCCTTCGTCGCCGCTCTGGACGGTTCGAACATAAACCGAATTGGTCTGTCCGGACAGAAGCACGCCGTTTCGATACCACTGATAAGTCAGCCCTGTACTGTCGCCCGTGAGAGGATTGACGGCCTGTACAACGAATGTCACTTGTTCACCGGACGAAGCCGCCACATCGGCCGGAAGAGACGGATTCAGCTGGGGATTCTTCTTTTCAGTCTCAAAGGACCAAACAGGACCGAACAAGTTATTGGGGTCGGAAGCCGCACGAGGATGGCCGGTTCCGTCATTCAGAATTTCATCCACCCGCCAGTAATAGGTAGTATCCGAATTCAGCAGAAATCCGAGAGTGTAAGAAGCTCGCGGGTCAACATTCCCATCAGCAGGATTGGTGTCTGCACCGACCGCGATTGGGGAAGCATACAGGAAGTTGGGTTCGTTCGGAACAATATAAAGATAGTGATACAAGATATTGGGGTTGGGAATCGGAGATGACGGCTGCTGAGGATTGGCCGCCAAACCGGCATCCCAACTGAGTGTTACGGCCGCATCGGAATCGACACCCTGTGCCCCATCCGCCGGATCAGGATTGGAAGCCGGTGCTGCATACGGACCCATTTCAATCAGAAAAACGCGGTCTCCCGTCTGAGCCGTCAGAGTATTTCCGCCGGCTCCGTTGGCACCGCTGGTATAAGCACTTCCGGCGGAATAGGGATTTCCGCCCGCTGCCGCATCCCGAATGCCGAGCAGTTCAAAAAAAGTTCCGCCGGCAGCCGTCAGGTCAAAGCCGTAAACTGTATTCGGTGCAGTCGGCACCGGCCTGTCCAGAACCAGATGTATCCAGGTGCCCGTTCCGTCTGCCGAATTGGTGGAGGCCGCCGGCAGCACTCCCGGTTCCGTACCGGTGATGGTTGCCGTTTCACTCGCAACAACAAAATCTTCCGTACCGGCCGCCGCAGGGTTGGTAATGCGAACGGTGAGTTGGGAGCCGACAGCCATTGCATACCAGGTATTGTTCGCCGCCGTCCCCCCGGGGTTGTTGCCGCTGTAGCCGGGATGGCGCACCCAGATACCGCGAATATTCTTCAATTCCGAACCGGTCAGAAACGTTTGTCCCTGTGCAGGACGGTCAAAGGCAACATAGGTCGTCGCATCATTTCCGGGACCGTCTGCTGTTCCGTCACCGCCGACATTGTCCCGGTCCTGCGCAGCCCCTGTAAAATTGTAGACATCGCCCGGCTGCGGAACAGGAGCCGTCGTGCTGAAACTGATGACAGCGCCGCGGGCTGTCAGCACCCAGACACTTCCAATCAAAAGGATCAATAGATTCCGTTTTCTTTGCATCGTTTCTTCTCCTTACCTGGAATATTAATGAATCATTCAGCGTTACACCTGACCATCCAGACAATTGCTCAGCGCATAGGCGGAATTCCTCCTTACCTGGAAAAAACTTTTGCTGTCCTTTTCATCTCCATCCTCATTTTGAAATCCGAAACCCCCTGCTGTGTTTCTCCCACCGGCAATTCTTCACCCGACTCCGCTTGACTCAATCACATTCTTATCCGTTTTCCCCTTCCGCCGACATCCGACAATTTCTTCACAATTTTACCCAACCCCTGCGGTCAGCCCCTTTTACTCCAGTTCCAAAACCGGCTCCGCAAAGACACACCAGTCGCAGGAAATAGCCCGCTCATAAATCCGAGGCACATCCGGATCGCCCCCGTCGGTGGTTATCAGGGTTAAAAACCGGTCCTGCTCATTCAGTGAAACGGCGATTTCCGTCAACGTACCTTTCTGACGGCAATTTCTCAGAGAGTAGCGCACTTTCCCATCCACCAGAACCCAGAAGTCGGCATTGCAGGGATACGGTTCCTTCAAATCGGCAATGCCGATTTTGGCGGTAAACGCAGCCAGTTTCCATTCGGAAAATTCTTTTCGAACAGCCTGCAAATCATAGGTGATTCCCAGATTGGCATGCATCACCAGGCATGGATGCTCCGGCGTTCCGTACAGGGTATCCTGGAAAGAAAGAATCCCCTCCCGCCTGCCCGGAATGCGGAGATAAGACGGGTCAGGATTGACGCCGAGATTGGCATAAAATACACCGCTGGTCGGGGGACATTCCTCGAAACGGTGCTGCTGAGAACTGATAATCGGAGGACTGTTTCGTCCCCCAGGGACAAAAAGACCGTCCACATACGGATTAGACGGAATCGGCAGGAAAGAATCCGATGTATCATGCTCGTGGATAGAGGCCTCGGAATAGCCGGTCTTGGGGTCGAGCCAGACATTGGCTTTCGTCGGCTTGATGCCGCTGCCGCCTGCCGTAAGGTCAGCCACATCGAGGGTCAATTTCCCACGGCTGATGAGATTGTGTTTGGAATCGATATTGCGGATAAACCGGGTCGGATCAAAGGCGGTTTCTCGAATCGTTCGGCTCTGGGCATCCACATACCGCGCTGAACCATTCCGCATAATCTGGGAATCTTTAAACTGCCTGCCGTGAGAAACCGCCACGGCGGTCTTGCCCTTCATCACGTGAATTTCTGAATCGCCGTCGCCGTGAACCTGCACACCGAATTCAGTTCCCAAATCCACGACCTTGGCGCTGTCGGTACTGACCGTAAAGCCCAGAGCTCCCGGCGGAATGGAGGCATACAAGGAGCCGGAACGCATCCGAACATGACTGGGAGTAAGAATCTGAAACTCCGCAGGTCCCTCGAGAACAAGAGAACCTCCGCTGTCAAAGAGAATTTTGACGGTTCCATCCAGCAGACGCAGCGGACCGGAGCGGGTCGAAAGCCGGCTGCCGTTTTTCAGTTCGTTTTGTGCGTTTCGATCAGCCCAGTGCGGCTGGATGCTGTCATAAATTGTGGCCGTTTCCACTCCATTGCACAGATATCCCCAATACGCATAGGCCAGAATAAAGAACAGGGCTGCCGAGGAGAGAAACAGCGTTACCAGAGAAAACCGGCTGACCCGCGTTCGTACGGCGGCGGAAGCCGGTTCTTCGGCAGCAGGAACCGATGCCTCCGAATGAGAAGCCACCGTTACGGGTTCTGCTCCCTTTTCATACTCCGCCATCAGACGCAAAAAGCCCGAAAACGAATCCTCCGGATTCAGCGACAGCCAGGCCTTTGACATGGCCGCCAGCTTCTTTGATTGTTTAATCTGCGAGCCGAGCTGCAGAAAACGAATTGCACAACGAATCCGCTCCGGATGGTCTTTGAGCAGAGCATTGAGCTGCCGGGCATCGGGCTCGGAGATGGCATCCTCCATAGCCAGAATCAGCAAATCTTCGAGAGTTTTTCGAATGGTTTCATCCATGGAGAAACTCCTCCCGTCGAATCGCCCGCTCTACACAGGAGAGCAATTGACTGTGAATTCGGCTGAGCAGTTTATAGACGGCATGAATGGACAGATTCATCGAACGGCTGATTTGGGCCGGATTGAGCCCTTTGTCATACCGCATATCAATCATTTTCCGGCTCCGCTCATTCAGTTTTTCCAGACACTGCTCCAGCGCGTCCATCCGGGCATCCGCCGTCTTCATTTCCTCATCGAGAACCGGAATCATCTGCTGAAGAACCTCATTGTCGAAAAGAACCTGCCTGGATTTGTTTTTCTTGCTTCGGAAATTTAAAACTTCAAAAAATGCAAACCGCAGCGCCCACGACAGAAAGTTGCCCCCCTCCTCAAACTGATCGAATCGGGCCCAGATTTGGGAACAGACTTCCTGCAGGATATCATCCGCATCGGACTGACTGGTCACCAGCGAAAGGATATAAGCATGAATTTTCGGCTGATTCTCCAACAGGAGCTTCAGGAACAGCTTATTTCGCTTATACACCTCCTGGTCCATCATATGGGCAAACTCAACAAATAGAGGTTCGATACGCCGTTTTCTAATTACAACGGCACTTTGGAGGCCAAGATTAGACAACTTTTTTGAAGATTTAGAGAATTTGGGGAATGTAAAAAACAAAAAGGGGCGAAAAAAAAGAAGTTATGAAATCTTATCAGACGAACCGATATACACCTTATAACAGACAGAGTATAGCCGGTTATTTTCTTTCACTTTTTTTGAGTTCCTCCAGACGCATTTGCCAAACAGCAGGCGGCGGGGCATACAGCGTCTGAAGAACCCCTGCAGCGTGACGAACATCTTCGCGGGAAGTTTCCGACATCTTTGCACTGCAATACAGTTCATAATATTTGGCACGCCACCAATGCCAGGAACGCTCTTTTTGTGTCCGGTCCGAGGGTTCATAGGCACTTCGAACCTTCTGCCATTCCCGGACGGCCTGTATCCACTGGCCTTGCTGCATTCGGCGAAAAGCCCGGCAGCGAATTACAGCTTCATCGGCGGAATCTTTCTGCTCATCCAGAAATTGATCGAGCCGTTCAGCGTCCTCCGGCAATAACTGCGCTGAACGGGCAGCCATCTGAGCCCAAAGCAGTTGAACCCGCTGACGCTCCTGAACGGAAGCCGCTCCGCAGGCGGCCATCTGCTCGGCTCGTTTCTTCACCAGCGGTTCCAGTAAAACATCCGAAGAAGCAGAATATTCCTCCGGCCGTTCCGCAAAGGCCTCCAGAACATACAAATCGAACGCCAGATGGCGGCAGTCGGCCGGTATTTCACATAAAATCTGAACCGCTCGACCATACTCCTCTTTCAAAGAAAGGGCCTGCACATACAGATATCCGAGGACCGGTTCGCCTTTTTCCGCTTCCTGTTCCAGAAACCGGACCATTTTGTCCACATTTTGCCTGTCCGGCCTGTCAAACAGATAATACACGTATCCGGCTGCCGCCTGGCGGCGAAGGACAGACCCGGCCGGACTGTTTTTTTCGAGCGACTGAATCCACTCGACCCACTGACGCTCTGTCTCTTCTCGCTCGTTGGGGTCAGTCGCATGGGAAGCACGAACTGCAAACTGCTGCATTTTGGCTTCGAAGGCCGGACGCTCCACCGTCTCGAAATGTTCGGCCTCCTGAGCCGCCAGCAGGCCGTCAATAAATTCCTGTGACGAAGGCCAGGCCTGCTGGACCCGGCGGAGAGGTTCCCGACGGCTCTGCGCCCACTCAAGAAAACCGTACTCAACCGCCCATTCAAAATCCTCTTTGTCGCTTATCTTTTTCTGAAAAATACGGGCGATTTCTTCTTCAAACGGCCCGCCGGAAAACAGTTCAAAACGCTTCTGCAAAAGCAGCATCCGCTCTCGGGCCGGCTCGCTTACGTCGTCCCGAAGCATCATCTGATGAAGAATCATCCGCAGCTGCTCGGCATCGTCTGTCCCCTGACGCTGCCAGAGAGCCAGAACCTGAAGAATCTGTTCCTGACCCTGCCACCGAGCGTTCTCCGCCCTGCACGTCTCAAGAACCCTGGCAAGAAGCGGCTGTTTTTGCCCTTCCTCACAGAGGGCCTGCCAAAACAGAAACAGCGTCTTCAGATAACGGCCTCGGAGCAGCCCCTGCTGCGCCGCAGCCCAAAGCCCCGTCTGTCCGTACCGGGCCTCCCAATCCTCTCCCGTGTATCCTTCCATTTGATGAACCTGTTCCGTGAGAACAGCCAGCATCTCCTCAACCCTTTGACCGGCTGAAGCGGCGGATTCGGAAAGAACCTTTCTCTGTGCTGCATCCGCCAATCGACCCAGGCACAAAAACGTCAGCCGAGCCGGGGCGGTCTGCACCAAAAACTCCTCTTCAAGACGGGCGATTTTGTCTGCGGCGGTCTTGATAACCTCCGGAGACGGTTCCGCCCAAACAGAACAGACCAATCCTCCTAAAAGCACTCCCAACACAACTCTGCTACTGCGCATATTCTTCATTCGCATCCGTCATTAGAAATGTAATCTGGTTTAATCCGAGCACCCGCAGCAGGTCATACACCTTCACGACCGCATCCCAGGAAACCTCATCGCCGCAAATCAATTCAACCGGGTCATCCGCCCTTCGCTGCTGCCGCCGGCAGACCTCTTCCACGGCATCAGCCGCAGCGTTCCATTCGTCTTTCGATGCGTCCTGCGACAGGAGCATTTCTTTGTCCGTACCGATTTTAAGCCGAAAGCCTCCCCCTGACAGCGTCAACTCAAGAATCAGCGGCTCGACAATCTGCAGACGTTCAGAGGAAACATTCTGAGGCACCCGAAGAGGTACGATGGCTTCTGATCGCCGAAATTTGGCTGTCAGAACAAAAAAAGTCAGCAGAAGAAAAATTACATCAATCATCGGGGCCATCCGCAGTCCGGTGTCCGTGCGTGACCTTCGAGTCAGCCCTTCGAGGGTCCGCTGATGAAAGGACAGCCGGGTGCCTTCCGATGAATGCATCGAAAATCTCCCGCAAGGAAAGATGCTATCGTTTTTTCGGAGCTGAACAAACAGCTTTTTGGAATCGGCTTTGTTCCAACCCGGCATCAAAGGCCGCCAGATTCACCTCCGTCAGAGTCGGATTCTTCTCGGCAAACAGGTCTTTGACGGCCTGCCGGATGCTTTCCTCTTTTACCAAACCCGTATGCCGCACAAAAGCCCCCAGAGCTGCCAGATTGGCTACTTTCAATTGTCCCAATCTCTGAGCAATCTCCGTGGCCGGAACAAAAATGCGGTCGATATCCTCCCGTTTGGGGCCCCGCTTTACCAGCGAAGTATTCACCAGCAAAAGTCCTCCGGCCGCTACATCCGGCTCAAACTTATCGAGGGAGGGCTGGTTGAGCACAATCGCCGAATCGGGCGTCTCCACAAACGGACAAGCAATTTCATCATCGCTGACAATCACGGCGGCAAAAGCGGTACCGCCCCGCATCTCCGCCCCATAGGCCACCATGCCGGTAACGTTTTTATTCTCCTTCAGGGCGGCACGCGCAATCAGATTGCCCGTGAGCACCACACCCTGCCCGCCGAAACCGGCGATGATTATCCGCATTTGAGACATTCCCGCCATCCTGAATCCCTTCAGCGGTCCTTAAACACTCCCAGAGGGAAAACCGTCTTCATCTTCTCGTTCACAAAGTCAACGGCCTCTTTCGGACTGAGTTTCCAGTCTGTCGGACACATCGAAAGCACCTCAACCAGCGAAAACCCCTTGCCGGCGATTTGATTTTCAAAAGCCTTTCGAATCGCCTTTTTGGCCCGAAGGACATCTTTGGGCGTGCTGACAGCCACCCGCTCCAGATAACAAGGGCCATCCAGTGCACTGAGCATTTCGCAGACCTTAATCGGCCCGCCTTCGCCCAATTTTCCCCGTCCGGCCGGTGTGGTTGTACTCCACTGCCCCATCAGGGTCGTCGGGGCCATTTGTCCGCCGGTCATTCCGTAAATGGCATTGTTGACAAAAATCACGGTAATGTTTTCCCCCCGGTTGGCCGCATGGATGGTCTCCGCCGCCCCAATCGCCGCCAGATCTCCATCCCCCTGGTAGGTAAAAACGATCCGGTCCGGCAGAACCCGCTTGATTCCCGTTGCAACCGCCGGCGGCCTTCCGTGGGCACACTCGATAATATCACAATTCATATAATCATACAGCAACACCGCACAGCCCACAGGTGCTGTACCAATCGTCCGCTCACGAATTCCCAATTCGTCAATGACCTCTGCAACCAGCCGATGCACAATCCCGTGCCCGCAGCCGGGACAGTAATGCGTCAGCACATTTTTCAGAGTTTTGGGACGCCGAAATTCCATTTATGACTTCCTCTGGGCCTTGAGCCCCTTCGAACGGGCCCCAGCAAGATGACGGATTTGCTCCAGAATTTCTTCTTCAGACGGATACCATCCGCCGCCTTTGCCCAAAAAGGCAACAGGCCGCCGGCATTCGATTGCCAGTTTTACATCCTCAATAAATTGTCCGTGGCTCATTTCAACCACCAAGAATGCTTTCGCCTGTTTTGCCGCATTCTGATAGGGCTGTACGGGAAACGGCCAGACACATAAAGGACGTATCAGACCGGCTTTCAGGCCTTCTCGTCGAGCCCTCTTAACGGCCCCTTTGGCCACCCGACCGGGAATGCCGTACGCCGTAACAATCACATCCGCATCAGCGGTTTCAAACTCCTCATAAAGAGAAATTTCCCGCTGCATTTTTGCATATTTTTTCTGAAGCCGAAGATTGTGCTGAACAAGGGAATCCGACGGGTGCAGAAAGAGCGTGCGAATTACACGGGGAGCACGGCCTCGACAGCCGTCTAAAATATAATCCTTCGGGGGAAGCTTGAAAAGCGGCCGATAGGGATGCGCTTCCACCGGCTCAGCCATCTGCCCTAAAATTCCATCCCCCAGAATCATCACCGGATTGCGGTAAAAATCCGCATAATCAAACGCATTCAGCGTCAAATCATACAATTCCTGAAGCGTCGCCGGCGCCAGAACAATGAGACGATAATCGCCGTGTCCTCCGCCCTTGACGGCCTGAAAATAATCCCCCTGCGAAGCCCGGATGTTTCCGAGACCGGGCCCGCCCCGCTGCATATTGACAATCACACAGGGAAGCTCCGCGGCGGCAATGTAGCTGATGCCCTCCTGCTTGAGACTGATGCCGGGAGACGAGGAGCTGGTCATGCAGCGGGCACCCGCCGCTGAAGCCCCAAAGAGCATATTGACAGCCGCAATCTCACTTTCGGCCTGCACAAACACACCCCCGGCCTGCGGCATCCGCCAGGACATCCGCTCCGGCACCTCATTCTGCGGCGTAATCGGGTACCCCGCATAAAACCGGCAGCCCGCTTCAATCGCGGCTTCTACCAGCAGTTCATTCCCTTTTAAAAGAATTTTTTCCGACATCCTCGTGGGCTACTTCGCCGCCCCTCCGGAATTCTCTTTGGAGCCGTTCTTGCCATCAAAAATCTCAATCGCCATATCGGGACACATTCGACCGCACATGGCACAGTAGGTGCAACGGGCCGGGTCCACCAGAACTGCGAACGGATGACCGTGCTCGTTCAAATCCTCCGATATTCGAATGTTCTGACAAGGACAAACCAGCACGCACAAACCGCATCCCTTGCAATGCTCTGCATAAAAGCGAATTTGAGGCATTGGCAAAAAACCTTTCTTTTCGATACAGAAAAAATCATATCCGCCGCTCCCTTGTGCGTCAATGGAAATCGAAAAACCTGTCGATGAATCTGGATAGACAATCCTCAGATTTCTGATGAAGATGAACTTGAGACTTTATGGAAAGCTGAAAAAAAAGAAACCGCCCGATTCAGCGGGCGGTTTCTGAAAAAGCTTCAATCAGAAAAAAGGGATTACAGTTCCCGGCGTCGTCTCAGCCAGCCGATCAGAGCGGTCCCCACTGCCGCCAAAGCAACAGCCCCTGGGGCCGGAACCGCATTAACCAGAATCAGCTGGTCCTGGGCATACCCGGAATAGCATCGGCCGTCAAAAGATTTCCACAGGGTCATCACCCTCACATTGCCCAGCCCTTTGCCGTACCATTCTCCACCCCGAGCAACGGCCTGCTCAGCCAGAAGAACATAATCATTCTTCGGACCAATCACAGAAGCATTTTTGAATTCGGCCTCAATATAGTGAATGGCATTCTGCAGCTTGGTCTGGTCGGTCAGACGGCTGTCCCCTTCCATAAACTTCGTAAAAAGAAACGCCGTCCGCGGGTCCAGCGGGTCGGAATTGACGGCATGAAGCGGCCCCTGCCCATAAACTCCGCCGGCCCAGTCCATCCCGCCTTTGACCGCAGAGGTCCCAATCACAGCATAGTACGAAGTATTCGGGGTGAACGTCTCCTGATACTCCAGACAGAACGTCGGCAGAATTGTCCCCGCATTATAACCGCCGAACCCATCTTCAAGAACCTGAAAAGCATAGGCGGGTGTCGAATCATTCAGCATTTTAATGGTCGGCCCGGCCGGAACCGAAACACTCAATGCGGCCGCAATAAAAATCGCTGTTATCTTTTTCATCACTCACACTCCACAAAAAAGTTTTTTCCGGTCTCGACGCTTATTTATACCGCAAACGCTCCTCGCTATTGTTAAGAAAAGGTTAGAAATCCGTTCCTGATTTTCTTTCTGTGTGTTTTCTGAAACGATTATGCAGACATTACCGTCTGTGTGGTGTGGGTTGGAGTCTGGCTGAACAGACTCTCAGCCGCTACTATGTTCACCACCGTATTTGGCGTGAGCATCTCCCGCACCGTTGCCGGCAACGGGATGTTCAACTTTTCGATTCTGTTCCAGTTCAACATTTTTGCTCCTTTCGCTTTTTTTTTTGAACCT
>Ga0209204_1004020_pt1 | contig 10317 bp, 6 predicted proteins | sample AD_JPNMR2_MetaG_FD_184425 | JGI IMG/M metagenome (GOLD analysis project Ga0209204, IMG submission 184425) | Active sludge microbial communities of municipal wastewater-treating anaerobic digesters from Japan - AD_JPNMR2_MetaG (SPAdes) (version 2) | ecosystem: Engineered > Bioreactor > Anaerobic >... | reverse complement strand
GAATTGATTATTATTTGACAATGGGCCTATAGTTTAATGGTAGAATACCGCTTTTGCACAGCGGAGGTGGCAGTTCGATTCTGCCTAGGTCCACCCTCTTAGAAATCCTTTTTGAAATGAATTGGCTGATTACTTTCAAACGAGATTCTTGACTTTGATTTTTAAAATTTAATTGGTATAATAAGAAGAGTCACTCGCCAAGATTTTTTTAAAAATTTAGGCGAGTAAAGGTCGAAATTTAAGGAAATGATTAAAAACAAAAAAATAATAAAATAATATGTGGTTTCAATCATTAGCAAGTGCCAGTTATACTGCCTTAATGGGGCTGTGGCAAGGTTTTATTAACTTTGTTCCAACCCTTTTGGGTGGTCTGATTATATTTTTAATCGGCATCGTAATTGGCAATGGCATTAGCCAATTGATAGAGAAAATCATCGAGGCAATAAAATTAGATAAAGCCTTAGAGAAAGCCGGCGTAAAAGAATTTACTGATAAAGCCAATATCGGTTTAAATTCCGGCTATTTTCTTGGTCAATTAACCAAATGGTTAATAGTTCTTGCGTTTTTAGTGGCAGCTTGTAATATTTGGGGACTGGCGGCAGTTGGTGATTTTCTGAGAAGCGTTGTGAGTTTCTTACCAAATATAATTGTGGCGGTAGTGATAATGTTAGCCGCCATTGTTTTGGGAGAGTATGCGGCTAGATTTGTTAGAGCTTCTGTTTCTGGAGCGGGTTTGAAATTTCAAGGATTTCTTTCTTCTTTGACAAAATGGGCAATTTATATCTTTGGAATATTAGCCGCGCTTTCGCAGTTGAAAGTTGCCTCTTATATTATCAACACTCTTTTTACTGGCATTGTAGCAATGTTGGCTTTAGCCGGAGGTTTGGCTTTTGGCTTGGGCGGCAAAGAATTAGCGCAAGAAATATTAAAGAAATTCAAAGAAGAGATAGAAAAATAAAAATTGCTAATTTAAAAGAGAACCGCTTAAGCGGTTCTCTTTTTAAATCTTTTAAAAAAAACAAAATTAGAATATAATAAATTTACCTGCCCAAATTTTTATTCTGTAAAAATTTGAGCAGGGACGCAATTATGAAAAAATCAAGAATTTTAATTACTACTCCCATCTATTATGTCAATGACAAACCTCATCTTGGTCATGCTTTTACTACTTTGATTGCTGATGTCTTGTCGCGATATTTTAAACAGCAGGGAAAAGAGGTTTTCTTTTTAACCGGTACTGATGAACATGGAATTAAAATTGCTCAACTATCAGAAGAGCAAAATAAAACCCCCCAAGAATTATGCGATGAAATTAGTTTAGAATTTAAAAAAACCTGGCAGAATTTAGGAATTGAATATGATTATTTTATTAGAACCACTGATAAAGACCACATTGAAACAGTACAATTTATTTTGAATACTTTAAAAGAAACAAATAATTTATACGAAAAAGATTACGAAGGCTTGTATTGTGTTGGCTGTGAAAGTTTTTTGTTAGAAAAAGATTTAGTAAATGGTTTATGTCCTTTTCATCAAAAGGCGCCTTTAAAAGTTTCTGAGAGAAATTATTTCTTTAAATTAAAAAATTATCTGAAAAAAATTAAAATTAAAATAGAAAAAGGAGAAATAAAAATTACACCGGATTTTGCCCTAAAAGAAACTTTGGGATTATTTAAACAAAATTTACCCGATTTTTCCGTTTCTCGCTTAAAAGAAAAAGTAAAATGGGGAATTGATTTGCCATTTGATGACAGCCAAGTAGTTTATGTTTGGGTTGACGCCTTAATCAATTATATTTCCGCAATTGGTTTTTATAAAAATAAAAAGAATTTTAAAAAATGGTGGGAACAGGGATATGTTTTGCATATTTTAGGAAAAGATATTTTAAAATTCCATGCCGTTTATTGGCCAGCAATGCTTGAAGCCTTAAAGGTGAAAACACCAGATGAAGAATTAATTCATGGTTTTTTTACGGTCAATGGTCAAAAGATGAGTAAAACTTTAGGAAATGTGATTGACCCGAATGATTTAGTAAAAAAATATGGAAAAGATGCCGTCCGTTATCTTCTTTTGTCTCAATTTCCTTTAAGTGATGGAGGAGATATAAAAGAGAATCAATTTCAAGAAAAATATAATGCTGATTTAGCGAATAGTTTTGGCAATTTAGTTTCGCGAGTTGTAAGTTTAATCAACAAAGCAGAAATAGAAGAAAAAAAGGAAGTGAGTGCTGATTTCAAAAAGATAATTCTTAGAACAAAAGAAAACTACTCCCAGTTTATGGAAAATTATAAACTTTTCGAAGCCTTAAAAGAGATTTTTAAACTGGTTGATTATTGCAATTTATATCTTACTCAAAACAAAACTTGGGAACTAATAGGAAAAGAAGAAAAAAGAGAGTTATTAAGAGAGCAACTAAACAATCTTTTAGAGGCTCTTAAAGAAATTAAAGATTTAATTCTTCCATTTCTGCCCGAAACAAGTAAAAAATTAGAAAATAACTTGAAATTTTTAAAAGTTGAACCATTGTTTCAAAGAATATAATTCATCCCTAGGCGAAGGTCAAAATAGACTTCGGTTTCGTCTTCAAGACTTCGATTTCGCTCTCTAAATAAAATTTAAATTTGCTTTTTTTGTTGACGATCGTCTCAAAAAAAAAGATTTAGAGAGAGGATTTTAGGATTTGCTTTTTTTATTGACGATCGTCATTCAGAAAAGATTTTAAATTAATTCCTGAAATTTGCTTTTTTTGTTGACGATCGTCATTCAGAAAAGATTTTAAATTAATTCCTGAAATTTGCTTTTTTTGTTGACGATCGTCTCAAAAAAAGATTTTGGAAAAGAGAGTTAGATATTGTTGCTTAAAATTGAAAAAACTTGACTTTTTAAAAAAGAGGAGTATAATTCTTAATTAGATAATCTTTATCGAAATGATAAAAATTTCTTGCAGAAAACCTCGAAAAAGAAAGTGAGTAGCCAACTCATAGGTTTTTTAAAAACGCTACCACTTTCGGTAGCGTTTTAAGTTGCCTGAAAATGAAAAAAAGAAACGACAGTTCTTTGAAAACTAAAAAGCAAAAATAAAAAATTTAAATTAACCATCTTTAATTTGTCTTTTCGTTAAAGATGGAAAAGTGGAAATAAGGGCAAATGGTGGATGCCTTGGCACAGTGAGGCGATGAAGGACGGTGCGTAGCTCCGATAAGCCTCGGGGAGGTGCGTAGCAACCTATAATCCGAGGATTTCCGAATGGGGAAACCTAATACGATGATAAATCGTATTATTCAGTGTCATTTTGGCACTGGAAGCATACCTGGGGAAGTGAAACATCTCAGTACCCAGAGGAAAAGAAAACAAAAATAACTTTTTTCCTCTCTCAATGAAGAAGGATAGAGGAAAAAAGTTTTGTGATTCCCTTAGTAGCGGCGAGCGAACAGGGAAAAGCCCAAATCCTCCACATGACTTAGACTACTGATATTTTTACCAATGCAAAGCATTGGAGTTTAAGTCATGTGGAGGAGGTCAAAAGAAAAATGCCCGAGTTTGACTCAAAAGAAAAATAAAGAAAAGTTGAATTATCTGGAAAGGTAAGCCAAAGAAGGTGAAAGCCCTGTAAACAAAATTTTTATTTTTCTTTAGCATTTTTCTTGAGTACTTCGGAGATTTAAAGCTCAGAAGGAAGGTTCCGGGACTACTCCGGAAAGGCTAAATACTCACTGCGACCGATAGCGGACTAGTACCGTGAGGGAAAGGTGAAAAGAACCCCGGTGAGGGGAGTGAAATAGAACCTGAAACCATTTTGCCTACAAGGACTCGGAGCCCCCTTCTTTTAACAAAGGAGGAGGTGACGGGGTGCCTATTGAAGAATGAGCCGGCGAGTTTATATCTACTGCTTAAATTAAGCCGCGAAAGCGGACGAAGTTGAAGGGAAACCAAGTGTTAAAAGCGCGTTTCAGTGTTTTAGTCTGCTTTTTCAATTGATAGCAGACTAAAACACTGTGAGTAGTAGACATAAGACCCGAAGCCAGACGAGCTTACCATGGTCAGGGTGAATCCCGACGAAAGTCGGGAAGAGGCCCGAACCCGTGAGCCGTTCAACACTCTGGGATGAACTGTGGTAAGGAGTGAAAAGCTAACCGTGTCTGGGAATAGCTGGTTCTCCCCGAAATAGCTCTACGGCTAGCGGTCTATTTATTCTCGTGGGGGTAGAGCACTGGATGGTGTGTACAGGGCGAAAGCTCAGCACACCAATCAAACTCCGAATACCATTGAGATTACAATAGGCTAGTCAGACTACGGGGGCGAAGCTCCGTGGTCGAGAGGCAAAGAATCCGGATCGCTGTCTAAGGTCCCTAAATATTGGTTAAGTGTAGACTCAAGGTAGTGATTCGCCATCGACAGTTAGGAGGTTGGCTCAGAGGTAGCCATCCTTTAAAGAGTGTGTAACAACTCACTACCTGAATCGAACACTCAAGTTTTTGAGTGTTCGAGTGGTGAATCGCGCCGAAAATTTATCGGGACTAAAACCAATTACCGAAGACGCGGATTACTGTTCCAAGCGATAGCAAGGTACAGTAGTGGTAGGGGAGCGTTTCTTAAGCGTTGAAGCCGAAGGCGCGAGCCACGGTGGAGTTTAAGGAAGTGAGAATGCCGGCATGAGTAACCTAAAAGTCCGATGAGAACTCGGACCCCCGAAAATCCAAGGTTTCCTTGGCAATGAAAGTCAGCCAAGGGTTAGGCGGCCCTAAGGCAATGGCGAAAGCCGCAGCTAATGGACAGTCGGTTAATATTCCGACCCCTGAGCATTTTTGCGAAGGAAGGACGGAGGAAAAAAGGAGGAGCGCATTATTGGTTTTGCGTTGGGAATATAAAGTTCTGTTTACCTGGAAAATCCGGTAAACTGAGTTAAATCTCAAAGAGCGCATATTCCCAAAAGATTAAGTTTTACTTAATCAATTTTTCCGAAGAGCCTTCCGAGAAAAATTTCTAAGCGATAAAAATGTTCAGTCCGTACCGTAAACCGACACAGGTGGGTGAGGCGAGGAGCCTCAGGGGAACGGGTGATTCCTCGTTAAGGAACTCGGCAAAAAAGCGGGCGTAACTTTGGAATAAGCCCTCCGAGCACTCAAGTTTTTGAGTGCTCGGCGCAGCGAAAGTATCCCTGGCGACTGTTTACCAAAAACACAGGTCCCTGCGAACCCGTAAGGGGATGTATAGGGGCTGATGCCTGTCCGATGCCAGAAGGTTAAGCTTGGCGGTCAATTGATTTTTATCAGTTGGCTGACTGAGTTAAGCCCTGGTCAATGACAGCCGTAACTATAAAATAACCGTTGTAGTTATAAAATCTGGCTATATGCGGGAAGTTCTCCTTAATGTTATAGGTACTCATTACGATTAACGTCACCGTAATAGTAAAAAACTTATAACAGAGATAATCCGCAGGAAAGTTTCTGATAGTGATCAAAAACAAAAATATGGTTGATAAAAAGGACCTAAATATGAAATGGTTAAAACAAATTCCGGAAAAGGTTGGCTGGTACTTGAGTGGTTTCTGTGATGGTGAAGGTAGTTTCAATGTTTCTTTACGGCAGAAACACGATTATCGCATAGAATGGCAAATTGTTTTAGCCTTTAATGTCTCACAAAGAGATATTACTAATTTAATTTTATTGAAACGGTATTTAGGATGTGGTAGGTTGCGACACCGCAAAGATGGTGTTCATTACTTTGTAGTTGGGAATTACAAATCAATTATTGAAAGAGTAATACCGTTTTTTAAGAAGTTTTATTTTTTTTCTTCCTCAAAAAAGAAAAATTTTTCTCTTTTTGTACAAATCGCAGAATTAGTTGAGCAGAAAGAACATTTAAATCCAGAAGGGTTCAAAAAAATCGTAGCTCTTCGAGAAAAATTAAATGCAGGAAGAGGCAGAAAGAGAAAACATAATCAAAATGACGTAACCATAAACTATCAGAGATTCCTCAGAGACTATACGCCAGACCGCAGTACTCAATAATTTAAGTACTCGGAAGATATAGTCCGATCTCATAGGCGACTATGAGGATCTCCATAAAAAAATGGAGTGATAACGTGACACGAACGGTTCTAAGGTTAGGAAGCGCTAGCCTTAGTAAAATTCGACTATATGCTGGAAAATCTGGTGTATCCAAGACTACTATGGTATAATGTAACCATAGAATATGGTTAATATTATGCCAAGTAAAAATGTCTTTGGTGCAGATAATCAGCAGGAAAGACTCAAAATCGCTTATTGGATAGTAGGTTTTACTGATGGAGAGGGGTGTTTTTCAATTGCTGTTATAAAGAACAAAACTACTAAATTCGGGACACAAATTTTTCCTGAATTTGTAATTACACAAGGAGAAAAAAGTTTAGTTGCATTAAAAAAAGTTAAAAATTTTTTTGATTGTGGGAATATTTTTGTTAATAGACGATACGATGATCATAACGAAAATTTATATCGTTATTGTGTGCGTTCTTTATATGATTTAGATAAGAAAATAATTCCGTTTTTTGAAGAACATCATCTCCAGACATATAAACGAAATGATTTTTTGATTTTTAAGAAGGTTATAAAATTAATGATAAAGAAAGAACATTTAACTGAAAAAGGAAGAAGAAAAGTACTTATGTTTATCAGTGGAATGAATCATAAGAAGAAGAGATTTTGAGAATCCTCAGAGACCATACGTCGAACCGCAGCACTCAATGATTTGAGTGCTCGGAAGATATAGTCCGAACTCTATGGCGACATAGAGAGGTAAATAAATTTTGCCCTTCCAAAATGGAAGTAACATAATTGAGCGCAATTCCTTGTCAGGTAAGTTCTGACGTGCATGAAAGGTATAACGACTGGGGAACTGTCTCAACGAGGAGCCCGGTGAAAATGCGTGTCCAGCGAAGACGCTGGGTACCCGCAGCAAGACGAACAGACCCTAGGAGCTTTACTGTAGTTTGGTATTGATTTTATTTGCAAGATGCGTAGCGTAGTGGGGAGGCTTTGAAGCCCTGATTTCGGTTGGGGTGGAGCCGCCAATGAAACACCCATCTTTTTGTGAATAAAATCTAACCTTAAAGGCAAAAACTTTAGGGGACAGTGCTTGATGGGCAGTTTTTGTGGGGCGCAATCCTCCTAAAAAGTAACGGAGGAATCTATTAAGGTTGGCTATCCGCCAATGGAAACGGCGGAGGTAGTGTAAAGGCAAAAGCCAGCTTTATAGCAAGGGAGACATCCCGCGCTATTGCGAAAGCAGAGCTTAGTGACCCGATGCGTCGTTGTAGAAGGCGCAAAGACACTGGACAAAAGTTACCCTAGGGATAACAGGCTAGTGGAGCCCGAAAGTCCAAATCGACGGCTCCGCTCGGCACCTCGATGTCGGCTCATCCTATCCTGGCGCTGAAGAAGGTGCCAAGGGTTTGGCTGTTCGCCAATTAAAAGGATACGCGAGCTGGGTTCAGACCGTTGTGAAACAGGTCGGTTTCTATCTGCTGTGGGCGTTCGATACTTGAGGGGAGCTGGTCTTAGTACGAGAGGACTAGGCTGGACGAACCTCTGGTGTACCGGTTGTCCTACCAAGGGCATTGCCGGGTAGCTATGTTCGGAAGGGATAAGCGCTGAAAGCATCTAAGCGCGAAGCCCACCCCAAGATTAGGTATCGTGGCTTGAAAAAGCGAGAGATACCTCAAAGACTATGAGGTTGATAGGCTCTAGGTGGAAGTGCTGTAAGGCATTAAGCCGAGGAGTACTAAATTATCGAAGCCACTTTTCCATCTTTAATGAGAAGACAAAATAACTGGGCCCGTGATTTAGCCAAAAATGCTCCACCCGATCCCATTCCGAACTCGGAAGTGAAAGTTTTTGGCGCCGATGATACTCTTTATGGGGAAAGTAGGTTTTGCGGGCCCTTTTTTATTTATTTATTCGTAATCAATTTGTAATTTGTTGATGAACTCTATTTGTAATTCGTTGATGATACTTTAGTAATTTGCTATAATAATTCCAATGGAAAAACGATTGTTTAAACAAGTTATTGTTGGCTTGGTTGTTTCTCTTATCCTTTTTCTAGGAGGTTATCTTATCTATTTAAATAATAAACCTCCAGCCACTTGTTCAGATAATATTAGAAACCAAAAAGAAGAAGATATCGATTGTGGTGGTCCTTGTATTCCTTGTGATTTAAAATACAATCCTCCTTTAGTTTTAGCCGAACAGCCGTATTTTATTTCAAGCGATACAAATAAAATAGACATTGTTTTTAAACTTTTAAACAAAAGTCAGGAGTGGGGAGCAAAAACTTTTTCTTATCAAATTAAGTTAATCGGGCAAAATGGCGAAACTCAAACTTTAACAAAAAGTGATTTTATTCTGCCTTTAGAATTAAAAACAATAATTTTGCCTTTAGTTGATGTTTCTTTTACTCCTTCAAAAATAGAAATAGAAATTGTCAAAGAAAGCATAAGTTGGGAAAAACCCTTGAGTGGCATTAATCTTTCTTTAGGAGACCCGTTTATTTTGTCTAATGTCAGAGTCATTGAACCGCAAACTCCAAAGCAGCAGGAGTTTAATGTCTATATTTTTACCAAAAGTTTAGAATTAAAAATGAAAGACCCGGAAGTGTTTAATCTGCAAAAAGTTTTAGCCCAAGATCCGGAAATTTATCCCGAAGGAAAAATTACCGGTGTTTTTGACAAAGCAACCGAAGCAGCAGTAAAAAGATTTCAGAAAAAATATGGCATTAGAACAACTGGAGAAGTTGGTCCTCAAACCAGAGCAAAATTAAACGAACTCTACGGTCCTTCAGAATTAGAGCCATTTTATTATACTTTTACCAAAACTTTAAAACGCGGTTCAGGAGGAATAGAGGTCATTAATCTTCAAAGGGCTTTAATGATAGATTCAACCGAGCATCCTCGAGGAAATATTTCTGGCGTTTTTGATAAAGCGACTGAAGATGCTTTAAAAGAATTTCAAAAAAGATATGATTTAGAGCCAACCGGTATTGTTGACGCTCCGACCCGCGAAAAACTCAATGAATTGTATTCTACGCCGCCAGAAACAAAACCAATTCTGCCAGAAGATTATTTTGAAAGTTATGAAGCAAGTTTAAGGGTAAAAGGAGATATTTACAACACCACGCCGTTTAATTACAAAAAAGGGCAGATTGCGGTTGTTTTATGTGATAAGTCAAAAAAGCCAGTTGCCACTGGCGCCGCTCCTTTGGAAAAAATTTATTATAGCCAAACGAATTCCTTTATGATTCAGTGGCAAAAGCCGTTGCCAAAAAATTTATCTGTCTGTGAAAAATCATTGAGCATAAATATTTTAGATAAAGATAATGTTTTTGTTACTTCCTCCTAGATTTTATGTTTAAGAAAGATTATCTTTTGTTTTTTTCGCTTTCGGTAATTATTTGTTTGGGGCTTTTGATTTTATTGAGTTTGTCCTTTACTGAAACACCTCCTTTTACTTCTTTCAAAAAACAACTTTTATTTTTTGCTCTTGGAATAGCAGTATTTTTATTTTTTGCTCATTTAGATTGGCGGATTTTCAATAAATCATTTATTACTTTTTTATATTTTTTTTCTCTTCTTCTTTTGGTTTTAGTTTTGATTTTCGGCACGAGAATAAAAGGAAGCGCTGGCTGGTTTAGCTTGGGCGCTTTTCATTTTCAGCCAACGGAAATTACAAAAATTATTCTAATTCTGATTTTAGCCAGTTTTCTTTCTTCAAAGCATTTGGAACTTTGGCAATTTCAAAACTTGTTTAAGACCGCAGTTTTTGTTTCTTTACCAGCCTTTCTTTTGGTTCTCCAGCCAGATTTAGGCGGCGCTTTGGTCTTAGTGGCAATTTGGTTTTTTATGATTCTGATTGGCGGTATTAGACCAAACCAAGTTTTTCTTCTTATTGGTATTTTTCTCATTGGTTCAGTTTTAATTTGGACTTTCGCTTTAAAAGATTATCAGCGAAACCGAATAATTAATTTTTTAAATCCTTCTCACGATCCCCTTGGCATTGGCTATAATCGCGAACAATCTCTAATTGCCATTGGCTCTGGTAGAATTTTTGGCAAGGGATTAGGTTGGGGAACCCAAACCCATTTGCGTTTTCTGCCTTTGGCAAAAACAGATTTTATTTTTGCGGCTTTAGGTGAAGAATTGGGACTGGTTGGTGTTTCCTTGCTTTTAGGGGCTTTTTTAGTTTTTATTTACCGCTTAATTTATTGGGCAAATGTTTTTAACGATAATTTTTCCAAACTTTTTACCATTGGTTTTGCTTTAAAAATTTTAATTGAGGTTTTTAT
>Ga0209204_1004019_pt1 | contig 10319 bp, 6 predicted proteins | sample AD_JPNMR2_MetaG_FD_184425 | JGI IMG/M metagenome (GOLD analysis project Ga0209204, IMG submission 184425) | Active sludge microbial communities of municipal wastewater-treating anaerobic digesters from Japan - AD_JPNMR2_MetaG (SPAdes) (version 2) | ecosystem: Engineered > Bioreactor > Anaerobic >... | reverse complement strand
ATACAATTCCTTTTTCTTCTTTTCAATCTCAATCTTTTCATCTACCGCGCTTAACATATTGGCTATTTCTTTTTGTTCAGGAAGGGAAGGAAGTGGGATTGGGAAGGTTTCAAGCAAATCCTTTGACAATTCCCTAAAAGTACTACCTGAACTTAGAGCCTGTAAAATTTCTCTTTTGTGTATTAGGTAGTAATAATAAAATTCTGGAATTAGGTCCGTATGAACAGGCATCAAACCCTTACAACCTTGGTTGAAAGTGCTTTCATCAGAAATGATTGCAACATAGCCGACAGGTGCCCTTGTAGAGATGACAATGGAATTTTTAGGCAGAAGGTTTAGATTAACTTCTCGCAATGCTTTTTTTGTTATTTTTCGCTCGCTCCCATTTATGTACTTCGTTTCACTGATTCTACCTAGATCCGTGGGTGTAATCCAATTTATGTTTCCCGCCTCCCAGTACTTTTTATCCTTAGTTGATGGAGTAGATCCTGTTTTCACTTCAAATAGGTCAATTATCCTCACTACCTTCCAATCTTCCGGGATTTCTCCTATTTCTGTTTTCTTTAATTTTCTGTTTTTTCTGAACGCAGGCAAGCCATACTTAAAAAGTTCTGCCATAAGGGATTTCTTAAGTTCCTTTGTTGTTTCAATGATTTTTTCCTGAATTTTTATTACCTCCTGAACCGTATCAAGAACCTCAACAATCTTTTGCTGAACTGAAAGAGGAGGAATAGGAATATCTATAAAATTTAATGACTTTCCTGCATGTTTTATTGTCACTCCTGTTGTATGTTCATTTATAATTTTCTGAACTTCATCCGTCCGTAAATAATAATAAACAAATTCCTTTATTACTTTACTCATACCTTTTACAATAATTTTTCTAATACCGGAAGAATATGCTCCCTCTATTCCTTTTATTACAATTCCTGGACTCCCATCAAGTGCAATCAAAATATCATCCTTTTTACACAATTTCACATTTTCAGATGTTGTGTAAATCTGCTCTTGAATTTTAGCACCTATATTTCCCACTCTTATAAAAGGAACCCCCAGTCCATCTCTATTATACGATTCACTTCCAGGTTCAGTCCCTTTATCAAATTCACAAACTTCAAGTATTGGCAATGACTCCCACTTTTTCATTTCTTTAATCATTTAAGTTGATTCCCTTTTCTATCAAATCACCTAATTTTTTCTTTTCCCATTTCATTGTTTTAAAAGTAGTTCAAAAATAAGTTTTAATCGCTGTAATCTATAATACCTTATATCGTTCCTGTCATACTGATTTTCAAGCGTCTTTATTTCTTCAAGGTATTTTTCAATTTTTTCCTTGCTCAGTATTTTTCCAAACAATAGTTCTGCAAGTTTTATAGTTTCCTCCTTTTCCTCCTCTTGTTTTTTATAATATTCCCCAAACATATTTTTAAGTACATCCTTTTCTCCTTCGTCATCAACCACGTAATCAAATTCTCTCCCAATATATCCAAAAGTCCATGGTATGTTTACTACATCTTCTACTCTTTTTTCTTTAGATGTATAGGGAGAGATAACAAAAATTAGCACTGATGCCCATAACCTTGGTTCTACCTCAGGAAATAGTTCCTTTGCTACTTTTTCTAGACATTCATCAAATCTTTCTTCCGAGCAACCTTTTGTTCTCTGTTGAGCCCATCCAAAAAAGATAAGAAAAAATATACGCGAAATAATTCCACCGTCTTCCTTTTGTAGATGTTTTGCAGTAATTTTCCACTCATCAGGAAATGCTTCCCAAATCTGGTCATGGTATGGAGGTTTACAAACTTCTTCAAAAAAAACATTACCGAAATTTTTTAAAATTTTAACATAATGGTCTTCTCTGCCATTCACTTTCACCTTTTCCTTTAATGAGATATCTATATGCTCTTTGAATTTGGCAAAAAACTCATAGCAGTGAGAAGGCTCTTCTCTTAGAACCCTTCTTACAAGGTCTTCGAAAATATACTGAAGCAAACTAAAGTTATCAATAAATTCACCGCGTAATACTCTGTATTCTTTCCATGCCTTAAGATACCATTTAAAGAATTTTTTTAAGAAGTCCGAGTTAACTACCCCCTGCAAGCTTCTTTTTCCGAAGGTATTACGAAATGTTTCTAAAATACTGTTGATACAGGTAATATTTTCCTCTTTTTCTATTCCCTCATCAATTTTCTTTGCAAATAAATTCATCAGGTCAGCCGAACTAAATCTAAAATCCTTTTTTATCTCTTCGTCAGTTTTCTCAAGTAATTCGCCGAAAATATTCTTTAAATCTTCATTTATTGGACTTTGCTCTATGAATTGCTCAAGAGATGTAATACTTTCAAGTTCTATCCATTGATATATTTTCGTAGCGAATAGAGTCAGCAATAAAGAGAAAACAATTAGCATCCAGATCAATAAAACAGATAAGCAGCAAGAAAAAATCAGCCCTCCCAAGATGAAAAAAGAAATGGGAAGTAAAAGGAGGAGATGAAATAATCTGTCTGCCTTTTTATAAAATTCTCTATTCAAAATACTATTTATATTCTTCCCTATGGTTTTACTCTTTACTTCCAGAATTTTCTGGTAAACATTCCATAAAAAAGGGATTAAAAAGGTAATAATCCCTAAAAAGATGGTTTGATAGTAGAAAATGTTTTTGGGGGGAGGAAACATGGACTTTATCCGAAAGTTTAATGCAAGAAACAATAAAATAATTGCAACCCAAACTAAAATCCATTTATCTTCATAATTTTTTTTAATTTTGGTCAATGCGTTTTTGATTTTCTCATTCATATTTTTACATAATACCGTTTATGACTGCGGAAACAAATTTTAAGGGTCCACTATCCGACTTCAGTCGTATAAAAAATGTCAATACTATACGATTGTGGTTGTATAGTAAATTTCCAGGAATAAAATTCGCTCCGTCCAGCATTTTCTCGCCTTCACTGCCACCATCGTTTTTTTCACCCTCACCCCCACCCTCTCCCATCAAGGGAGAGGGATTCAACAATAAAAGTTGCGGGAGAGACCTCCTTCCTTTTTTCCTCGCCCCTTGTGGAAGATGGGTTCAGACGAATTCTTGTCAAGGGAAAAATAGTATAGCAACTTAAAATTTTGATAAAATTTCCCATATTTTTTCTTCCACCTTTGTCTTTTCTACTTCAAGTTTTTTCAAGTCCTTTTTTATCTCTTCAACTGGTCTATAATTTTCCTGGTCAAAAACACTGACAAATCTTGATGGTGAAAGGTTATAATCTGCTTCTTCAACATCTTTTATGGTTATAATTTTGCTGAATTTTTCTACTTCCTCAAAGTTTTTATAAACTTCTACAATTTTCTGTATGTTCTCTTTGCCAAGAGTATTCTGTGCCTTACCTGGGACAAATTCCTTGGATGCATTGATTAGTAAAACCTTTCCTTTTATCTTTTCAGGTTTATTTCTGTTCAATACAATTATTACTGCTGGCGCTCCAGTATTATAGAAAAGTTTCTCTGGCAAAAGTATCACTGTCTCAATTAAATCGTTTTCTATGACCTTTTTCCTGATTTCTCTTTCTCTTCCTCCCCTTGAAACTGCTCCAGTATCAATAACAACTGCAATTTTCCCATCTTCTGTGGCAGAAGAAATCATATGCTGTATCCATGCCCAATCAGCAGATTGCTTTGTGGGAGCACCAAAAGGAAACCTGTTGCTGTAGTACTCACCTCTCTTTAGTGTATCCTGGTCATAACCATCCTGATTCCATGGAGGATTTGCTATCACATAATCAAACTGCTTTATCATGTCTTTTTCCTTAAACTTGGGAAATAAAAGGGTGTCTCCAGAAACCAGCATAATGTTTGTTATTCTGTGCAGGATTGCATTCATTCTTGCAAGAGCAAGTGTTCTGGGATTTTGCTCCTGTCCATATAAAAATAATGTTGATGCCTTTTCTTTTCCGAAGTTTTCTTTTACAAATTGATAGGCAACAATCAGCATTCCAGCACTTCCACAGGCAGGGTCATAAATCCGTTGTCCTGGACCTGGATTTAAAATTTCGACCATCAATCTTATAACCTCTCTTGGAGTATAAACCTCGCCTTCTTTTGCTTTTGTTGGTGCGAAATATTTCAATATCCATTCGTAGGCATCGCCCAGCACATCTTCTTCGACTTTTTCGAATGAGTACTTACTGAAAAGTTCAAAAAGATTATTCAACAGTATTTGATTTTCCTGGTTTGAGGTGAACTGATGAAAATCAAAGGATGCAAAAATGTCTTTGTAGTCAGGATTTAATTCTGATAGTTGCTTCAAACTTCTTGATAAATTTTCAGGTAGTTTCAATGGGTCTTTTCTGATTTCGTCCCACAATAGTTCACTTCTGAAGTGAAAGGTGTGATAATATGGCTGGCTTGCCTCTTTCACTGCCTCTTTTCCATTAAGCCCTTTTTCTGCAAGTTGTTGTTTTACTGTTTCATACTCATATCTCCATTTGTCAGAGAGTGCCTTGTAAAAGAGCAAAAGCAAGATAAATGTATAATCAACCCTTGTTCTTATTATGTCTGCCGCTGTTTTCAAAATATTGGTCAACTGTTCTTTTGAGATTTTTGGAGATTGCTCTGGAAACGGCAGGGATTCAAGAATATCAAGAACATTATAAATTGATTGTCTCCTATCCTGTGGATTTTTTGAAATTTTTAATAACCCTGCCCTTTTTAATTCTGAAAGAACAAGTTTTGTTTGTTGTGGAGAATCCCTGTAAAGTTCCTGCAGTGCTGAAGAAGCATCATCAAATGTAAAGGAGTGATTCTTAAATTTTTCTCTAATGGCATAGTATCTTTTCTTAATCCAATCAGGAAGGTTTTCAAAGATCTGTTCCATTTTTCTCCTTTAGGTAAATCAAATTGTTTTTACTTAACTAAATTATATCCAATTCATCAGCAAGGTGTCAAGAGAAATATTTCTGATGATAAAGATTGTTTAAGGATGGGATAATTTTTCGACTTTGAGCAAAAGTTGTTCTGCATCTTTTTTTGTTTTGCAACCTGTCACGATATAGGAAAGTTTTGCATCAAGATGTTTGATGAAAAATTCAACTTCTTCTGGCGCCACATATGCCATCACCATTTTCCCTGCATCCTGAATTTTCTTGTACAATGGCAGCCATTTTTCTACTGAATAGGTACTTCCTGCTCCTGGAGTCCATTGAATCATTTTGATTTCAGGAATTTTGCACAGAGTATCAGCATGATGCAATGCGCCAGGTCCATCAAGATGGTAAATCACACAACCAAATTCTTTCCCAACAAGCTTAATTTCATCCATTATAAACTGCTCAAACATTTCTCCTGACAGCATGCAGGAAATATCTGATTGTGCTGAAGTAAAAGAATACGGGCACCACAGCCCAAGCCAGCATATTCCATAACCTTCCTGATACTGAAGGTAAATTTCATTAATTTTCTTCTTAAGGAGAATCCAGTTTTTCGCAAGTTTCATGATGGCTGATTTCATTGCTTCTGGTTTATCAACGAGAGATATCAAAAACTTTTCAGAACCCATCAGCATTGAAAGAAGGTCATTTCCTGGAAGTATTGCTGGGCTCCCAATAAGAAATTTTCCACTTCCTGCCTGAACAAATTTCGTGTAAAAATCAAAAAATCGCCTTATTTCCTGTGAATCAAAATCAAGTTTGAATAAATTTTCATCTTCAATATCAAAATTTTCTATTGGTTCAATCCAAACTGTGGCAGGACTGAATTGAACTTTTGCACCGTATGAAATGGTGTACCCTGCCATTACAGAATCAGAAGGAAGCGCTTCTCCTGAATACGCAGTATTAGAAAACCTGTAATACAGATTTTTCAAATACCAGTCAATGTTTAAGTATCGATCCTTGTCATACAGTGGTTCTTCTGGCGGAACAAGAGCTGACTTCGGGTCTGGCGAATATATTGCAATACATGGCCTTCCTATGTATTTATTGTGCCAGAAGTCTGTCAGCCGTTGTTTTGTCTCAAGCCAATCTGGCTTGAATATCATATGACAAATTTATTTTACCCTGTAAATAAAAGGCCTTCTGAACATACCCGCAAAATGATGGGGATTATAGATTCTCAATGCGATAGTATTGTTGCCTGCTTTTAATTTTCCGGTTATGTCAACATCCCATTGAAATCTATAATCATTGAACCACCACATCGGTTTATAGTTTTCTCTGTGAGCAACTTCCTTTCCATTAACATAAAGCCAGCATTCATTGAATAATCCAGGAAACATAATATGAATGTTTCCCTGTATTTCATCAGATGTTAATTCAAGTTCTGTCCTGTACCAGCCATATCCAAGTTCTGCCTGTCTGTCTTTTCTTCTTACTCCCTGCGCCTGAAGATAAAGGTCTGACCTTACAATTTCCCATGTTTTTTCAGGATAGTCCTTCCTTGTTTTCAGTGTATAGTTTGCTGAATTTTTCTGCCAGTAAGAAAGATCTACCGGACATTGGTAATATTTTTCTTTCAGTCCGATATTTTCAGGATCTCGCATAAACGGCCACTCCAGCGGCAGTTTTTTGATCAATGTCCCTTTTGTTCCGTCAGTGAAAGCGAGAAGTTCTCTGTATTGCTGCACTTCTCCAGTCCACCAGGGATATCCACTTTCCAATCTTGTGGTGGTGAAAATTCCATTCATTGCTGTAAGTTGATTTCTTGCAGCAAGCCCTTTTTCACCATAAGAAACTGCAGTTGCATAATCAACATCAGTGGCAGCTGCCTTTACCATCGCAATGTAATTTTTCAGTACCTCAAAGGACAATCTCGTAAATTTCATCCTTTCAAGATACAGTGTCTCATTATGCGTTTTTTCTACCTTCTGAGAAATTTTTTCTGCGAGTTTTTCTGCTTCAATCAGTTTCTTCTCAAGGAAATTGATAAGTTGTTCTGTATATATTGCTGGTGCAACAAAGTACTCGTGCTCAGTGACAATAGAATCTTCCCATGCTTTGAAAATTGCATTCCAGTACTGACTCATTGGTTTTGCCATAGGTCCATAAAATGCGGGATAAAATTCTTCAATCAGTTTGTCAACGTCTTCATCAGGATTCCACATCAATCTTCCGCGAATATAAAGGTTAATAAAGGTCGTGGCAAAAGCACCGCGGCTTTCAGTGTAAATGCCAAGAATTCCTGCATCTCTATAATGTTTGATGTCCTGTCTGATTGAGGCAATGGAAGGATTCGGGATATCTCTCCAGACAAGCATTCCCTGATCATAATCATAAATAACCACCCTTCCCTGCATCACTTTTGCCCATTTATAAAGTATTTCCTTATATTCCTGCCTTGGTGGTGATTCAATATCATCCATTCCGTGAATCGGGTCAATATCTATTGGCGCAAGATACGCGACAAGTGGCTCTTTTGCCACAATGTCTCTTACAGGAGGCAGTGTCATATTTGAGTAAGCAAGAAAGCCAATTTTTGCTTTGCTTTCAGGATATTTTTTCATTAAAATTTCTGCAACATTGTTATAAAATTCCATAAAGGCATCTGTCATGGAAGGAGTCATAAAATATTTATCCCACTGAAGGGACATCAATTCTTTATCCTTTGGAGAATCTGAACTGTAAAGACCATCTTCCATCCCGAGAGAAATTCTTTTTCCTGCTGCATAATCTTTCTCAATTTTTGCTGCAACATGTTCTGCAGTTGACTTTTCCGAAATTGGAATTTTGAATGGGTCTCCTCCTGGAGCAATGTCTTTTGTGTAGGTAGCAAGAACATGGCCGCTTGGAACAACTTCGTTGTTCATCATATTCAACCGCATAAACTCATCTCTTCCTCTGTAATCGCCAAGCCATGAAATCCAGTATCCCCTGACTTCAAACGGTGAACCATAGGCATAATCAATTTCATTCAACACAAGACGCGAATAACCCGGGATGCATTCTCCAAATTCGGTTGGCATAAAAAACCTGCATCCCCATCTTCTTAAAATTTCAGCAACCGCATAACAGCTGGATTCGTCATTACTGCCTGCAAGATAGATCCTGTTTCCATCTGTTTTTATCACAATGGCGTCTGCCCGAAGAATCGGTTTTTTCTTTTTTACAGCATCAATCTTCTTCTGTAGTTGAGGATTTTCTTTTATCGCAAGAGAGCCAATAATAAAAAGTGGAATGTCCTTTCTCTTTAAACTGGCTTCAAGTTCCTGCTGCGAACTGATAATTTCAACTTTTGCTCCAGTCATTTTCTCAATGTATTTTGCAAGGTCTCCAGCAGCAATTTTTTCAAAATTGCTTGCCTGCCAGGATATCAGAATTTTTGCTTCTGTCTTTCCTTTGTCAACAATTACTATTTCCTTTGAATAAGAAACCGAGGCCAGAAGCATCAAACCCAATATTAACCCCATCATAACAAATTTTTCCTCCATAAACTCCCCCTGTAAATTGCATGTATTATATTGTGAAATATTTTGAAAGGTCAAATGCTTGACCTTTGTTTTTCACACTGTCTTATCATTTTGTAAGAAACCCTCTCCAGAATCACTTTTTCTTCCTCTCCCCTTGCGAGAAGACTAAGGTAAGGGCATTTAAGAAACATCAAACTGAAAAAATACTCCTTTTATTACTTTCCTTTAATTGAACAGATAAAAAAACTTGACACAGGCATCTCGAAAAGGCACTTGTAAAAAAATAGTATAGAGAGAAAATTCAACAAAACATAACAAATTCTAACCTTTCTTAATATATATCCCTGTGGCTTCTTCCTGACTTTCTTCTTTCCCAAATTCTTCAAAATCAAAATTGTCTGGTTGTGATGGCAGAATTCGATGCTCAACTGTCTTGCGCTTTATTTTTACCTTTGAATGCCATTGTCAGTTTATCAGTATCTATCTTGTTTCACAATGAAGTTAGTCCCAGGGACGGGAACCATTGACCACTGAACCATCATACGCATCTATATCTACTTCAAATTGTGCCCCAACTTTTGTTTCAGGATTCTGATAATATAAAGTTATTACCCAGCATAACCTCGTCGCAGGATTCCATTTGTGCGATTTTTCATATGCCTCTGGCTGCATATATTGCCGATTGAATGCATCTTCCCGAATATTCACTATCTCAAGATATGGCGCCTTCACTTCAATGGGTTTACATCCTATTAAAGATGCATACTGCTGACTCTCTTGCTTAATCTGTCTTGATTTGCCTTTGAGAGTACTTTTTATTCCTCTGTAGATTTTGTCATCTAACTGGCTTATTGCGGTTTCTGTGCTGATGGAGTCAAGAAATTGTACCCAGTCCTTTATCTCTCTGTCTGCTATCTCTACCGCTTTTTGCCTCGCCTGCTCTGCTGTTATCTTGACTTCTACTGTCGGCGGAAGATCACTGATAAATCGCTTCTGATAACTTGCGAGTGTTCCAGTATCTGCAAAAATGTCAATTACTGTGTAATTATCCCGGATACGATATCCTTTATACATTCGTCGCCAACCCAGAGATATAGTATATGTTGGTGGAAGTAAAGTACCCTTTGCCGGGACTCTTATTTCAAAAGGCGGCGGCTCTTCACCGGTTATCAACTTATAATATTTAATCAACTGATTTTTACAGGTTTCTTTATCCAGAGAAAAGGTTATTTTCTTTCCTGCGGCCTCTGCGTCTTCTTCAATACGGGATTGATAGCCATTGCAAATCGCTATCAATTCACCGGTCTTGATATCAAAAGTTAACTGAATATTAAGTAAACGATCGGCAGTTCCCCCAAAAACATCTATAACCACTCGTTTAAATGCAGGATGCACAGCCCTGTGAATTTCCGGGGGTTGCATACTAATATCTTTAAGTCCAAGTATATCTGTCCACCTGGCAAATTCTTTAAGTACTTCCTGGTCAGAAATACCAAGCGAATTATAGGCGACACAGAGAATGGAAACCGATATCAAACAAAGAAAAAATTTTCGTTTATTCATTGAAATGTTCCTCATGGATGTGGGAATGCATAGAAAATACCAGTGTTCGTACCAGCCATGATTATATAATGGGAATATATGGGTTGTGGTGGATTCTGGTCATCCCGTTCAGGGTCCCATCGCACTGTGTTTTTTATATATCCGAATGTAACATTCCAATTTGAGTCCCAAAAATATTTTATCCAATTAAAAAACTCCACTGCCATATTCTTGGCCATTGTTTCTTCCAGACATTTATGACAGGTGACATTCTGGGCGATTGGCGACCCATTATTTCCACCCCGGGCAGCAATATATACTGCATTCGGAAACTTACTCTTGAAAATCCCGGCAACACTGCTACGACCTTGATTGTCTGAATACC
>Ga0209204_1004018_pt1 | contig 10319 bp, 13 predicted proteins | sample AD_JPNMR2_MetaG_FD_184425 | JGI IMG/M metagenome (GOLD analysis project Ga0209204, IMG submission 184425) | Active sludge microbial communities of municipal wastewater-treating anaerobic digesters from Japan - AD_JPNMR2_MetaG (SPAdes) (version 2) | ecosystem: Engineered > Bioreactor > Anaerobic... | reverse complement strand
AGTCTAGGATGTCCTTTTAGATATTGTATTCTATTACCCGATAGCAATATGTAACTTTCTACCTAAGCCCAATTCAATAATTCGGTAAAAAGTTGACAATTGAATATCACTTTTACCGCTTTCAATCCACTTCTGGATTATCTCATCATCAGTTTTATATCCATCACAGTAACCAGATATATTAAGTTCACCATAGATATCTCTAATTTTTCTAATAAAAACTTTGATTTCGCTTGATGTACCTCCAGCAAAAAATACACTTTTATTATGTTTTATACAATATTTAAAGATATCATCCGCTAAAAAATTTATATCAAAAGAAAGCCTTTGAATTCTCTGACTATAAAAAATGGACAATAAAAATGTAAAAAATATACCATCTATATAAATATAAGACAAAGATTCAAGAAGTTTAAAATCTTTTCTGTAAATAAAATAATTCAAGGGATTTAAATAACAAATATATATTGAAGATTTTGATGATAATAGAGTCATAAATTCATCTTTTGTAAAGATAAGTTTCTTTTTAAGTTTTACTAAAATATTTTTACCCATTATACTCCAAACTAAACAACTTATAATATTTTTCAGATGAGTTATTTATAAAGTAAGGTTCTAATGATTTAAGTATTTTTGCACGTTCCCATACGTATCCTTCTTTTAACACTTTGTATATTTTATCAACAAATTCAGTTTTATTACCATAAGGAACAAGATAGCCGCCTCCAATAGTCTGCACAATTTCTCTAGGACCAAATTTACAATCAAATGCCATGTAAGGACACCCTAAATACGCAGATTCTATCAACACCGTTGGAAAGCCTTCCCATCTTGAAGTCAATATCAGGCATTTAGCATTTTTTATATATTTATAAGGATTATTTGTGTTTCCATATAAAATAACATTTTCTTCTAATTTTTTATTTTCTATCATTCTTAATATATCTCGTCTACAATAACCATCGCCTAAAATTAATAATTTTACATTTTTAAATTCAGAATATTTTTTTAGAAATTCATCATATATTTCTATCATAATATCATAACCTTTCTGATATTCCAATCTTCCAACGGCAACCAGATAGTCAAAGGAAATATCTACTGGTTCTTTTGCCATTTCATCAATTCTATGATCTAAAACTGGATTTTCTATAACGATAATCTTATTGTTAATTTTGGAAAGTTTTTTTATACTATTTTTCATATCAACACTTATAGTAACTATTTTATCAACGATTCTAAAAATAAAAAAAGAACCAATTAATCTTTTCAAGTTTATTGTAAATTTCGCTCCTCTTAAAATAAGCGGATTATGAATAGCTGTAATAATCTTAAATTTTTTATATTTAGAAAACACCCTTGCCGCTAATGCAAATAAAGTCAAATTAGTTTTAGTACAGAATATAATATCAGGGCATAAATTTTCTATTGTTTCAAAAAATTTTTTTAAATTTTTAGTTTCATATATAATTGTTTTTTGAAAATATTCCTTTAAATTACCATTAGAAGATTTTGCGATTACAAAAATTTCAACATTTTTGTAAGTTTTATTTATATTGTTTATAAGATTCAAATAAACTCTCTCAACTCCACCAATTTCAAAATCTTCAAATAAAAAAATAATTTTCATAATAATATTACTTTAACAGCCAGGAGTACTCCTTATAAGATTAAATTTATTAATTTTTTATTTTTTGTCTGATTTTTTATAGATTCTAAAAAAGTTTCAACCTCTTTATCTCTTCCAACAGTGCAGAGAACTAAACCAAATTTCATATAAGTAATACTCTTTTTGTGGTAATTTTTATTTAAGTAAATTTTTTAGAAAATTTATTTTTTTCTCTTCTAACGAGTATATGTCTATAGTAGATAATTCCTCTTTTTTAACTATTCTATTTTTCTTACTTTCTACAAACTCTTTAATCTTTTGTATATGATGTTCAGCAACTTCATCATTACTAAAATCTAATTCTAATATAAAATCTGGAGTATTATTTAAAAAAGCAGTATCTTTATAACCTATAATAACAGGAAACCCATGTGCAAGATACTCTCTAACTTTTAAAGGACAAGCTTCTATCATATTTTTTATATGAAGGGCTAAAGTACCTATACAAATATGGCATTTCTCAAGTATTTTTACATAGTCTTCATAACTCATAGGGCCATAGTATTTTAAATTACCTATTTTAGATTTTCTATTTATTCCTACAATATGAAACTCATAGTCAGGGATTTTTTCAGCTAATTTTTCAATAATGTCAACTCCATGCCACGGCATTCCATCGGTTCCAATAAAAAAGAGTTTAATTCTTCCATTATTATTGTTTTTTTTTATCGTTTTATATTTCTTCAAATCTATACCATTAGGTATACATATACTTGGTTTACTAAAAGATGAATAATAATCTAAAATTTCGTTAGTAACTCCAATAAGTACAGAAGCATTTTTTAAAAATCTATTCCGAGTTAATAGAAAATAAAGATATCTAAAATAACTATATAATCTGTATTGTTTATTTTTTATATGAGTTAAAAAAAACTCATCTATATCCTTTGTTTGTATTTCAATTATAGTTTTATATTTTCTTGAAAGTACTTCATAATTTAATGTGTAAAAATCATATCTGTAATATATTAAATCAGGATTAAAAGATTTAACATCTTCTATTAAAACCTTATTAAAAATTCTCCATAATTTGTTCCTACTATCATAGTACTTGATAAATTCTTTATCTATATAGCTATTTTTTAAATTACTAAGCTTTGTGCTAACAAATAACCTTGTCTCTACACCAAATTTTGTCCATGTATTAATTTGTTCTAAAATTTTTTTAGATACTCCGTCATTTTGTTTTATCGGATGACTGGTTATATACGCAACTTTCATTATTTAGCTCCAGAAATTAATATTTCTATAATCTTGTCAGATGCATCACCTTTTCCATAAAAATGTTTAATTAAATTATACTGCTTTTCACCATTTAAAATTTCTAACGAACACTTTATAATTTCTTCCGACTTATTACCAGCAAGTTTATTAAATCCTATTTCTACCAATTCAATCCACTCTGTCTCATTTCTTGGAATTACACACGGTGTTCCCCAAAAGTAACCTTCTTTTTGAACACCACCTGAATCTGTTATTATTAGTTTAGCATTCTTTTCAAGGGCTAACATCTCAAAATAAGAAACTGGTTCTATTAATAATAGATTCTCATTTTTAAAGTTAATATTAATTCCAGCTTCGTTTAAAGCTTTTTTTGTTCTTGGATGAGTTGGGAATATAATCTTATATCCATAAGATGCAATCTCGTTTAAAGCATTCCATATATTTATAAGATTCTCTCTAACGTCTGTATTTTCTGCCCTGTGTATTGTAGCTAAAATAAACTCTTTGGGCTTTAATCCATATTTACTTAAAACTTTTTCCTCATCGACCCTCTTAATACTCTCCAAGGCAACATCAAACATTACATCTCCCACTTGGTAAACACCTTTAGAAATACCTTCTTTGTGTAAATTTTCAACGGCTGTCTTAGTAGGTGCAAATAGCCATGTAGATATATGGTCTGTCAGAACTCTATTTATCTCTTCTGGCATCTTTTTATTATAACTTCTCAAGCCTGCTTCTACATGGGCAACAGGTATATGAAGTTTTGCAGCTGCCAATGCTCCTGCCAGCGTAGAGTTTGTATCTCCATAAACTATTACAATATCCGGCTTTTCTTTAAGTAAGACTTTCTCTATTTCTATAAGCATTTTTCCAGTTTGCTCTCCATGATTTCCCGACCCAATGCCAAGGTAGTAATCCGGCTCCAGAAGCCCAAGCTCTCTGAAAAAGACATCGGACATATTAAAGTCATAGTGCTGTCCAGTATGTACTAAAATTTCCTTAACCCTTTTTTCTCTCAACTTTTTAGAAACCAACGCAGCTTTTATAAACTGTGGCCTTGCCCCTATAACTGAAATGATTTTCATAAACTAAATGGCTCATCTATAACTTTTTCATATATCAAGGCATAAGGCTCCCAAATTCCACCTTGGAAACTGCTGTTATGCCACAGAAAAACAAATTCTCCATTGTATTTTTTAACCTTATTTACAAGAGTTTTAATTCTCTTAAAAACAACTTCTGGCTCTAAACTCTGATAGTTTATTAAACTTCCTTCCATAATAATCAAAGGTCTTTCTAATAATTTTAACTTATTTCTTGATAGAAAATTAAATACAGGAAAAGGATAGCAAACTCCACATCTAAAACCTTCTCTGTCTGCATATGATAAAGTTGAGTCCCACTCCATATTATTGTCTTCCCATATCTGCCAGGTAAGTGGAGGCTCAAATCTTAAAAAATGCTGTCTTCCAAATTTTAAACAAACACCTGTGATATTTTCTATTATTTCTTTATCTTTTTTGAAAATTTCAGAATTATTATATGCATTATAAGATGGATGATAGCCAGTAAAATGTCCCCTATTTTTTATTTTTTCTGCAAGCATTCTAAGATGCTTACTGTTATCAATATCCTGTTGTGCTGATTTACTTGAGTGAAGAAAGGAATAGGATTTAGTATTATACTTCTCACTTATATCCATCAGATAGTCAAAAGTATCATAAGGATCTTTGAAAATACCTGAATGAGTCATAAACTTAGTTTTTATATTTTTGAAAGCTAAAATTAAATCTCTTCTTTTTATAATATCTCCAGCAATTTCTCTAAAACCACTTTTTAAAGATGAATATTTAAATATACTATCCACATCATGGGTTAATAAAAGCTGAAAACTTCTTTTGTTTATAATTCTATTAAAACCGACAAACCTTATCATATTCCAGAGCATTTCAATGTATTCATTTACAACTAGCCTATTGAGAAAATTAAATTTATATGCAATACTTTCAATTGCTGGAAATCTATTATGTTTATCCCTTACAGGATTAACATATTCTTCCCATCTTATAAGCATAAAAAAAGAAGAAGCAAATATATCTATTCCACAAACTATGGTTTTAGATTCATTATCTATTATTAACTTATCTTCACCATATATTACAGGTATATTGTTTTCTGGTAAAAACGGATTGTTTTCTAATGACTGATAATTTACTAAAGCAGGAATATTCTTTATGTTTAAATAATCTAAATCATTTTTAAATTTATTAAAAAAGTGATCTTCAATAATAATTTTTTAGCCATTTTCAAGTTCGATTTTCCATTCTGAAATATTTTCTTTTAATTCTATAAAATAATCCAAGCCTAAAAATTCTTTAAAAATTACATCTATTATATACTGACGTTCCATGATGTTGTTATCAGGCGTAAAAATCCTAATCATTTTAGGCTAAAATCTCCCCAAAACAATTTCTTGGTGTTAAACTTTATTTTACAAATAGCAAAATAAGGTTTCTGAATCGCTCCAGATCTTCTAAAGTATTTTTCAATACTTTCGATAATGCTTTTTGCAAAATCAAAGTCTCTATTTTTACTTAAAGATTTTTTTATGCCTCCAAATAACACTATGTACATTTCTCCTAAATCCTTATAATTGGAACGAGACCCTTTATCAGATAACATATTGTACTACAGTCTTTAAAAAGGAAACCAGATACAAATAGTTTACTAGCATGAACTCCAAAAAGGTTGTTTTATTAAGATTATAATAAGGCTTTACATCCTTTAATGAAACTACCCGCAAGTCTAACTTATAGCTTTTCTTCTCCTTCTCACATTTGCTTCGAATTCTTTCTCGCTTTCCCCTTATATTTTTAAGATTACAAAAATGCTGTCTAAAAGCAGCTTTCAAAGAATAAAGATAAACCAGGTCCACATCATGGGTGAGGCAGACGGCAAAGGGCTTTCCTTCAGGCCAGCGGGGTTTTTCACCCCCGTTTTCCAGATAGGCCTCATCCGCCACGGGCCGATAAAGCAACCCCAACGGATTCAGGACATTAAAGGCAAAATCAGGCACAATCCTCTCAGGGGAAAAGTCCTTTGGCAGCCGCTCAGCCTCGTATCGGCCGTGGAGGAGACCCATTATGTCAATTGATTCGCCTAAACCTTGAGTGGAGTAGATAAACTGTTTTTGAGATCGATATGTTAATGGTTCACGCATTAAAATTTTTAAGGTCAGGTTTGAATAAAACTTATTAAAGATATCAGAATTAGTTGAGATGGCAAAGTTTTTACCTCTTCCATTTTTTACCCATTGTTTGTTTTAAGAGCTTCGCCCCCTGTATCAGGAGTGGCAAGGCGCCGTTCGTTTTGCTTATCGAGAAATATTGATACTGCTTGGCACCGAAAGCCCGTACAAACCTCTCTACAGGTTCGATCATGGAGCCCTCGAAATCAAACTTTTTGGTGACTCCGGCGGCAAACTGTATGGCCTTCCACATGCATAGACTCGTGGCGCCGCTATTACGTAATTCCGGGTCCCCCCCTCCCATGAGGTAAAAAGCTGAATTCTCATCCCACACCAAATAAACGGCCGCATGAATTTTCCCTTTTCTATCGAAGCCAAAAAAAATTTTACGTGCGTCCCGCTGGGCGCATGCCTGGTCCAATCTCCTCACAAGGTCTCGGGAATATGGCAATTTCATGCCCTGACGGGTGAAGGTCATTTCGTTTACGTCCAGAAACGCTTCTATGTCCAAATCCGTTTTCACTTCCACACCAAATCGGTTTTGCGCTTTTTTTATCTCTCTTCGAATGTTGGGTAACAAGCCATCCCATACTTTTTGGATGTCAGAAAGATCTTCGATCACATAGGTATACCTGGTCGTTTGCCTGAATCCATGCCAATAGAAGGGCAGCCAGTTTGTAACTGAATAATGAAAATTCTGATGAAAATAATGAAACCGTGGCAATTGAGCTATCAATTCTGTCATCAGATCCTTCTGTTCGGAAAGCATATTCGCATACTTAGCCTTGCTCGGACGCAACCACGGGCCGAGGGTTTGCGTCAATGGCGGCATTATAAGATAGGTTAAACGAACTTTTTTATGATGAAATAGGGCATAGTTGCCCATATTTCCCCACCTTTTTCAACAATTGCTACATCCCAATTCTCATCCCCACAAACCGCATCAAGCCACCAATCTTTTGAAAAAATTGGGATCTCTCTTTCGTTCTTACAAAACTCCCTATATCTTTGTTTATTAGTAATGTTCCGCACTTAAGAAATAATCGTAAATGATATAGCTTATTTTTCCAAAATCCAATGACTTCTGTAGCTACACCAAGAATCCATTCTTTTAATCGTTTTAAAACCAATTCTTAATGCCTTCATTTGCAAATCTTTGTGCTTTATCCAAAAGCCAGCTAAATCTGGTTGATATACTGGAAAAGTGACCCCTCGACCCCTGCCGTCAATAATGGACTCGAACTTTTTTTCATGCTGCCTTCCTCATTGCATAAAATTCTTTCAAAAACTGACAGGGTGATAAGTAGTTGAGCCTTTGCTGTGGTCTTAGCCTGTTGTAGAATACCTCTATGTATTCAGTAATATCCTTTATCGCCTCTTTTCTTGTATTATACCTTCTATGATGGACAAGCTCATTTTTAAGGGTACCAAAAAAGCTCTCCATAGGGGCGTTATCATGTGAGTTACCCTTTCTGCTCATAGATGGTATGATGTTGAAAAACTTAAATACCCCACTATCTCTCCGTTGAATATGTCCTTATGGGTTGCAAGGTAAAGCCAACCCTCTATGGTAGGGATATATGTTATGTCTGTTACCCAGACCTTATTAGGTGCATCTGTTATAAAGTTCTGGTTGATAAGATTATCTACCACAGGGAGTCTATGTTTTGAATTGGTGGTTGCCTTGAACTTTTACATTTTAAATTGAGGTTTCTTCTTATTTGGTATAGACCCACCTTTATCCCATGGGATTGTCTATGGGGTCCAAATACCCCCCTGGTTCTTCTATGGGCAGCCTCAATTTCTACTTCAAGATGTCTGTTTTTTATCTGTCTTTCTGATGGTGGCTTTTAAGCCATATGTAATAACCACTCTTTGATACTGATAGTACCCTGCACATAAGGGGGATGGGGTATTTGAGCCGCATCTTGTTTATAAAGGCATACTTCTTAAGCGACTTCCTTTGCAAAGGTAGCCGTAAGCTTTTTTTAATATGTCCCTTTCTAATTTGAGTTCTGCGTTCTCACGTCTTAATCTTGCAAGCTCCATCTCCTCCGGGGTTACTGGTTTGTGTTTCTTATATGAATTATCTAAAAGCTTTCCTTCTCTAGCTTTTTGACTTAAGTAGTCTAAGGTAGATTTGGGTATGGATAGTCTGCGGCCTACCTCTCCTATGGACAATCCTTCTTCCATTACCATTTTCACTGCTTCCTCTTTAAACTCTTTTGTAAATACTGCCAATGGAGGCTTTTCCATGTGTAAAACCTCCATTGTTTGTATATTAGATAACAATGTTCGTGTCCACTAAAGGCAGTATAATACAATCAGGTTACTATTGGGGCATGGACTGTGTTTAACAAGACTCAGACTCATTTGAGGAATTGGTTTGGATGATGATTTTGATGTCTCTCAAAAGATCGGGATCTTCATCTTGTTTATTCAGCGGATGCTGAAGAGCAAAGACCCACAAAGGGTGTTGCGGTAGAGAAGAGGGTAACAAAATAGATTTCAGTAAGATGGGTTGAGAGGTTTCACTATCTGGCGACCTGATACTGATCACACACCTTTTCTTAACCTATTATTAGCGATAGAAACCTCCCTTAATTAATGCTTTGGCGAGGCCTGGGAGTTGGTGGGGGGATCCAGGGGCATTACTGTTCGATTGCTTATATAAATCCCAAATTGCTGCATCGGTTTGGCATAGCAAGGAAGGATTATTGAATATCATTTGCAGAAGGTCTAACAAATACTTATAATTCTCTGGAGGGGGTGATGATTGTGTTCCGTTACAAATATTTATGCGGATAAATTCACGTAAAGCAGCTGTTGCGCAGTCTGATAATTTTACTGTTGGATAAATGCCGTTGCATAGCTGAAGAGTAGAAAGAAGGTGCTGTAACTGGCCGATAAGTGCCTGTTCTGTGCTTGCTAACATTTTTTCCTCCTATTTATATTGTGATGATACAGCGCCAGTATTCAGATTGAATTCAGAATATTGACTGGCTATGTCTGAGACAGTTCCAAAAAAGGCGCCCTTGCTGTTTAGATATTCCAGTGTGCGGAGGTAGAGGTTCCACCAGCGCGGGTTTATGATGGAGTTTGGGTGCCATAGGAGGGTGAGCACTCCTCCTACCTTTTCCACTTCTTCTGTAAGCTGCATGACATACCCAAACGCTGTATCTTCATCAAGCCGCATTCCTTTTCGAGGGTTAAGCATGGCACCATCTTGAATGATAAGTGGGACCTCAATTATGGGCAATTCCTTTTCTTCTTTCAAATCGTATAATCTGAATGGATAACATGTGCCAAAACGAAACCCAATGTTGTCGTTAAAACCAATGGTTGCATCGTATTTGAAGCCCGCCTCAGCCTGAACCCGTGGGGTGATGCGTATATCATAATGTAGAAAATGCTGCCTCACACTTACTATTTCTTTTCCAAGTGCCCGCTCCAAGGCCTTTTTTTGCCGTTTCATCTCATCTGCATCATCAAAAGAATACCACGACGGATGAAGCCCTATCTCCCACCCTCTACGGTCAATTTCTTGAATCATTTCTGCCACAGTGCATTTTTGACCGTCAAAAACAACCTTGTCTGTTAATTCATAAGAACAATCTGAATGGTGATGCTTCCTTACTGCACTCCACCCCGGCCAGAAGAAAAAAGTGGAGCGCGCCCCATACGACGCCTCGACCTCCAGCCATTTTTCGTAGCAAAAGAGTGGATCATCAAAATTAATGTGATTAACTGCTTGGAAACTATGCCAGACAAGGGCAGCAAGGCTTCGAATTCTTTCTCGCTTTCCCCTTATATTTTTAAGATTACAAAAATGCTGTCTAAAAGCAGCTTTCAAAGAATAAAGATAAACCAGGTCCACATCATGGGTGAGGCAGACGGCAAAGGGCTTTCCTTCAGGCCAGCGGGGTTTTTCACCCCCGTTTTCCAGATAGGCCTCATCAACAATGGGCCTATACAAAAGTCCCAAAGGATTTAAAACATTAAAGGCAAAATCAGGCACAATCCTCTCAGGGGAAAAGTCCTTGGGCAGCCGCTCAGCCTCAAGGCGCCCGCGAAGTAGTGCTATATAATCTAATTCTTTATATTTTATAGAGAAATAAGAACGCATTATTTATTGTATTCTCTCGTATTTAATATCTTCCACTCTGTCATAACTAA
>Ga0209204_1004013_pt1 | contig 10328 bp, 7 predicted proteins | sample AD_JPNMR2_MetaG_FD_184425 | JGI IMG/M metagenome (GOLD analysis project Ga0209204, IMG submission 184425) | Active sludge microbial communities of municipal wastewater-treating anaerobic digesters from Japan - AD_JPNMR2_MetaG (SPAdes) (version 2) | ecosystem: Engineered > Bioreactor > Anaerobic >... | reverse complement strand
CTCACCCGAGAAGGCCACAATCGCCCGATAGGGGCTTTTGCGCTCGGCAAGGTAAGCCTTAAAGGCATGGAAGTATTGAATAGCTCGCTCTATGCTGCCGGTCACCACCGTGGCCCGCGCCTGGCCGCCGCCCAACAATCGAGTGTGCCTGCTTAAATCATAGAGTCACTTCTTAAGGTGTTCTACCGCTTTTTTTAGGGGCTGCAGGCCATCCGGCAAATCCCGCAGATCGATGTTTTCTAGCTTCTCGTGAACCCTTCGTGGCTTGTCTTTGGCGTCTTCGGGAATACCAAGGACGTCTTCCAGACTCGGCTTAATTATGAAGATTCTGTCAGCTTCACCGTCACCGACAGCTTCACGGATGCGCTCGTTAGCTGCCTGTTCACTACGATTTTGCTCCTCTCTCTTTTTCCTTTTATCGCTGTCCAATCCCTCCACTGGCCAAACGTCCTCATCGTGAAGGACCAAGAAAGGAATTTTCAACGCCTGGCAGACGCGGGCGAAAAGCTCAATACCCGCTTTTCCTCCGCAGTCGATCACGGCGCAGCCCTCTGCATCCGGGTCAAACCCGAGTTTCTCAGCCACCAGTAACACGGCAATCCGATCTCCATAGCCCTCACATAGGAGTGCACGGCGCGCGAACAAAATTTCATTCCGAGCTGCATCGAAGCGATTGCCAATCTTAAAGTTCCTCCGAGCTTGCTCAAGTTGTCGCACATCCTCTTTCTCTTTCTCTTTCTGCACGAACGCTACAGAAGTTTTGCCGCCTTCCCTTCGCACCAGCCGTAACGTCTCGAAGCGATTGACATCCGAAAACACTGGCGAGTGCGTGGAATAGATCACCTGGCATTGCCGCTTGTCAGCCATCTCACAGAGCAGTCTGTAGAAGTAGCGCTGGGCTTGGGGATGCAGATACATCTCCGGTTCTTCAATGACTACGACCCCAATCTGACCACCGATTTGGCGGAAGGCCTCGAAGACTCCGACGACCATAGCACTTTGGATCCCGAGGCCGAGCTCTTCGCCTGGTACCGTCAAGCCTGATTCCCGATACTCCAACCTGAGCGAGTTGAAGGGGTTGGCGGGATCGGCGAATCCAAACGCGATATCCACTGACTGGACTGCGGCGCTACCCAAGAAGCCGAGCATCCGTTTGGCTGTCTCTGCCACAATTCGTTCGATCTCCTTGACCTGCTCGGTTCGCAGCGTGTCCAAGGCGGCTTCATATTTGGCCTTGAAGTCGTCCTGAGCCATGAATTCCTTTCGTGCTTTTTGAAAAAGCCTCCCAAGGATGGACCCGCGGACGCTGGGCAGGTGTTGAGCAAGGCTACGGCGATGATCGATGAACAAAATGCGGGCATGGTCTCGCAGATCGGTGCCTACTTTGAGCGGGCCAAACTGTGTTTTTTGCTCTTTTTGCGGTTGGCTAGTTGCAACGTTGGGCACTTCGTCTTTCTCGTTCAAGGGTTCAAGATCCGCGTGCAAGTCACCTGCTTCGCCCCACTTGCCGGATCTCTTGTACGGCTTGCAGGTCAATCGCAAGGCCTGGACTCGGTGCTCTTTCGAAAGCGTATCCCGGTGGATGTAGGGCGGATCAAATCTGACGGTGATCTCGATCTCCTTGCTGGTATCGAACTCGGTAAAATCCTGCGGAACCCGAAAACTGCGCAAACTCGGCCAGGCGTCGCCGAGGATAAGATCAATCGCGCGCAGGATCGTGGTCTTGCCGCTTCCGTTGGGCCCAACGAACGCTGTAAGTGGGTCAAGTGGTAAATCAACTGCCTGAAGGCAACGATAATTTCTGATTCGCACATACGTGAGCATCGGAAGCCCGTCCTTTTGGGATGTTAGCTTGCCGTTCATAGCTCCCCCCGAAATGCCTTGTCTAGCACCGCCTGCTCCAGGCGATTCAGTTCTTCGTCCGTCTCCGCCTGGACGCTTTTGAGGGCACGGATCTTCTCCTGGACCGCTTCCAGGCGCGCCACGATGCGCCGCTGTTCGGACAAGGGTGGGAGAGGGGCCAGGAACTCCTTTAAGCGACGTCCCGAGAGGTTGGGAATCGCCGTCCTGCTTTCCGCGCCTTGGTAGGCCAAGAATACTTGGTATGCAGCCTGCATCCAGTACATGATGAAACGCGGTTCAACAGAATCATCTTTAGCACGAAGACGATGTATGTGGTTCTGATACGAAGCCGTTGGAAGTTGCCCTTCCCAGATGGCCGTCCTGCCCACGTCGCCCCCCTCGCATACGAGAAGGTCACCAGGTTGCAAGCGAAGCTTTTCTGTCTCCTCGTCCGTGAAATCCATCTCATCTACCAATGACGTGTCGACTGCTCCCCAAAGAATATTCCTGGTCCGTAAAAAAGGCTTCGGGTTGCGACCGAGGCGTCTTTTAGGCGACATGGAAGCGCCTTGCTGAACCTCGAACACCTCCCCCAACCGCACCCAGCGCCAGCCGCTGGGAAGCTCAGACCCGGGGCGCGGAAAGGTGTCGGCGAGGACGGACTGCCAAAGGCGCTCGGTGTCCTCCCGGGCCTGTTCGCGCAGGCGCCGCGCTTCCCGCACACGACCCATCAGCTCCTCAATCCTCGCCACAATCCGCCGCTGTTCGGCGAGGGGTGGGAGGGGGACCGGTATTGAGATCATAGCCCCCTGGGTCAATTTTGGGCGTGTGGCGCCAGTGAGGAATGGCCGGAGATCGGCAGCGACGAGATAGCTTCGCAGCAGCGCATTCAATAACAGACCAGTCTTACCTCGAATTATGTGGACATGATTATTTGCCCAGAAACGTCCTTGCATAATGTACGCGCTAGGCTCGCCTGGGCCATAGAACCCCCCGTCCTCTGCTAGAAGAACAAACTCCCCCTCATGCGTGTATCCTTTTACGTAATCGATAACGCCATTTGCGCCGCAATAAGGGGTATCTCCTGGTATTCTCTCCTTCTTCTTTACAGGCTTTCGTAAACGGTCCCAGACTTCGCATACCTCCTCCAACTGCACCCACCGCCAGCCCTCGGGCAGTTTGTAGAGTCTTTCGGTCATAGCATCCTCACTGATCATGGGAACTCTTTGTAACCCCATCCCTGGTAATTCGGATACTTCCACAGTCGGGGCTCAATATAACTCCAGCCCGGGTACGTCGGGTCTTTCCTTCTTTTCCACCATGAGTAAGTATGCCTCGCAACAAAGTCAGCCACCTGTAACCCGATGGAATATTTACTGTCCCCGAAATGGATCTCCTGTATGTTTGACATTGGAAGCTGCCACTGGTAAATCGTTCCATAAAACCTGCTGACACCAAACCCGGACGATCCCCACCGAAGCAACTTGGCAAGCAGACCACGCTGTGCTTCTTCTGCGCGCTTGTTGGCATCTATGAAAACGATTGCGTGCTCATTACAGTCGCCCATGTATCCCTGTAACCGCTCTAAAAGGAAGTTGAGCGCAAGGTTCGAGGGGTCTTCAGGGGAGTGGTATTGCTTTTTGTGGCGAGCTTTATCGATACTGACTGCGAAGTACACTGCATCGCATGGAAGGTCGAGGTAGATTCGACGGACTTGATCGCGCAGGGCTTGATTCGCTCCCCAAAAGTCATCCCTGCGGTCCACAGAACGGGCTTTGATCTCCTGGCCCTTGCCAAGTGCGTTGGCGGCGGTATGTGGCAGATTAAGGGAGGAAATGCTGTTGCGAATTGATGCATATACACTCGCAATCTCGCCTGAATCTATGGCTACTGCGGCGCAGACATAGACTGGTTGTTCGTTGATACTTTTGGGAGATGCCCAATTTGATTGATAGCCGCATTCGTCAACGAATACCAGGAACATCACCTTTTCTCCGCGTTGTTATTCCCCAGGATGTCGTCCAGCTCCTCCACGATGCTCAGGATCTCCCGCTCGCGCTCAAGGAGACCCGTCACGATCTCCACCGGCGAAGGGAGGGCCTCCGCTTCCCGGTGGTTCGGGTTGCGGGCGGTGAGGTCGTAACCGCGGGCCTTGATCTCCTCCACCGGCACGGTCCAAGAACGCTCGGAAAGGCGGGCCTCGCGCGGGCCCTGGCCTTTGCGGTAAGCATCCCATGCTTTCCAAAGACGGCGCGCCTCTTCAAAGTGCTCGTCCTGGATGGGGCTTCCCTTGCTGAACTTTTTCAAGCCCTCCGGCAGAGGCAGTTCGTAATACCAGATCTCTGTAGTCGGTCCGGGTCGTTCGAAGAAGAGGAGCGCTGTCTTGACATCGGAATACGGTGCGAAGGTACCGGGCGGCAGGCTCACCACGGTATGCAGATTGAACTGCTCCAAGAGGTCACGCTTAACGTCGGCGAAGGACCCGCCGCGAAAGAGCGTCCCTTCAGGCACGACCATCCCGCAGCGGGCGCCGTCCCGGGGCTTGAGCTTCTTCATGATGTGCTGGAGAAAGAGGAGCTCGGTGGCCGTGGCCTGCACCGGGAAGTTGGCCTGGATGTGCCGTCCTTCTGTGCCCCCGAAGGGGGGATTGGTGAGCACCACATCGTAGCGCTCGGTGACGGTGCGGATGTTCTCCTCCAGGGTATTGCGGCGGACGATGCGCGGTGCCGCGACGCCGTGGAGGACCATGTTCATGAGACCCAGGAGCGCGGGGAGTGGCTTTTTCTCCTGGCCGAAGAAGGTGCGCTCCTGGAGGGTCTTGTGGTCCTCGATGGTGCGCTCCTGCTCCTTCATATGCAAGTAGGCCTGGGCGAGGAAGCCGCAGGAGCCGCAGGCGGGGTCGTAAACCGTTTCGCCAATCTTCGGGGCGATGAGATCCACGATGAACCGGATTACCGGCCGCGGCGTGTAGAATTCACCGGCCATGCGGTTTTCACTGCCGAGACGGCGGAGCAGCTCTTCGTACACCTGGGAGACGGTGAAAATGTCGTCCTGACTGTTGAAGTCGATGCCGTTGATGATGGTCAAGACATCCTTAAGGTTGTACCCCGAGGCGCAAACGATGACGTTGCGCTCGGCGAACACGCTGCGGATGGTCTCCCGAAGCGGATCGCCGCCCAGGCTCTGCAGGTAGGGGATGAGGCTGCCGTGGACGAACTCCAGCAAGCGATCAGCGGGCCAGTCCTTCGTAGCCCACGCGCTCCAGCGCAGGTCGCCATCCAGCATGCGGGTGTAAGGGCGGCCGTCGATCTTCGCTTGAGTCTCCCACTCCTCTTCCTGAGCGTCCAAGAAGCGCAGGAAAAGCAGCCAGGCCAGATGCTCGATGTATTCCATGACGCCGCCGCAGTTGTTGTCGCGACGCAGGATGTCGCAGACCCGCCAGATCTCGTTGGCAAGGGATTCTCGGGTTTGAGGTCCGTTCATGCTATTATCTCCTCAGCGTAGATTCGTTTTTGCATTTCTTTCAGAGACTGACCGAGTAACTCTGCACCGCCGAACCACCCGCTGATCCTGGCGGCACCGCCCCACTCTCGGAAGGGTGAGACCCCGAAAATCTCCGGCTCAAGCTGCTCGATACCGCCAATGCGGTATTTGTCGAGAAGCTCCAGGATGACCTTGCGAGCATCTTCCTTGTGAGCGGCAATGAAGGTTTGCTCACGGTTTCGGAACGCGGCGGCCCGCTCACTGCGGGTATGAATGGGACCGCCGAAAGCGAGGTGGCTGAGCAGGTCAAAAGCGTCCGCCTCCGGTTGACCCAGCACCTCGGCAAGCACCTCGGGATGGATGCTGGAGCGGCGCAGCTCTTCCAGGAAAGCGCGGCGGCGGGCGCTATCCACCCAGATGTCTCTGAGGCTTCTGCGGCTGTCGGCAGACCGCAGAATGCGGCGTTTGGTGTAGTCGCGGTATTGCTCGAGCGTGAGCTGCTCGCCTGTGGACTCGATCAGGAATATCGCCTCATCGGCAATGCTCACCTCGAGACCTTCCACCCGAATCTTTCCGCCCTGTTTCCTCGCCGGCTTGAGGCCAACAGCTTCCTGAATCGTCTGGTCTGTCACCGTTTCCACGCCGATGGTGCGGCTCACAAAGCCCTTGGCGCTCACCATAAGCTGGAGGTTGCCGGCGGGAAGGCGGTCAAAACGGAAACGGCCATTTTTGTCGGTCTGAATCGGGCCTCGCTGGCTGTTGGGCCCGGTTCGGACGCTTACTCGTGCTCCGACAATCAGGTCATTTGTGTCGGCATGAAATACTACCCCTTCTAAAACGGCAGTTTGTGGGCCATTAGGCGGCTCCGGCGATGGCAGCGGAGGACGATCCCATTCATCAAAGAGGCGGGTCGCGCCCGTGTAGTCGATAATGCGGAACCAGTGCTTGTCAGTGGCGGGATCCAGCCGGCTACCGCGTCCGATGATTTGCTTGAACAGAATGGGCGAAGACAGCGTCTTCATGAACACGATATTGCGGCACGAAGGGACATCGACACCGGTCGAGAGAAGTTCCGCCGTCGTCGCCACAACCGGGGCAGGTTTGTCCGAGTCGGCGAAGGCCTCCAGCCAACGGCGGCCTTCTTCGCCTTCCTCAGAGATGATGGGGACGGCGTAGTTGTCGAGCCCGGTCTCGGGTCCGAATTCGTCCTGGAGCAGACGGGCGACCAGCCGCGCATGCTCCATGTCCACGCAGAAGACCATGGTTTTTTCCATCGCCCCGAAGCGGCGCAGGAGCGTGGCCAGATGGTGCACCATCTCCCGGGTCCGGTCAGGAAGGGTGATCTCTCTTTCGAACTGGGGCGTGGTGTAGACCTCGCGCGGCTCCACATCTTCGGGGATAAAGACCTCCGCTCCCTGTTCTACGGCTTCATTCAAATGCAATCCAGTCTTATCAACAGTCGTTCGCACACGATGCACCTTGTAAGTGGCCAGAAAGCCGTCCTCGATACCTTGCCCCAAGCTGTATCGATACGCTGGTGGCCTCCAGGTGCCCCGGCCCGGGTCGTCCACGTCAATGGCAACCTCGGGTTCTTCGGCGCAGAAGTAAGCGTAGGTGTCCACATTTTCGTCCTGTTTGGGCGTGGCGGTCATGCCGAGTTGCATGGCGGTGCTGAAGTGATCGAGGATCTCCCGCCAGGTTCCAAAACCCGAACGGTGGCACTCGTCGATGATAACGAGGTCAAAGAAGCCTTCCGGAAATTTCTCGAAGAGGCGTTTACCCGCCTCATCCGGGCTCCATAGCGTCTGATAGATCCCGAAGTAGAGGTCCCGCTTCAAGTTGGCAGGATGCCCTTCGATCTTGAAGCGCGGCTCGCTCGTTCCGTCGGCGAACGGTGCGAAGGTATTGTATGCCTGGTCGCGCAGCACGATGCGGTCCGCCAGGAACAGAACGCGCCCGGGGCGGTCGGGATGCCGGCGCTGGAGCCAACCCGATTTAACGAGCTTCCAAACGATCTGGAAGGCGACAAAGGTCTTGCCCGTTCCGGTGGCCATCGTCAGCAGGACCCGCTTCTGGCCCTGCACGAGGCGCTTGATAACTTCGCGGATGGCCACTTCCTGAAAGTAGAACGGTGTTTTCCCGCACAAGCTTTCCGGGCAGTATGGATGAAGGAGCGGATTGCTCCGCTTGCCTACGCCGTATTCCGCTGGGCGCTCAGCAACGCGCCACACATCTGGTCTTTCCTGATTCTGTTGCCACCTCTCCCACAGCTTACCGGGAGTCGGGAATCGGTCAAGAACCTGGGTTGAGTTCGTAAAGAAGTCGAATTCAATGATCTGGCGACCATTGGTGGCGTAGGCAAACGCGAGCCCGAGCTCCCTGGCGTAGCGTTTGGCTTGTTCAAGCCCAGCCTCGGCCGCTTCCGCCTCGGACTTGGCTTCGACAACGGCGATGGGAAAAGAATCGCAAAGACGCAAAAGATAGTCCACCTTGCGGGCCTCGCCCCTGCGAACCCGATTGCCTACCAGGATGACACGCCCCTGCGTGTACTGCTGGTCCCGCTGGTAGTAGTGCTCCCTTGTGATTTGTGTGTCGGCCCAGCCTGCGGCTTTCAGTTTCGGGTCGATGAGCGTTGCCCGCGTGTCCGCCTCGTTTCTCATACGCTAGCCTCCACTTTGGGAAGGAGATCGTCCGCCGGCTCTCCGCCCAGGTCCTCGATGCCGGGCTGGCAGAGACAGCGCGTGTCGCTAAGCTCCGTGTCCGGTTCGTATTCTACCACCCGTGGCTTGCCGTGAATAGTGGCCTCGAACAGGCCGCGAAGCGGATCGGGCGCGGTGTCGGGTTTGTGGATTTTTTTGATGACCTGCGGTGCGTCGTCGGCACGCTCGGCCGTTTCCCGAAGCGCTTTGATCTCCTTGGGGGTGTAGGCGCGCTCGGGGTCGATGCCTTTGAGGCGTAGGGGACGTTCCATCGTCACCTTCCAGTAGCCGAAGGCCGCGTTGGGGAAGATCTTGGACTGCTCGGTCTCCTCGAATTTGAGGAAGGTATCAACAATGAGACGGATGTCGTCTTCGGACAGCTCGCAGTTCTTCTTGCCCAGGTTCTTGCGCAGGGGCTTGTACCACTGAGTGGCATCGATGAGCTGCACGCGGCCTTTGCGGTGCTCGGGCTTCCTGTTCGTGAGCACCCAGACGTAGGTGGCGATGCCGGTGTTGTAGAACATGTTGAGCGGCAGGGCGACGATGGCCTCGAGCCCCTTTCGTAGTTGGTGATACTTCTGTTCGACCTTAAAGTCGGAATAACGCTCGCGGCACCGGTTTGTCAGTTCGTGGTAGTCCCACGGATAGCGCTCGCGGATTTGTTCTTCGGTCAATCGCACCGCCGGAGCGTTCGGATCATTGGTGACACGAACCGGAGTCGCTGCCGCCGACTTTGAGCGCACGAAGCGGACCTCGATGTTGATCGCTACGGAGTATCGAGCATTAGGGTCGGAATCGCGATCGTCGAGGTTCCTCACATAGCGCAAGAAGTTTTTCTCCTCCTTGTTGAGCTCGACTGCTTGGGTGGCGGGGGGCGGGGTCACAAAGGACAACGGCATGAGGTAGAAGTTGAAGCGGGAAAGATCTTCATTGAACCAATCCTGCGCTGCCGAAGCGAAGTTCTTGACGGCGGCCATGCCGATCTCCTGAACTCGCTCCCCAAGCTCGGGGCTTCGGTGATAGAAGTGGACGGTCGTGTCGCGAAGTTCAGCGAGGGCTTCTAAATTCTTGCGGCAGGCTTCATCGAGCACCTTCTGCTCGGTGAGCTTCTTAGCCAGGTAGACGAGGCTGCGCGTGAAAGGACTCCCCGATCGCGTACGCTTATAGCGAGGCCGTTTGCTGCCTTTACCTTCGCGCACGTAGAGGCTGCTAAGGCGATTCCTGTTCATCGCTAGCCATTTAGCCTTTAGCAAAAGCTCCCAGGCGTTGAGCGCCAGAATGGCGAACGACTCGGCGCGATAGCGGAAATCGGGTTTGTTGTACACGTCAATCGCCGCCACCATTGCGGCAATGGCGCGATCGAGCAGCTCACGCGATCGAGATTTCATCTTTCAGTGCCCTCTTTCAGTGTCCTCCGTCCCTGGTCCGAGATCTCCCAGATCCCGTGGGGTGAATCCTGCTTCATCAGGCCTTCGCGAACCAGGGTATTGCGGCACCACTGAGCCGTGTTGCGCCAACGAATGGACCTGGGATCCGATGGCAACGGCTCAAGATCGTATTGCGTTAGCTTGCCCTTCATTTTCCTTTCCACACGGTCCAGAACCTCGCCAATCGAGGCTTTTCCGCCGAGCTCTACGAGCGCTTCCAGAATGGGGCGGCGAAAAACGTCTTCTGGAGTGCGGAGTCCCCGCGGCAAACGGCTTTTGACTGCGCGCTCCGCCTTCTTCGGGCGCTGTGGCCTCTTGGCTAAAAGAGAAGCCCATTCTTTTTGAAGCGCCTTGACCTTCTCGCGGAACTCCGCCAAACGGGTCGCTTCCTCTATAGCGCGGCGCGCCCCATCGTAATCGCCTTCCTTGAAGGCCTGCGCGCCGTCTTCGTTGAGTTGGTTGGCGACAAGCTCGATCTCTTCGAGCAAGATCTCGAAAGCTGTGTTGACTTCGTTGACCTGCATCGTTTCACCTCCAGTTATTGGATTCGTTTATTGTGCTTCAGCCTGCTCCTGCGGGCGTAAGCCGGATATTTCTCATAAATTGTTTTGAGCAAAGCGTTGTGGTCGAGTTCGCCGTAGGTTTCGATGATTGTCACAACGTCTTGCTTGAGGTCGTCCGGCAGCGCGGCGCAGAGCAGCGTCTTGGTGTACGATCCCCGCTTTGTCGAGCAAGGCCTTCATGTCGAGCACAGCCTGCTTGGTGGGCTCCAATACCGCATCCAGTCGGCGGAGTACGGTCATCGGGAGAATGACGTCGCGGTACTTGCCGCGCACGTAGAGGTCCCGCAATACGTCGTCGGCGATGCCCCAAATGA
>Ga0209204_1004000_pt1 | contig 10358 bp, 2 predicted proteins | sample AD_JPNMR2_MetaG_FD_184425 | JGI IMG/M metagenome (GOLD analysis project Ga0209204, IMG submission 184425) | Active sludge microbial communities of municipal wastewater-treating anaerobic digesters from Japan - AD_JPNMR2_MetaG (SPAdes) (version 2) | ecosystem: Engineered > Bioreactor > Anaerobic >... | reverse complement strand
CCCTCCGTCACATTACCTACCTTTAATCCAGCCTGGGTTATTTCATTCTCCGCCTCTGCCCTTGTCTTACCAACCACATCCGGTACCTGAACCTTCTCTACTGGCATCGGACCTTGACTTATCACCAAATCGACCGCAGAATCTTTATCTACCTCCGTTCCTGCAGATGGCGATTGACTTATTACTTTGCCCGCTGGTACTGTATCACTATAACCCTCCGTCACATTACCTACCTTTAATCCAGCCTGGGTTATTTCATTCTCCGCCTCTGCCCTTGTCTTACCAACCACATCCGGTACCTGAACCTTCTCTACTGGCTCCTCTTTCAATATCTTCGGAGCCTTCGGGTCGTCAAACAATGGAACATGGGCATACTTATCATTTATCATTACCTGAGTTAGCACCAACTCCGCATCGCCTGCCTCTGTAATAGGAGCACCATTACCATCATATCTTTGTTTCATCTTAAATGTAACTTTTACCAATTCTACAGAGCCTTTCGCTCCAAGGTTCTCTTCGCCTGAGGCACTGATACGTAAATTGCCTCCATCAACATTCCAACTGAGTATTAAATCGGAAGCAACATCGCCTAATTCAACATTCAAAACCTCGGCATAGTCTTTATCAAAATTCAACATCAAATTAAACCCAGCCACATTCGATACATTATCCGCATATACGGATATTGTTTTCTGCTCATTCGCTACGCCAATTAATTTATCACTTAACCATACATGCACCTCAAGATCTGCCTTCTCCAAATCCGACAATACTGCTTCTGCGGACATCGAACCCGCCTCTGCTAACCACGCTACATCCATCAAATACTCATCATAACTCTTCGCAAGCGGTTTTAACTTCGGCGGTGTTATATCTTTACCTGCTAACCAACGTTGTATTAAACTCGAATCCGCACTGTCTACCAAACCATCCATATTTATATCACCTGACTTCGGTAAACAGTCATTACCCGAATTCTTCTTCACCCAGTAATCTAATACATATTTAGCATCTGCTTTCTCGGCTATCTTGTTATTGTCCGCATCACCATGGATACAACCGCCTGTCACACATAACTGACCATCTTCTAACTCTAACTCTAATGGCGTCGTCCTATCCGATATTACATCATATAACCGTACTCCATTGCCTAAACCATCGTCCGGAATTAAATGTAATGGACCACATTGTGTGCCACTAACACCTAAGTTCGGTCTCGCTATAATATTAAATAACGTGCCTGAACCATAGAGACTCTGTCCCTCAGGACCCGCAGCAGCTATCCGAACATTTAATTTGTCTCCTTGATACATAACATTTGCAGACATCATCATTCCCACTGTAATCCCAGAGGGTTCTACAGTTATATTATTCCAGTCTAAAAGCAATTCACTCGGCAATTCAGAGTCTATCTGTATCGATGTCGCAGAAACATCATACACCGACTTCGAATTCACAGGAATGCGAACCTGCCATTGTCCTGGATTATCAGGGTTACGCTCCCATAAATATAGACCTGCATCTGCATAGCTCACCTCTTCAGGGAAGAACACGGTCAAGAATTGACCCTTCACAACTTCTGACGCTGAATTTTCTGATAGGTTCGTATACCGGTCTACATCACTCACTGCTTGAATCGCATATTGATAATATGTGGTCGCCTGAACTGTGTCATCTGTATATTCTAATCCACTTATATAATTTTCATACGGCTGGGAACCTGGATTGTTCAGACGCGTCCAAGCTGATGGGTTATTCCCATTCGCATCGACTGTCCGACGATATACATTATACCCTGCAATGTTATACTCAGGATTCGCATCCCAACCAACTCGGACACTACGTGGCCCACTATACACCCTTGGCTTTCTTGGGGACTGAATAGGTAACGGATTTAACTCTACTGTTATATTCGCACCACTATTGACCGACTGCTCCCAGTACGGATAATATTTACGCTTCGTAAATTGTAATCTATAAGGCGGTTCTAAATCTCCTAAATCTGGAAACTCAAAATTACCATTCGCATCTGTTACTACAGGTGCTGTGCTTTCTTTACCCGCTATACTAATCTCTACTGTCACTCCTGCCACAGGCTTCTTACTTATGCTGTTTATTACCTTACCACGTACATTGTACGGCAATTGCTGTCCTTCAGGTTGTCCTTCAACAACTCCTTCGGGTATACCTTCCACTACCCCCTCAGGAACTCCTTCTATAACCCCTTCCGGAATACCTTCAACAACACCTTCGGGGGTACCTTCTACCGCCCCTTCTGGAAGGCCTTCTATAATTCCTTCTGGAGTACCTTCAACTGCCCCTTCTATTACGCCCTCAGGTGTCCCTTCTTGCACAATTGCACCTGCAAAATCTGTTGTCGCAATATTCGTATAAAGCTGACCACTTGAAAATGTGCGATACAAACCCTGTGTCTGTATTGAACAAGGACCTTCTGCTCCAGAAGGTATACCCACGTTAAATTCTAAAATTAATGGGAATGGCGGCACATATATCCAAACAAACTCTAATGGATTAACTCCATCAGATACTGTACCTGCATCCGGTCCTATTGGAGGCTGATTATTACCTCCTTGATATTGCCATCCCGCTGGCAAAATACATGTCAACCCTAACGCTGTTATTATCTCTTCTATGTTCTTATTAATTGTGATTTTCACAGTTGCGCTACTACCCGGAATATAATAATTATCAACCTCATAAGAAATGACTCCGGGACCACTTACCTCTTGCGAAATAATTAAAGCATCTATAACCCCTTCTGGTTGTCCTTCAACAATACCTTCGGGTATTCCTTCCACTACCCCCTCAGGAACTCCTTCTATAACCCCTTCTGGAATACCTTCAACAATACCTTCAGGGGTACCTTCTACCGCCCCTTCTGGAAGGCCTTCTATAATTCCTTCTGGAGTACCTTCAACTACACCCTCGGGTGTGCCTTCCACAACTCCTTCTGGAGGACCTTCGACCGCTCCTTCTATTACGCCCTCAGGTGTGCCTTCTTGCACAATTGCACCTGCAAAATCTGTTGTTGCAATATTCGTATAAAGCTGACCACTTGAAAATGTGCGATACAAACCCTGTGTCTGTATTGAACAAGGACCTTCTGCTCCCGAAGGTATACTCACGTTAAATTCTAAAATTAACGGGAATGACGGAACATATATCCAAACAAACTCTAATGGATTAACTCCATCAGATACTGTTCCCACAGCCGGTGCTATTGGAGGCTGGTTATCACCTCCTTGATATTGCCATCCCGCTGGCAAAACACATGTCAACCCTAACGCATATATCAAACTTCCTGTTTCATTATTAAATGTTACCCTTACTGTTGCATTATTACCTGGTATATAGTTATTCCCGATAACACCTGCCCCTGTCACTTCTTGAGTAATAGTTAACTCATTAACAGTGCATGGTCCTGATGATACCCACAAATCGACAGATACTTCTTCTGTATTTATACCAATACACGAGTACTCAATTGCTGCCGGTTCTTGAGCCATAACAAGTCCCGCAGGTGCATTATCATTACATACTTCTATTATTTCTCCAACCCTCAAACCAGCACCAAGTATTTCTTGTTCTGCCATATCAACATTTAGATTTACAACATCGGGTATTGTAACACATGGCCCACAAGAGATAAGCAAATCAACTATAGTTCCTATATCCACTGTATTTCCACCCGATGGTATCTGGTCAACCACTGTTCCCGGTGGAAAGTCATTGGTACAAATTCCAATAATTGCACCAACCGATAATGAAGCTTCCTGAATTATTCCAGATGCTTCCTCCACCGGCTTACCAATAACATTTGGTACTGATACATTTTCAATAGAACCTTCTCCTTCACCTTCAACTACTCCCTCTGGAAATCCTTCTGGCACACCCTCAATAGCACCTTCAATAATACCTTCACCCTCAGTGGGTTCACCTTCACCCTCAACTTCTACTGGTTCAGGGTCTAAAATCTTTGGAGCAAGTGGGTCATCAAAACGTGGGGTATGACCATATTTATCATGAATCTGCACCTGAACGAATTTAATATCACCTTTACCCGTCCGCTTAATCTTAAATTTCACTTTTACTAACTCTACTTCACCTGTAATCCCTAAATTCTCATCACTTGCACCTGTAATCCGTGCACTGGTACTTCCTGTCTCCGTTTGATAAACTGCATAATCCCATCTCCAAATATTGGCAGCAGTGACAGGTTTAATCTGTTTTATTTCCGCAAATTCTGGGTCATAGTTCAAAACAAATTCAAAACCTGCGGCATTAGACACCTCATCTGCCACAATCGCTATCCATTTATCACTTCCAGCACTACCTTCTAATGTGCCTCTAAACCAAACTTTAACTCCAACATTCTCTTTTTGTAATGATGCTAACTGTGCCTGTGCTGACATTGACCCCCCATCTGCTAACATTTTCAATCCAGCAATATAATCTCCGGTGGATTTCACATCTGCTTTTATTTTTGGAGGAGTAATACTCTTACCTTCTAACCACCGTAGAATTAAGCTTGAATCTGCACTATCTACTAAACCATCTAAATTTATATCTGCTGACCCTGGAAAACAATTATTGCCTTGCACTTTTTTCACCCAATAGGCTAATACATATCGAGCATCTTGTTCATCAACAATTCCATCGTTGTTCGCATCACCATGAACACATGAACCCGTAACACACAACTGTCCGTCACGAAGAAGTAATTCTTTAATTGGAGATGTCATATCTGAAATTACATCGTATAAACGGACACCATTTCCCCCCCCATCATCTGGGATTAAATGTAAAAGACCACATTCATCAATAAGAGAACGATTAGGTTTCGCAATAATATTAAATAGTATCCCTGAGCCATAAAGACTTTCTGCTTCTACTCCAGCTGCTGCAATACGAACATTAATTTTATTTTCATTCACTATAGCGTTAGCACCCATCATCATGCCTGCTGTAATACCAGATGGCTCTACGGTTATTGACTTAGGGTCTATTATTAGACCACCCGGCAATTCTGAGTCTATCTGAATAGATGTCGCTGAAACATCATACACCGATTTTGAACAAACAGGTATCCGAATTTGCCACTCTTGGGGATTTTGTGGGTCTTTTTCCCATAAATATAAATTTTCTTCCTTATAGGTAACCTTTTCTGGGAAAAATACAGTTAAATACTCACCCTGTACCCAATCAGAAGCATCCGATAAACCAGTATATCTATCTACATCACTCACCGCCTGAATCGCATATTGATACATAACACCAACTTGAATTTGTTCGTCTACATACTCCAGCTCTTTCATATACCCCTCATAAGGTTTCGAGTTCGGATTATTGAGCCTCTCCCATACATTATTAGTTCCTGATTTGCGATAAATGTTATACCCAGCAATATTATACTCTGGATTTGCATCCCATGTTATACGAACACTACGTGGACCGCTAAACACCAATGGCTTAAAAGGTCTTTGTATATTTCCTGGCTCTAACTGAACAGACAAGTCAGCACCACTATCAACCGGCTGAATTGTTTTCGCTTTATATTTCCGTTTCGTAAAATCTAACCGATATGGCGGTTGCAAATCTCCTAAATCTGGAAACTCAAACCGCCCATTTTCATCTGTCAGTACTGGTTCTGTACTTTGTTTCACATCTGCAATACTAATCTCTACTGTCACTCCTGCAATAGGTTTGCCACTAACAGCATTCACTACCTGACCACGAACAGAATTCACCGCTTCTGCCCGCATTGCAAGGGTAAATACTACCGCACTTACCATCAGCAGTATTACACATGCTTTTTGAAAATAAAATTTTCCATTTCCCTGAATCTTACTCATTTTTTTCTCCTTTCCTTAGTTATCTATTCATTTTTACCTTTTTACCGCTAATTAATTGCCTTCTTATAGCATTTTACCATCTTTTTTTGTAAATGTGTAAAAAATTTTATTCCCAAAAAAATTTTTTGTTTTATTACAGCCTATTTAATTTTAAAATAAAAATTACTTAGTGTCAAATTGAAAATATAAATAATAAAATCAGAATCTAAATTCATTACAAATTTTATAATAATGATTAAACTTATATTGCCTTTTCAATTATCCTTTTTAATTAATTCTGATTGTAAAGTGTAAACACTTTTATAGTTTAATAAAAAGTCGGGATAATAATAAAAGTTGGCAGAGAAGAGTCACGTTTCTTTTCTGCCACAAAGAATTATTGATTATCAATCGTTTATTTTGTTTCGCCAGGAACAGGTATAGGTCCTATGGGATAGGGTTTACTCCAGTCTAATTCGTCAGGAACAAGGCTCAGGTCGGAGTTGAGTGCGTCATCCCATGTAAGTTCCTGTCCTGTATATGCAGACATACGTCCCATAATAGCTGTCATTGTGCTTTCCGCCGTTTCTATACCCGTATTAAGGTATGGTGCCTCACCACGAATAGCTTTAATAAGGTCGACGTGCTCCTGAACATAAGGATTCATCGTATCTTTGCCCATATCATTGCACATGCTCTTACCTTTGGTGCCGAACACTTGTTCGAATACGTCATTCTTCGAATTATTCCAATGTCTTGAGAAGCTGAACATGTGAACACCATTAGGATACTCAAAGTCACATTCGAAGTGGTCCCAAAGGTCTCCGTATTTCTCTTCACGTGGTTTCCATGCACGTCCTCCAGAGGCAACGACTTTCACAGGGTGTGTACCCATAATCCAGTTAATAACATCGATATTATGGATATGTTGTTCAACAATATTATCTCCACAAGTCCATATCTGGTTATACCAATTGCGCAAGCGGTATTCTAAATCACTCCAACCAGGTTTGCGTTCGTGGCAAAACGGTAAATCACCATTCCAATAAGCGCGGGCAGCAATAATTTCACCGATGGCACCGTCTTGGATTTTCTTTACCGTTTCACGGTACGCATTACTCGAACGTCTTTGTGTCCCTGTGGCAAAACATAAACCTTTTTCCTTGGCTTTTTGAACAGCCTTCATAAATCGACGAACACCAACAGGGTCTACTGCTATTGGTTTCTCTGTAAAAATATGTTTTCCCGCCTCAACCGCAGCTTCTATATGCTGAGGTCGTGCATACGGAGGTGTGGCATGAATAACGATATCAATATCGGTCTCTAAAATCTTCTTGTATGCATCCAGTCCAACAAAGCAATGGTCATCTTTAATATCGACCTTGCCTTTGTAAGCTCTGCCTTGCATACTCTCTAATTTTTTGCGACAATCTTTTAAGCGGTCTTCAAAGCCATCCGCCAAAGCGATGATTTTAATATTATCGTTACCATCCATGCAGTCTTTAACTGCACCAAAGCCTCTGCCTCCACAACCAATCAGACCAACTTTCAATGTTCCACTATTGGTTTCTCCTGCTTCAATGTTTTTTGAGATAACTGCAAAAGTGGCGATTGCAGCTGCTTTGTTAAACTGTCTGCGTGTAAGTTTGAATTGTTCACTCATAAAAGTATCTCCTTTAATTGAAAATTTTTATTTTAAGGCGAAATGTATATTAAAGTTCCATTTTGGAAATACCCAATAAGTATGTGAAGTTTTATCTATTGTTTGCAAATCATAACTTTCCCTTTCCAAAGGAGAAGAACATTTATGTTTCGATTTAAGTTAAAATATTAGGAAAATGACAACATCAATTTATGTTATCATTCTTTCCCCTAATTCATTAAAACAAGAGACACCGCAAAACGTTTATGAAAAGGTTTGACCACGACATCGTATCTGGGAACATATTAAACTCCCTGTGGAAGCTAACTTGGCCTCTGGTCTTGTTAAATCTAATTAACGGTATCCACGGATTTATTGACCAGGTATTAATAGGTCATTTTGTTCCCGGCAAAAATAACGAGGCTAACGCTGCAGTCGGTGTTTCATGGCAACTATTTATCGTTATCGTTGTCCTAATAGCCTCCATCTCACACGGCATGAATGTGCTAATTGCACGTTATGCAGGCAAACAAGACCGAAAAATGGTTAGCATCGTTTTCTTCGAAGCACTTCTTACAGGAGCATTATTTCTCGTTTTTGTAGTAGCCCCATTAGGTTACTGGCTATCACCGATCCTATTACGATTTATCGGTGTAGAGGACATTGTATACCAACAAGCACTTCCCTACTTACGACTCCTGTTCCTATTCAATTGGACTCTATTTCTTATGATATTAATCACAGGTGCTTTTCAGGCATCTGGCGAACCAAAATTAGCATTAAAACTCAACATACTAAGTGCTGTATTAAATATTATCATCAGCTTCATCTTAATCACAGGATTGGGATTATTCCCATCATTAGGCGTATTTGGGGCAGGCATTGGAACAGTCCTTGCTCCTGCCGTATCCCTCATAGTAGCATTCATACTCATTATTCGAGGCAGAACGCTAATAGAACTCCCACCACGTTGGAAATGGCTACCCGACCCAGAAATACTAAAAGTACTCCTGCGTGTCGGAATACCCACCGGAATTCAGGGAGTCGTATTAAACGTCGCAGGCGTTCTTCTAATAAAATATATAAGCACTCTACCAAATAGCACCGCAGGACAATCCGCATATACTATCTGTTACAATCAATTATTCTCACTGGTGACATGGACATCCTTCGGGTTACGGTCTGCCTGCGCCACCGTAATGGGACAAAACATCGGAGCAGGCGTCCCTGAACGCGGTAAAAAAGCAGTACAGGCTGGGGCATACTTAGGTGCGTTATGGGGTGCAACCATCGGAATCGCATTCACCTTCTTTCCTACATCACTACTGAATATCTTCAATGCTCAATCAGATTTGGTAATTGACTATGGACGTGCACTACTTCAATGTTTAGCCTTCTCTGGCATCTTACTACCCGCAACCTTAGCAATGACAGGTGGAATTCAAGGGGCAGGTGCAACACGAATGCCCATGTTCATCGCACTTATTTCCCAGTTCGGAGTATTATTAGGTACCTGCGAAATATTATATCTACTAAACCTACTAAACACATACCGCGTCTGGAACGTAATACTACTCGCTCATTTTGTCCGTTACATACTAACCCTCTCCATCTTCCGCACAGACGGCTGGACAAAAACAAAAGTAGGAATTTCACCCACATTAAAAACCCAACCATAACATATCCCTTAAAAAAACCGAACTGGCAAAAAACATTTTTGAATCACCACTACATAATATAAAAATACCAGACCCAAACTAACAAACACATAATGAATTAAAAAACAAACCACTTTTAGTTTATAATAAAAATCAAAATAGAAAAGAAAAACAAAAACGTCCAGAGTCCCAATCATTGAAAGGATATGGTAGCATGACCCAGGAACAAAAATTTTACAAAGCATTACAGGATGTATTTATTGGTGCCAGGATTGAAGGTACTGGTGGTTTTGTCAATTTGATGAGAATAAAATCAAATTACTATCAGAAAATTGAAGAGTTAATAAAAGCAGATATAGAAAAGGCATTAGAAAAATACCCATCATTCCGGGAAGAGATCTTTGATAAACTTTACTCATTTTTCAGCAGATACTTTACAGAGAGTGGCTCCATCTATTTCAACTCCACCCCTTTTCATAATAATGTATATGAAAAAGTTTATACGAGTGATAAAGATGTGGTTCTTTTTTGGAAGACACATATGCTTTACTATGTCAAAACCGATAGAATTTTCAGAAGCATTCCAGTGGAATTCGACAACTTAAAGTTTTACTTCGACGCCTCTAATATTGAAAACAAAAAAGCGAATGAACGAAGGAATTTGATTTACGAACTTAAAGAAGTAAAAGATGATAAAACAATAGTTTTTAATGTTTTCTATTCCGAAAGAGGTAGAACAACAAAAGTAGAAGACATTTTAAAGGCACTTAAGAAAAAAGATATAAAGATAGATGAAGAGAATTTAGAGAGAGCTTTTAGGATATTTGAGAAGCAAAGCGAAGTAGATTTTTTCATTAATAAAAACGCCAAAGCATTTTTACAAGAACAGTTTAAACTTTGGAGTTATCAATACTTTTGGGAAGGTGCAGATGAATGGAGTGCAGACAGAGTTAATCAACTACAAATTTTGAAAGATATAGCTTTTAAGGTTATTGATTTTATCTCGCAGTTCGAAGATGAACTGGTAAAGATTTGGAACAAACCGAAGTTTGTTAAAAACTCAAACTATGTAATTACCCTTGATAGAATTTGGTCTCAACCATTCCCCTCTAATAGAGGGGACCAAGGGGTGTTCCCCTCTAATAGAGGGGACCAAGGGGTGTTCCCCTCTAATAGAGGGGACCAAGGGGAGTGTCCCTCTAATAG
>Ga0209204_1003996_pt1 | contig 10366 bp, 9 predicted proteins | sample AD_JPNMR2_MetaG_FD_184425 | JGI IMG/M metagenome (GOLD analysis project Ga0209204, IMG submission 184425) | Active sludge microbial communities of municipal wastewater-treating anaerobic digesters from Japan - AD_JPNMR2_MetaG (SPAdes) (version 2) | ecosystem: Engineered > Bioreactor > Anaerobic >... | reverse complement strand
TTTACATTTTATGGAAAAAATATAAATTAATTATTTTAAAACCATTAGTAAATGTAGTTTATAACATACTTGTTTATATAAATACTGCTATGTATGAACAGATATTAAAAGAAATAAAAAAAAATTAAGCTATAATCTTAAAGATTATAGCTTATTTTTAATCAATTTTTCTAAAAGGAGTAATTTCAAATTCATAATTAGTTTTTGTATATTTAGAAATAATATTTTCATATAATTTAACACCTTCTTCATTAAGATAAAAAACCATATTTTTATTAAAATCACTATTTCTTTTACAATTATTATATAAAGAATAAAATCATATAATTCTAAATCACCATATTTATCAAAACAATAAAGTTTCGGTCTCTGTCTGTAATCAAAATGTAATTCTTCACTTTCTATATATTTTTTTAATTCGTTATAAATTTTATTAAAAGGAATTATTTTAAAATTAATTTGTAAATTATTTTTTAAATAGTATTTGATTTTTAAACCTTTATTTATTATTTTGTTTTCTTTAGCTTCTTGAATCGAATCTTTTATAGAAAGTTGTTGAAAAGGTTTTCCATAAGCCATATTATTACTGTTGCTCCTTAATTTGTTAATTTTATATAAAATTAATTAAAAATTTATTTTTTTAAACTAAGTTAATGTTAGCGCGATATTTTCTATAATACATCATTAAATCTTTATGTGAATAAAATTTAGCTGGAATTATTTCAAATTTTATTTCCTTATTTTTAAATGCTTCGTTATATCTATCCCAATTTATTATTTTATCTATATATAAAATATTATCATGATTTAAATATTTAGCATTTCTTATTTGAAGAGTAGTTAATAACCTAAAACATAATTGTTGATATAATCTTTTAAAAGGAAGTTCTAATGAGAAATCTTCTTTTATAGCTATTACTATAGAGTCTCTATATGCAGGAGCTATTATATTAGCAGCTATAAGTTCTTCTAAAAAATATGAAGGAGTATATTCAGGTGTAGCAACTATAATACTATAATCATTTCCTATTTGTTCTACAAAATAATGAAATGGAATATTCATTCTTCCTATAGATTTATAAAAATAATATTGCCATTTATTCCATGTAAAAAGATGACTTCCTATCATTATCCTTGGTTCAATAGGTGTTCCTTTTTCAAAAAAATTTCTAACCTGTGAAAGGATAATATATTGAGGTTGGTGCATCCTTCTTACTATTTTTTTTATTTCAAAGTTAGCTATTTCATTTAATTCATAAGAATATTCTATAATTCTTCTTTTATTTTCTGTTTCTTCAAACATTTTTAAAGTACTCCATTATTAATAAATTTAGATTCATCAATTTCATAATCTTCTTCTTTATTTTCAAAAATAACTATATTTTCTTGAAGTTTTTTATTTATAAAACCATGAATAGCTTCTTTTATATAATCATTTTCAGCATTATATTTATCAAAAGAAATTTCATTAAAAAATCGTTTCGTTTCTTCTTTAATAATTTTTAATTCAGTTTCACTTATTTCTTTAAAGTATATTTTAATTTCTTTATTATTTTCGTTTAATATTAATTCAGGCTTAGATTGCTGTATTACTTTTTTCTTTATCTTTTCTGTTTCGTTACATTCAGAAATAATTATATTATTTTCATTAAATAATAAAACCTTTTCATTTTCTTGAGAGTCTCTTTTTAAATTAGGAAGTTCTACAAATATTTTTTTTAACACATCTATAGTTTTGTTTCCTATGGAAGGATCTTTTAAATCAAAAATTCCTATTTCTTTTTTATCAAATGAAAGTATTTTTTTCTGTTTATATTTAGAAAAAAATTCTTTAATTTTTTTAATATCGATATCATCTTTGATAAAATAAATTTCATATTCTAAATAAAAATTAGATATTTTATAATTATCGAAAAAAAATTTTTCTCTATCATAATAAGTATTAAAAAAATTATTTTTGACTTCTTCTAATTTTATTTTATTTTTTTCAAAATATTTTTCAATAATTTTTTTTAATTTATTAACTCTTTCCAAACACACTGGAAGGGAAATTAAATAAATATCTTTCGTTATATAAAGTATTTTTTTAAATTTAAAAAATGGATCATCTAATATCCACATTATTTTTTCATTATCTTTTAATGCTTTTTTAAGTTTTTTAATCTGTTTATACTTAAATGAAATATCTGAAATTTCATTTAAATAATTTTCAAATGAAAGTTCTTCTAAAAAAATTTCTTTATTGTTTTCCATTTCTTTACCTTTTTTATTATAAAATTGTTGTTTAATTTATAATATTAATTTTTTTTAACTTTATTTAAAACTAATTTATTAATAAAAAATATAGGAATTGTTAAATGAAAAAAATTTCACCTGAATTAGTTTCAAATATAAATCAGATTCTTAATAAAATAGAAGATTTCTTCGGAAGTGTTATATTTAAAAAATTTATTATCAGTATAAATATGACAGAAACTAATATTTTTATTCGTTCAACTACTGAAGTAGGTGTGTTCGGTGATTATATCTTAGTAATAGAAATTTCTATTTCAAGAGATAATAATGAAATAATGGAAAAAAAATATTTTGAAAATTATAAAGATAAATCTGTTATTTATTTTAATACGCAACAGGAATATTTCGATATTTTAGAAAAAATAATAAATGATAAGACAAAAGACAAATAAAGTCTTTTGTCTTATTTAATTTATATAATAATATTGTATACTTAAACAAAAATAAATAAAAACAGCTTTACGCCAGTTTACTTTCGTTGCTACTCTATTAGTTTTTAAATATATTTCAGAGTTCTTTTGTAACCATTCATCTAATATTTCTTTTATTCTTATAAGTCTTTGATCTACTGTGTTACTTTGATTATAAAGAGCTAAAATAAAATTAATAAAATCTTTACTTGCTATATTTTCTGGTTTTTTCTTTCCTTCAACTATAAAAAGCTCTAAAATAAGCTTTATAAATTCATTTATAATTTTATGATCTTCATTTCTTTTAATATCGTTTACAGTCCTTATTAACGAAGGATATGAAACATCAGTAATCTTAGCTGAAATTTCTACTAATTTTAAGTTAACTGGATCTTTAACTATTTCTATTCCTATTTTATTAGTTAAGTTAGTGAGATCCATTGAAGTATTTGAGGTTATCCTATAGTTTTCTTCATCATGGAGTTCATCTGAAACAGCATTAAAATATTTATTTGATTCCTTATTCTTTTTATATTCAAGCATTATTCCTATGATCCATTGCTTAATTCTATTATTTAAACTTACTACATAATCAATTAATTTTTTATCATCTTCTGAAAGAAGATTTTTTTCATAAGTTTGATGCGAAACTAATACTTTTTTATATATAGCTTTTAATACACTTCCGTATTGTTTAATATCATGTTTATTACTTAAATGTTCTATAGTATATTGCATAGTTTCTTTTTGTACATACTTTAAATAACGTACATGCTGCATTCCATAAAATTGAAAAGAAAGATAAAGTAAACAAGATTCTGTCATTTCTCTATTTTTTTGTTGTTCAAAGAATCTTATAAAAGAAAGCATTAAAAAATTAAAAGGATTATTAATTGTTTTCCATGATGAATTAACAAAGTGAATATTTTTAATAGCAGTTGAAATTTCTTTTTCAGTTATATTCGCTATTTCATACATTATATTCCTATCTTCATCTGTAAACGGAAGATGCTCTATTGGATAAGGACTTAAAAGTATTTCATTATTTTTTGAAATATATTTTTTAATGTATTTTTTAATCTTTTCTTGATTTTCTTTATTTTTTAAAGAAATTTCAACTTTTTTATAAATCTGTTCTATTATTATCGATTTCATTTTCTTTTTCTATTTTTTAACTAAATAAATTGTATTTACTTTTATTAAAAGCTTTTTCATCATTTGTATAGGTAGCTTTAATAGTAGGATCAGTTTGTTTTGAATAAATTTTACTTCTAAATTCTTTTACTTTTTCTTTATCAATATAAAAAGAAATTCTTTCAATTTGTATTAAGTCTACAAAACTTACAGTTTCTTTTCCTGGTTTATTATTTTTTTCATAATAATATCCTTCATCATAAACATTATCATTCTTATCAATCATGATAAGTACCCCTTTTTCTTCATTATAGGAAAAAATAACGTTTCCCGAAAAATATACTGGGTCGCTAGTAAGTTTTATAGAAAAAATATTTTCTATACCAAATTGCCTAAGTAAGGCTTCAAAAAGTTCTTTTTCCATAACATTTCTCTTTATTTTGTTTTTAATAATATATTATTTTTATGTTAAAAACAAAATAAGGAAAAAAATTATGCTTGACGAATTAAAAGAAATATTGGAAAACATTAATAATTTTTTAGAAGAAAATTTAGAATACTTAATTGAATTTTATAATGATATCACAGTATTCTTAAAAAGAGCAGATAGCTGTTATCGAAAAGGGGAACCTATTATATCAGACTTTGAATTCGATGAAATTTTAAAAAATTATGAAAAGCTTTATGAAAAAATTAGTAAACAAGATACTTCCAATGTAGAAGTAAAATTACTTCCTAAATATGAAAGTTCTTATTTTTACAAAAGTAATAAAAAAGAACAAATTCAAAAATTAGGGAAAGTGTTTCATGGTTCAAAACTTCTTGGAACACTTAGTAAACAAAATTCTTTTGAAGAGTTAAAAGAATGGATTCTAAATATTAAAGAAAAAATAGGATTTATTCCAACGTTATATTGTGAATTAAAATATGATGGAAATTCAGTTGTAATTGTATATGACTATACTGGAAAAGTAGTAAATGCTTTTTCTAGAGGAAAAGATGGAACAGGTGAAAACCTCTATGAAGCATTTAAAAATCATAAAGTTCCTGCTAATTTATGTGAAAAAAATTCTTATTTAGTAATTCGTTATGAAGCTCTTCTTACTGATGATAATTTTGAAAAATTTATGGATGAAACAGAAAAAACTTATGCTAATAATCGTTCAGCTACTTCTGGAATATTAGGAAGAGATGATAAATCTTTTGCTGAAAAATATCTTTCTTTAGCTCCTTTGGATATAGCAATTGACGAAGAAATTCTTCCAAAAGAAACCCAATACGAATTAATTGAAAAAATTATCAAAGAAGATAAAATTTTAAATAAAAACATAGGACTTAATATAATAATTTACGACCGTTATATATTTGAAAGACCTTTTACAAAAAATCAAGAAAATAATTTATTTGAAAAAATAAAGTCTCTTATAGACGAATATAATAATGGAAAACGTTTTGATTATGATATAATGGTCGATGGTTTAGTATTTAAAATTTCTGATCCTGAAATAATTTCTCAATTAGATTATACTAATGATGTTCCTAATTGGGCTACAGCATTTAAATTTAAATATCTTGAAAAATCTTCTATAGCTAAAAAAATCCATCTTTATGTAGGAAAATCTGGAAGAATGACCCCTGTAATAGAATTCGAACCTATCGAATTCTTCGGTGCTATTCAAAGAAAAGTATCCTTAGCTAATTATAAAAGATATCAAGAATTGGCTATAGCTGAAGGTGATGAAATTTTAATTGAATATCGAAATGATGTTATATCATATGTTTCTTCAGTAATAAAAAGAAGTGGAAATCCTCCTTTAGAATTTGATCCTCATTGTCCTAAATGTGGCGAACAATTGTATACTAATGAAAATGAAACATTTATTTTCTGTATAAATGAAAAATGTCCTTCAAAAATTCTTGGTAAAATTGAAAAATTCTTTATTCAAACAAATACAAAAGGAATTGGATATGCTACTATAAACAAGTTATATAACGAAAATATTATCAAAAAAATATCAGATTTTTATACTAAATCAGAAAAAGAATTATTTAATTCTATTGTAAAAACAGAAGGTTTTAAAGAACTTTCTGCTAAAAATATAATTAATGCTGTTTATAGTATAAAAAATATCCTTTATGACTATGAAATTGTTGGAAGTTTGTCTATTCCAAATATAGGAAAAGTTAGATGTAAAGAAATATTTAAATTATATGACATAAATGAAATTATAACTTTTATCGAAGAAAATAAAATAAAAGAAATCCTTTACAATATAGAAGGTTTTAGTAAAATCTTAATAAACAATTTCATAGAAGGAGTAATTGAGAATAAAGAAGAAATCTTAATTCTTTTTAAACATTTAAATCCTAAGTTTTATAAAAATGAAGTAACTTTGTCAGGAAATTCTAAAACATTTGTAATAACAGGCGAATTAAAAAATTATGAAAGAGATGAAGTTATAAAGTTACTTTCTTTAAAAGGTCATAAAGTTACAGGAAGCGTAAGTAAAAAAACTGACTTTTTAGTTACAAATAATAAAAACTTAGGAACTGTTAAATTAAAGAAAGCTTTAGAACTTGGTATCCCGATTATTGATGAAGATACGCTTATTAAAGAATTTTTATCAAAATAACAAATATATATTTTTAAATAAGAACTATTAAATTTCCCTTAATAAGTATATCAACGGTTTCCGTTGATTATTTCAGTAATTAGGGTTATTTTTTCAGCTCAAACTTTTCAGCTGTTATAGTTAAAGTTATTTAGGGAAGAAAAAGGAAGAAGCAGAAATGTTTCTTCCTTATTTTTTTTAACAAAAAAGGGAAACAAAATGATTAAGTATTATTCGAAAAATATTCAAGGAGAAAATTCAAAATTTAAATCATTAAAAATATCGAAGATTAAAAATTTTTATGTGCCTGAAGAGTTTTTAAATGATACAAATTCTTTATTCGAAAATCTTAATATTTTTAATTTAAAACTTGAAAATCATTTTTCTAACGATAATTCAAATAACAAAGTTTTTAATTTCTTTGAATTATTAAGTGAATTTTATAAGAATTCTAAAATTTATTTGTTAGATGAAAATAATTCTAAAATTTATGAAAGAAAAAAAGCAATCTATGATAAAAAAAAAAATAAAATCTATATAAGCTATATTCAATTTAATCGAGAGCAAAAATATTCGATGTTTTTCTTAATCATCGAAGAAGAAAACAAAAACTTAGCTAATATCCTTATAAAATTAATCAATAATGAACGAATTAGTTATTTCCTTATACCTTTGTTATTTGTAGTAAAATCCTTACAAATAAAAAAAGAAAATTTTAAGTTAGCTAAAAAAATAATCATTAAATCCTTAAAAAAATCTAGAATAGTTTATAAACCTTCTAAAGATCTTAAATTAGCTCATCAAATAGCTCTCAATTACTTTAATAAAATTTTTGAAAATATTTTAAAAAAGGAAAAAGATATCCTTCAAATTGCATATATTAAAAATATGTCCATAAATAAAGGAATTAAACAACATGTTAAAAATAATTATTGGTTTGCTTGTGATATTAAAAGGTTTTTTGATAACGTTACTTTTGAAAATTTGTTAGAACATGTTCCAGTATTTAAAAAATTAAACAAAGAAACAGATAATGAAATTTTAAGTCTTTTGAAAAATGCTCTTATTAATCCTGAAACAAAAGGTCTTTATCAAGGTTTTCCTTTAAGTGGAATTTTAGCAAATTTTGTTATAAGAAAACCAATTAAGAAACTTAAACAAGTTCTTAATAAAGTTGGAAAAACTAAAAAAGTTAAAGTAAGTATTTATGCTGATGATATTTTAATATCAGACATAAAACCTATAAAAGGAAGTCTTATTTACAATTTGCTTTTAAATATTTTCAAAGAATACAACTTAAAATTTACTTTAAACAAAGAAAAAAATCGTTGGTTTTTTTCACATAAAAGAAAAAACCTTGGTATAGCAGTAAATAATAAAAACCAAATAATAAAACCAAGAAGTTATATTAAAAAAGTCAAATTTAAACCAATTATTGAAAAGCTTGCTCATAATAAACTAAGTTTCAATGTTTTAGATAAATCACTTATCGGAAAACTTAATGAATGTATTCGTTATGAAACTGAAAATAATATCAATGGTTATTTGACAAGATACGTTTATAAATTTGGAATTGATTTTGTTAAAAAAATGAAGAAAAAAGGATTAAATATCAAAATTTATACAGAAGAAAAACAATAAATTAATACTTTCTTTGCTCGAAGAAAGAGCGAGAAAGTAAACCTCCATACCTATTAAAGTGTATGGAGGATTTTCTATGCCTATTTTCAAATTTTAATTAGCTTTTAAACAAATCTAACTAAAATTCGTTCTTTAATAGACATAAATTTACCCTTCTATAATTGTATTTCCTGAATGAGGAAGTCCTGTTAATGGACAAGTTTTTATACAATTGAAGGGTCCTCCTTTTGTTGGATCTGGTATAACGTTTCCATTTTTTTTCATTGTTTTTGATTTTATTTCTGTATCAAATACATCAATATTTAATTTTCCTGTAGTAGATTTTATAGTAAACTCTCCACTAGGAAATTCAAAATAAACTTCTCCTTTTTCTGTAACATTTAATCTAAATTTTACAGATTGTAATTTAGTATCTACTCCTCCTAAACTAACCTCAAATAAAGCTTCTGTTCCTTTCTCTTCAAATTTAACACTATTAATTGAACCATAAGAAGTAATCCCTATATTATCATTTGGATAAGCATGTTTTATACTTGAAATTTCAAATAAAGAATAATCTTTTGTTACTTCTGATTTTATTTGATGACCTTTTTGAACTAAAGGAGAAAGTTCAAAAATTCCTTTTGGATCAGCAGGATTAGGCGATTTATAAACATTTTTGAATAAAATACTTGACTTTTCATTTTTAATATCGTTTTCAATAACAAATTGAATTTTTTCTAATTCTTTATTTCCCATCAAAACTTTTTTTTGTATTTTATCTTCGGTAATAACGTTTACAGAATTAGAATAAGCTTTTTGAATAGAATTTTCAATTTCTAAATTTTCTGAAATTTGAACAGATGTTTGATCTTGTTCAACTTTTTTTTCAAAAATACAAGAAACAGAACCATCTTTTGCTTGTATAGTTGAAATTTCAGATTTTTTATTATTTTCCGGAGTATTTTGATTAAAAGTAATTTTAGAGTTTTTATATTCATTGTTTTCAAAATTGTCTTCATTTAATGAACCATTATTAACAACATCGAAATTATGTTCTTCTTTTTTTTGTGTAGAAAAATTAGGTGTTTTTATATAAACATCTCTTATGTTTTTAATTCCCTCATTATTTACCAAAGACGTCATTTTTTGTTGAATTATTGTATTATTTGAAAAATCTTCGTAAGAAATAAATTCTACTGAATTAGCTAAATTACTATCAGTACTTAAAACTTTATAAGCTTGAGTTTTTCTATTGTAGGTTTCAATATTGGATTCTACTAAATTTTTGTTAATTGAACCAAATTTGGTTACTGAAATTTCATTTTCTGAAATATTGTCATTTTGATCATCGTTTTTTATTTCTGTATTTTTGTAGTCAGAATATTTTCCTTTGTCAATAGAAATTTTCGAAAAAGCTCTTGTAACAATCTTTGAATCATCCTTTGTTGCAATCATATCAAAGGTCGAAGAAAAAAATTTATCTATTTTGTCAACAAGAATTCTAAAAAAAGAAGGTTTAATGTTATTTGTTTTTTTGTTTCCATCTATAACTAGTTCATTGGGAGAAGCAAATTCTAATTTACTTCCATTGTCAAAAACAAGAAAAAACATATTGTTTTCATCATTTAAATCCCATCCAATTATGTTGCCATTAAAAAATTCTCTGAATTTGATATTTAGTCTCTCTTTTAATTTCAAATAATTTTCTTTTACTAACGAAGGAAGTTTCATTCCAGTAGGAACTTGTCTATTAAATTTTAACGTAAAAGGTAAATAATAACAACTGTTGATATCATTGTTTAAAAAAATTATTACAAGATAATCTCCAACTCTAGGAACATCCCATTCTCCAGAATCGTTAAAATAATTTTTTATGTCATTTTCTGATTTGCTAAATAAATTCGTTGATTTAGCTACAACTTTCAAACCTAAATCTATCACTTCTACTAAAATATCACCATCCATATTTTGTTTTTCTAACAAGTCAATTACTTTTGCTCTATAAAATTTATCCAAGTTTTTATCTAATGAAATTTGATTTTCTTCTAACATTTTTTCACCACGAAATTTGTTTGTTATTTAATTATTCGTCGTGTTTTAAAATAAAAAAAAAATCGTATTTTGTATGAAAATTATGAAAGAGGGGGATAAAGGGGGAGTTTAAATTTGATAACCTTCATATGTTGTTTTAAAGAGGGGGATAAAGGGGGAGTTTAAATTTGATAACCTTCATGGAAAATTTATTCCAATTACAAAAAAAAAATATTTAAAATTCATAATGATATTGGAAAA
>Ga0209204_1003995_pt1 | contig 10370 bp, 10 predicted proteins | sample AD_JPNMR2_MetaG_FD_184425 | JGI IMG/M metagenome (GOLD analysis project Ga0209204, IMG submission 184425) | Active sludge microbial communities of municipal wastewater-treating anaerobic digesters from Japan - AD_JPNMR2_MetaG (SPAdes) (version 2) | ecosystem: Engineered > Bioreactor > Anaerobic... | reverse complement strand
TTGTACTGGGTTTGACGAGCAACGAAAGTTCACTATTACTCCCTGCCAGTAAATCTTTCAGAATAAGATAATAGGGATTTATCGTTGCGACTACGCTCAAGCCAAAGGAAATCGTTAGCAAAAAGGCAAATATTAAGAGTGTAAGTACACCTCTCATCTTTCTCCTCCATTCACCTTTTTTGCTCTTTTTCTAAGCAACTCTTGCAAAACCCTTGATATATAACGATGTGTTCTGTCACTTTGCAGTCTATGGATTTCTCAACTTCAGAATTCAGGATTTCACAGGATTGAAGAGGTACTATGTTGCCACAACTTTTGCAGATAAAATAATGTGAATGCCTTTGCCGTGCGTAGTAATAACCAATACCTCGAATTTGAAATTCACTCACAAGTTCCTGATCTTGCAAAACTGCCACATTTCTGTAAACGCTCGGTACCGGTATCTTGGTTCTATCAGAGATTTGATACACAGTCAAAGGAATATCTGAATTTTGCAGAATTTCAAGTATCCTTTCGCCTGTCTTTGTCAGATGGTGTTGATTATCGTTCATAAATCATACCCCTTGCAAATATGATAATGATTATCATTATCATTATATAGGAGCATACAAAGACTGTCAATACAACTACTTACAACGAGTCACAACAGAATGTGCTGACTTTTCTCCCTACAAGATGATACAAAATACAGAAGGCCCAGATAAGTACCAAGTAAAAGTTTTCATTGGTTTTGTACTCACAGATTCAGAATGCCTTTCAGATTCATACAACTACGGTCACATATTCACCCAAAACTCAGCAAAGTATAGCCTACCGCTTTCATCACCTGGCAGTTTTTCGTTAGCCTTGCTAAAACATTTTTGGTGTGAATGTCTATATGAGAGAAAACAATAGAAGGTTCTGTGTTAAGTCCGCAGATCAACTATCGCCCAAAATGCAGGTTTTGGTTGATAGTTCTCATCGAAGAGCAATGGCCAGTTGTTCCTTCTAACTGGAAAACCTCTCAGCCAAGAATAATCGTCCTTCAATCCCCAGAAGGTGACGTTGTCTATCACGTGGCTGTATTTTTTGTAAACTTGGAACAGCTTTCTGTAGAACTCTGCCTGCTCATGTAGAAGTTCAGTGGGGGCCGTTTGATACTTGGTCAAGTTATCTCTGTAGATATCCACGTCAAGTTCAGTGATTTCAATCACTATGTCAGGTATGGTGGCAAACAAAGCTATTGCCTGTTCAATCTGTTCTATACTTCTTGCCAAGCTTAGATGCTGCTGCATTCCTATGCCATGAATTGGTACACCTTTTTCTTTGAGGTCCTTGACCATGTTGTATATGATATCTCTCTTTCTGGGTTCAAATTCGTTGTAGTCGTTGTAGAACAACAATGCTTCTGGGTCTGCCTCGTGAGCAAACTTGAAAGCAAGTTCTAAGTAGTCGGGTCCTATTATTTGATACCACAGACTCCTTCTCATTCCATCTGGCTGGTTCGGATCAACTGCCTCGTTCACTACATCCCATGCATATACTCTACCTTTGAAGTGTCCTACCACTGTGTGGATGTATTCTTTCATTCTCTCTATCATTGCCTCTCTACTGAGTAAATTCCCTGAATCGTCCCTGAAGAACCAATCGGGTGTTTGGCTGTGCCAAACCAATGTGTGACCTCTGACAACAAATCCATGTTGTTGTGCAAACCTTATGTAGCGATCCGCCATCGTGAAATCACAAAAGATCTTGCCATCGGCTCCTCTTCTTAATATGCTCTCTGGTTTCATTTCGTTCTCTGCCGTCATACTGTTGAAATGTTTTGTTATGAGCTGCACATCAAGAGAGTTACTGAAAACTCTCACAGGCAATGCAACGCCTATTTTGAAATAACTCGAAAAAACTTCCTTCAGGGACGGTATTTCGGAATCAGCATAATAAACCGTTGCAAACAACGTCATTGTCAGAAAGATCGCAACAAAGACTTTCATTTCATCCACCTCCAGTTCAAAAATTCTTGAAATTCAAGACCAAACTTTCTCTTTCTAATATCCACCACTTTTCTTGATTAATTTGTCCACCTTTTTATCAAATCAAGAAGCTCTGATCTCCCTTTCTCAAAGCTTATTCGACATCAGGCTAATGTTAAGGCTGCCAAACAGGCAACAGCAGTTAGCAACAAAAAAGCACTAAGATTAGAAATCTCACTCAGCCGTCTTTGCATGAAGACATCCCACAATTGCTCAAAATCATCTGCGCTCTTTAACACCTACTGCTCGAATCTCCTTGTTACTGTCATCAAACCTTCCAAAGATGAATAAATCTCTCTGAAATAAAGGATAGCTTCACCATAGGTTTTTGACCAATCAGGGTCTGGCGAGAAGACCCTTTCGACTTTGTTCCACTCTTCGACCGATACACCATCTGCCATCCCGGCAAGCATCGCTGCACCTATCGAAGCTCCTTCGTTTTTTGTTAGTTGTTCGAGTTCTATGTTCAAAGCACTTGCAACTATTTTGATCCAAAGTTCACTCCTTGAACCACCGCCTGTTACTTTTGCCGTTCTTGGGACCGAAACCAAACTTTCTATGGCATCTTTGCAATCCTTAAGTGCAAAGGCTGTACCTTCCAGAATTGCTCGAGTCAGAGTCTTCTTGTCTGAACTTCCGGAAAGGCCAAAGATCACACCACGAGCATCGGGATTTCTATGGGGGGTTCTTTCACCGCTCAGATAAGGCAGGAAAAAGACCCCGTTCTGACAAGGTTTTGTGTCTTTGAGTTCTTCTATCAGCGTTCCCACATCATGATTGTTTATCAGACGTGAAAACCAGTCAAGTGAAAAGGTTGCAGATAGAACCACTCCCATATGGTAGAACATATCCTTTACAACATGTCTAAAGGTGTGCACTCTGCCAGTTAAATCGGGAGCGTATTGTTTGTTCGTCAATATAACTGTGCCACTGGTACCAATGCTTATTACCATAACATTCTCGGTGAAGGCGTTCATACCAAGTGAAGCGCAAGCATTGTCAGCTCCACCAGCGACGATGAGAGGTCGGACTTGAAACCCGACCTCTCTCGCCACTGCCCCCACCATGGCCCCAACCACGGCCTGCGATGGTATGACCTTTGGTGGTTCTATGTGCGAGTCGGAAAAGATTTTGAGCGCATCTTCGTCCCAATTGTTTTCTTTCACCGAGAAAAGAGATGTGCCTGAAGCATCGCTCGGTTCGGTGCAGATCTCACCGGTCAGTTTCCAAGCTATGAAATCCTTCGGAAGCAGAAAAGTACTGGCTTTCTTGTAGATTTCGGGTTCGTGATTTTTTACCCACAACATTTTTGGTGCGCTGAAACCAGTGAGTATTGGATTCCCAAGTCGCTGAATTACAGCCTCTTCGCCACCAAGGAGTTCTGTGATAATCTTGGTTTCTTCAAAACAACGCTGATCGTTCCACAGAATAGCTGGTCTCAGAACATTGCCGTCTTTGTCCAACAAAACGAGGGAATGCATTTGTCCGGTGAGTCCTATGACCTTTGTTTGTATACCAGTTTTTGAAAGTTTGGATAGCAAAATCTTGACGGCAGACCACCAGTCCTGTGGATCTTGCTGATACCAACCAGGCCTTGGAGAACTTATGGAAAGCTCCTGTGAATCCTTGAAAACAATCTTTCCCTCAGAATCCAAAACAATCAACTTTACCGAAGTTGTTCCAACATCTATCCCGGCGTAAATCTTGATCATCCCCAACTACTTTACAGTAGTGAGAATATAATAGTTCAGCATGGCTTCAAGTTCTTCTTGCTTTCCAGAATCAGGCACAGTGACCTCTTTGTCCAAAATGTATTGTTCAAGTTCTTCGAAGTTGGTTTGGTTGTTTCGTATCTTCAAACCTATGCCGTTGTTGTAACTTGAGTATCTTTCTTCAATTATCCTGTCCATCTTGCCTTCTTTGACTATTCTATGAGCGATCTTGAAACCGATCGCGAAGGTGTCCATCGCCACAATGTGACCTACCACCAGATCACGCAAGGTGTGAGAAGCCCTCCTTGGTTTTGCATCGAAATTCAAACCACCTGTTGTGAACCCGCCAGCCTTGATCACCTCGTACATCGCCAGCGTTGTTTCATAAATGTTCGTTGGATACTGATCAGTGTCCCATCCAAGCATCCAGTCACCTTGATTTGCATCTATACTGTGAAATTTATCGCTGATTCTTGCGTATCTGAGTTCGTGTGCGAAGGTATGACCTGCCAGTGTTGCGTGATTAGCCTCAATGTTGAATTTGAAGTATGGGTCTAAACCATAGCTCTTCAAGAACGCTAAACAATGTGCCGCGTCAAAATCATATTGATGTTTCGTAGGTTCCATGGGCTTCGGCTCGATCATAAACTGCCCTTTGAAACCTATCTTTTTTGCATACTCCACAGCCATGCCTAAGAATCTCGCGAGATTGTCAAGTTCCAGTTTCATATCGGTGTTCAAAAGTGTTTCATAACCTTCTCTACCACCCCAAAAGACATAACCCTGTCCACCGAGTTCCTTGGTTATCTCGAGGGCTTTTTTGACCTGTGCAGCAGCAAAGGTGAAAACTTCTGCCGATGGTGATGTCGCGGCACCTTGACAATACCTGGGATGTGAAAACAAATTTGCCGTTCCCCACAGGACTTTCAGGTTGGCTTCTTTCAATCTCTCCTTAAGGTATGAAACAACTTTGTCAAGGATCTGATTTGTTTCCCGCAAAGTCTTTCCCTCTGGTGCTATGTCACGATCGTGAAAACAGAAGTATTCAATTCCCAGTTTTTCGGCGAATTCCACAAGGGCATCTATTCTCGCGTAAGCTCTGTCTATGGAATTGGTCAAGTGATTCCATTGTCTGTCGAAAACACCTTCACCGAACATATCGTTGCCTGCCCCAACAAAGGTATGCCAGAAAGCAACTGAGAATCTCAAGTGATCCTTCAATGGCTTTCCATCAATTATCTCGTTTGGATTGTAATATTTGAAACTCAGTGGATTTGTGCTAATTGGTCCTTCATACTCGATTTTCGGAAACTCCTTGAAAAATCTCATATCTACCACTCCTTTTCTCAGTCACCACAGACTGGTGATTCCTCGATGAAACTAAATTTGTAGACCGTTTTGTGATTGTAAAGTTCTCCGGGTAACAACAAAGCTGATGGGAAATTCTTGTGATTTGGCGCGTCTGGGAAATTCTGAGTCTCCAAGCACACCCCGGCGAATTTGTTGTAGATCCTACCCTTCTTGCCACGAACACCAGAAAGGTAGTTTCCAGTGTAAAGCTGTAGACCTGGTTGTGTTGTGTAGACTTTTAAAGATCTACCTGTTTTTTTCTCGATCAACTCTGCTGCAAATCTCAGATCGCCAGTTTTACCTTTCAAGACGAAATTTGAATCGTAGCCCACCAAGCCTGTTTTGAGGATCTCTTGTACAGCCTTACCGATCATTCTTGGTTTTCGGAAATCAAACAAGCTACCTTCTACAGGTCTTATTTCACCGGTTGGGATCAGCCCTTCATCCGCGGGAGTGTAAGAATCTGCATTGATCATGAGATAGTGATCCAAAATAGTGTCTTGGGCAGACAAATTGAAATACGAATGCTGAGTGAGATTGACAATCGTTGGTTTATCGGTAATTGCCTGGTATTCTATCGATAACTGGAAATCATTGAGTCTGTAAGTGACGGTGACATCGAGATTCCCCGGAAAACCCTCCTCGCCATCTATACTTGTGTATTTTAAAACCAGCGTCGCACCATTTGAACATGGCTCGTCGAAGAAAGCATCGAAAACTTTGGTGTGAAAACCTTCGAAACCTCCATGCAGAGTGTTGATCCCAGTTTCGTTCAAAGGCAACTGATAAATATTTCCATCAACAGAAATCTTTCCACCTGATATCCTGTTGGCATATCTGCCGATCACGCTACCAAAATAATACTTGGAGTTCTGTTTCTCGTATTCTTCAAGGCTGTCAAACCCCAGAACGACATCGACCAATTCTCCATTCTTGTCGGGTACCCATAGTTCTCTGATCGTTGCACCGTAGTTGATGATCTTGCAGATCATGCCACTTTCTGATTTCAAAGTGAATTGATAGATTGGGATTTTCTTTGAAGTTAGACCAAAGAACTCTCTCTGAATCAGCCCATTTTGTGATGTCTTCAAGTTGTCATTCCTCCTAAGAGTGTGTGGATTTCTAAAATGAGAGAAATTCGTTCAAAACCACCAATCGATTATTTTGGTCATGATTAATCATAGTATTTATACAGTTGCACCAAATAAAAAGTCAAAGAGCAAAATGCTTAGATAAGAGCAAAGAACGATCGCTAAACCAAATTAAGTTGAGAATCTTCTTCTTTGCTCCTTATTACTTCCAATATCTTTCCCTTTCTTTGCGAAATATTTTCTTCTTTCTGAGAATATTCATTTTCCTTTGGTTTGTCAACATGTCAGCTAACCTTAGCCAGAAATAGAAATGTTTCTTTGAGAAGTTTGTTGGGCCAAAGACCTGAATCTCTTGTAGTTTGAGCGAAAACCAAATCACGTTCGAAATCTGAGTAACAGGGCGTTTTTCTTGCTTGTGCATATGCTTACGACTCAGATCTTGCTGTAAATACAAATTGTCTGAAAGAGCGAAAGGTACCATTCAATCAAAGGTTGATCATCCCGAACGATGCCTTTGATGATCTCAGCTTTTAATAATCGTTCGTCATTTAGTTATAATATCTACTAAAATCACTGAAGATGGTGTCAGAAAATCGGCTTTTGTTGGTTTTCAAAGAATCGGGAGGGATTAATGGTGAAGATAAGCATAGTTGGTGCTGGAAGCGTGAGATTTGCCCTTCAACTTGTGGGTGATATTGTGCAAGCACAAGAACTGTCAAATGCCAAGACTGAAATCTGCCTGATGGATGTTGAAGAGGAAAGACTCAACGCAACCTTTGTTCTGGCAAGAAAATACGCCCACGAACTCGATTCCTCAGTTAAGATCGAGCAGACTCTTTCTTTGGACAGAGCGATAGATGGCGCTGACTTCATAATAAACACGGCATACCCTTACGATAAGAGATATTTAAAAGACGGCTACGAACGTTGGGATCGTGTTACCAGCATAGCCGAGAAACATGGTTATTACAGAGGTGTAGACAGCCGCGAGTTCAACATGGTCTCCACCTATTCATATGTCCTGGCATCTTATCCAGATGTAATGTTGGCATTGGAAATAGCAAGAAAGATGGAAAAATTGTCTCCGAAGGCTTGGCTCATGCAAACTGCAAATCCCGTCTTCGATATAACACAGATCGTAAAGAAAATGACAAGCGCAAAAATCGTGGGATTTTGCCACGGCGTTGCTGGTTTTTACGGCGTGTGTGAAGCGCTCGGACTGGATCCATCGAAAGTCGACTGGCAGGTTGCGGGAGTCAACCACGGCATCTGGCTAAACAGGTTTATGTACAACGGACGAAACGCCTACGAACTCTTGGATGAGTGGATAGAGAAATGCTCAGCGAACTGGAAATCCGAGAATCCTTGGGATGTTCAACTTTCACCGGCAGCCATCGACATGTACAGATTTTACGGGATGCTTCCTATTGGAGACGCGGTGAGAAATGGCAGTTGGAAATATCACTACAACCTCGAGACCAAGAAGAAATGGTATGGTGATTTCGGCGGCATCGACAATGAAATTGAAAGACCAAAGCTTCACGAAAGTCTAAGAAAAATGAGAAAGAAGATGTTGCAGCTTGCACAAGAAGTACAGACCAATTCGAAATTGGAGTTGACGAAACTTTGGCCCGAAGTCTTTCGTAAGGGAAAAACCAGTGGAGAGCAGCATATTCCGTTCATCGTGGCAGTTGCATGCAATAGGAAGACCAGATTGGTACTGAATCTTTTAAACAACTCTGTTTTGGAAGAACTTCCCAAAGATTTGGTTGTGGAGGTTCCCGTTTGGGTGGATCAAAATGGTCTGCATCCAGAAAAGATCGATCCTCCTTTGACAGATCGCATTGTGTATTTTTACTTGTATCCAAAAATAACAGCCATGAAGTTTGCCTGTGAGGCTATCATTTCGAAAAATAAGAATGTGCTCATCGAAGCTTTGATCAGAGATCCAAGGACAAAATCCTATGAACAGGCAATATCCGTTCTCGACGAAATCATGAAAGAGCCCTTCAACGAAGATATGAGAAGATATTTCAACTGGTGAGAAAAGGAAAGGTTATGAAATCAACCAGAGAATCCTTATAGTATCTTGATTTTTGGAAAAAAAGCAGAAATAGGAATTCCACAATTCGAGTTCAGCGAGCTGTTAAACAAAACATCTTGCAAGAAAAACTCACCGACAAAGGTGTTATCACGGCTGAACTTTTCAATTTTGAGCTCATTGACAGACGCTAAGGAACGATAGGGATATTGAAAAGGAAGTGGCTCTCCGTGGTATATGATAGACAAAATCGTGCCTGCTTGTTCACAAACAATCAAAGAATATCTGAAAAAACCAAGACTTGAAGATATGAATATGAAGATAATACTAACCAACAAGAAGACAACCATTGCACCCTTTGTAACCGACAAACAGGTGGAGGTGATTTCACCGATAAATGAAATAGACGGCGTGAAAAAACATTTCAAAGGAATACACAGGGGGTTGAGAAGATGCACGTTGTCTTCAGATGGTACGGTGACGAATTCGACACAATAACCCTCGAACAAATAAGACAGATACCGGGAGTTGAAGGCGTCGTTGGGACACTCTTAGATATAGAGGTCGGAAAGGTATGGCCTTATGAAAAGATCATCAAACTGGAAAAAAGGGTCCAACAAGCCGGCTTGAAACTGGAAGTGATCGAAAGCGTTAACGTTCATGAAGACATCAAGCTTGGTCTGCCAACTCGAGATGAGTACATTGAAAACTATAACCAAACGTTGATAAACCTTGCCAGAATTGGAATAAAGGTAGTTGTGTACAACTTCATGCCTCTTTTCGATTGGGTTAGGACCAATCTCCGCAAAAGGCTGGATGACGGTTCTCAAGTCATGGAATACGAGCACAGGTTTATCGAGGGACGCGGACCGAAAGAACTCATCAAAGAGGTTAAGAGTGGCTCACAAGGCTTCACATTAGCTGGATGGGACTGGTCAAGGCTTGAGAAACTCAGCGAACTACTCGAACTTTACAAAGATCTTGATGAAGAAAAACTCTTCGAAAACCTGGTGTATTTTCTAAGAAATGTTATACCCGTTTGCGAGAAAATCGGAATAAAATTGGCAATTCATCCAGATGACCCGCCATGGTCTGTCTTCGGACTTCCAAGAATCGTCACATGTAAGGAGAAGATCGAAAGAATACTCAATGCTGTTGATAGCCCTTGCAATGGTTTAACCTTTTGTACAGGATCGCTTGGTGTGAATCCAAAAAACAATCTTTTGCAGATGATCAAGTATTTTGGACAAATTGGCAGGATTCACTTTGTCCACTTGAGAAACGTTAAGATCACGGCGGAAAAAACCTTCTATGAAACAGCTCATCCTTCGTTTTGTGGTTCTTATGATATGTTCGAAATTGTCAAGGCGCTACACGATGTAAACTTCAACGGATACGTTCGTCCAGATCATGGCAGAACGATATGGAACGAAAAATCAATTCCTGGATACGGCTTGTATGATAGAGCACTTGGAACAACCTACATAATCGGTCTGTGGGAAGCCATCGATAAAATGTCTGCAAGATTGATATAGGTGTGAATGGTGCATTTGATCGTTAGTTTGCTTTTCTGCGGATTAATTATTTTTCAGAAAGAAAAAATGAGAAATTCAAAGAAAACGGCAAATTTTGAAAGATTAGAAGAGTTTTGTTCAACAAGAATCAGCATTTTTCTTGATAGCAACGAATAACCCCGACTAATCGAATTTGCGTTCTGCGTGCAGTAAAGAATAGAATAAAAAAGATCTCAGACGGGAGGGGTGTGTTAGCATGAAAAAGTTACTTACGGTTTTGTTGTTCTTCTCCTTAGGCTTGATCGTTTTCGCTGAACTCACTGTTCCAAGGAACGAAACACTCATAGTGAACCAGCTAACCGGTCGTGTCGGAACACCTGGAAACTTCAACCTGTGGGTCGGTTGGAAATGGTCTGATAGGGGATTGCAAAATCTGTTGCTTGAGCCTTTGTGGTGTGTCGAATATGCAACCGGTGAAATTATCAATGCGCTGGCTGCAGAACCACCGATTTACAATAAGGACTTCACCCAGTTAACCATCAAGCTCAGAAAAGGTGTCTACTGGAGTGATGGAGTACCATTTACAGCCGATGACGTAGTCTACATGATTGAACTGTCCAAGAACACAGCAGGTTTTGCGTACAACTCGC
>Ga0209204_1003987_pt1 | contig 10388 bp, 10 predicted proteins | sample AD_JPNMR2_MetaG_FD_184425 | JGI IMG/M metagenome (GOLD analysis project Ga0209204, IMG submission 184425) | Active sludge microbial communities of municipal wastewater-treating anaerobic digesters from Japan - AD_JPNMR2_MetaG (SPAdes) (version 2) | ecosystem: Engineered > Bioreactor > Anaerobic... | reverse complement strand
GCAAAGAAGAAATTTAGATTCTCACTTCTAAATTTCGTATTTGTTTATACCCACTGTCATTTTATTATAAGACCCAAAAGAGGGGAAAATCTATCAAAAATAATGCAGTGGTTACTTGGTACATTTGCCGTTAGATACAACAAAAGATTAAAAATAAGAGGAAAGGTATGGTTTGATAGATTTAAGAGTGAAGTAATAGAAAAAATTGAGGATTTTGTAAGAAGTTTTAAGAGGGTAAATGATAATTTAAAGAAAAATAACATACAGGAAGCATTAGAAAATTATATTTTTTGTGGTCTTTTTTATTTTAAAAATAAAAATTTCGAATTTCTTGATAGATTACCTCTATTACTGGAATTTTTGATATGAAATGAAAATTACTATTTACTATTTAAAAACTTTTTTGTATATTTGTTTAAAATTTTAAAATTTTTTAATAAGATTAGAAAAAATAATACTCATATAAAATGGGATGGCTACTTATTTTTTAGAAAGTGGCTGTCTAAAAACTTTATTAGTTTTAAGACAGCCATATTTTTTAATTTTAATTATAGACTTTTTCTCTTAATTCATAAAAATTATTTGTTTTTCTTAATTTGTCTCTTATTCTATTCATAAAAACTGAAACCGTGGTTGCTGATAGTCCTAACTTTTTCCCAACGATCTCATCTGTTGGCAAAACACTAAAAGATTCTAAGAGGTTTTCTATTTTTCTTTTAGTATTTTTTACACTCTTTTCGATCTCTTTTAATCTATTTTTATCCTCCTCTCTTACTGTTTTTAGAATATCATAATGTATTTTTAATAATTTTACATATTTAAAAGATAGAGTATCCTCTATTTCTTTTATTCTTTGAATTTTCTCAGTGATAAAATCCACCACTTCTTTATCAGATGTAAAACCCAATTTAAGTCTTAATATTTCTCTTTCTTTATCACTTAACCTTGATAAATTTAAATTATTGAATAATGTTATATAATCTATGCCGTATTTACAATTGTTATCAAGAAGATCTTCTATTTCGACATATTCTGTTCTCTCTAATGCAAGAGTAAAAATTCTATTTTCTCTTGTGATGAAGTTTAAGAATTTTCTTTTTATAACTTTTTTAAACCAGGATTCGAATTCTTTAAATCTCTCTTCATCATAGTCATTTAAAATTTTTTCAAGATTGGATAAAATAAGAAGATAAAAGTCGTGAATTATCTCCTTATTTTTAATATTATAACACTTTAAAGAATTAAGTATAAGATTTGTTAAAGGCGGGATAATCTCTCTTCTTGAAATTAACCCTTTTTTAAATTTAATAACCTCTTCTTTTAATAATACTTGTTCCATAATAAACTCCTTTAAACTTTTTTAATAAAATTAAATATTTATTCAAAATATACACTATATTTTAAAAATTTGAATTTAGAATTTATTAAATAAAAGTGCAAATTTTTAAACAAATGTGTAATAAAAGTGGGATATCTATATAGATATCTCACTTCTTTTTTACAGATATCCCATGTTATGTCAGGGGCTGTCTTTTTAATTAATTTTAACAATGATTGAAATATATTTTTAAAAAAGATATACCCCAACTCAGTTTTTTATTAAACAATTTTTTTAATAAAATTTTAGATTTATAGATTTTACTTTTTTTATTGACAAAAAAAGATTTGTCAGGTATAAAATAAAAAATATTATTTAGAGGAGATTGTATGTTATTAAAAGATAAAATTGCTTTTGTTACCGGTATTACAAATGAAAGATCAATTGCCTATTTCATAGCAAGAGACTTTGTTAAAAATGGTGCAAAGGTAATACTAAGTTATCAGGGTGAGAGATTAAAAGAAACAACTGAGAAAATAGCAGCAGAAATAGGGGCTGTTGCAACATATAGTCTGGATGCAACCAAAGAAGAAGATTTAAAAAATATATTTGAAGAAATTGATAAAAATTTTGGGGGACTTGATATATTTGTTCATTCTATCGCTTTTGCTAATAAGAATGAACTTGCTGGTGGAATAACAAATTCTACAAGCGAAGGATTTAAGTTGGCACTTGAGGTTTCTGCTTTTACATTGATAAGTATGTCAAAATATGCGATGCCTTTAATGGAGAAAAGAGGTGGTGGTTCAATTATGACTCTTACCTATATTGGTTCTGTAAGAGCACTTCCTGCTTATAATGCAATGGGAATAGCAAAAGCAGCCTTAGAGTCTGCTGTTAGATATCTTGCTTATGAGGGTGGACCAAAAAATATTAGAGTAAATGCTATATCTCCGGGACCTATAAAAACAGTTGCTGCAAGATCAATACCTGGCTTTCTTGATATGTATAATAAATTTACAGAGTCTTCTTTTATTAAAAAGAATATAGAGGGGGATGATGTTTCTGGAACAGCAGTATATCTTGCCTCTGATTTGAGTAAACTTGTTACCGGAATGGTAATATATGTAGATGGTGGTTTTCACTGTTCTGCTTATTAAATAAAAAATATGCAATTAGCAACAAAATTAAAAGAAGATAGTTTATTTTCGGATTTCTGGTGTATAGATAGAAGAGAGTGTTTTTTACAATCTCTAAAGAGTAAAAGTGGGAAGTATAAAAGATATTTAGGTTCTCCTTTAAGATATCCGGGTGGCAAAAGTTGGGCAGTTGGATATGTAATAGAGAAATTACCTCTTGATTTAAAAAGAGTTATTTCTCCTTTTTTCGGCGGAGGCTCAATAGAGATTGCTATTGCCAAAGAATTAGGGATAGAAGTAATAGGTTTTGATATATTTGATATTCTTGTAAATTATTGGCAGATTCAAATTAATTCTTGTGAAGAATTATATAATGAATTGTGTAAATTAAATCCAGAAAAAACAGTATATGATTATGTAAAGAAAGAATTGACAAAACATTGGAAAAAAGAGATATTATTACCTCCTTTAATGCTTGCTACTTATTATTATTTTAATTATAATCTTTCATATGGACCTGGTTTCTTAGGGTGGATGTCAAGCGTTTATGCTAAGAAAGAAGTTTATAAAAGGTTATTAGAAAAAGTTAGAAATTTTAATATTAAAAATTTAAAAGTAGAATGTGAATCATTTAAAGAAGTAATTCCTTTTTTTAATAATGATTTTTTATACTGTGATCCTCCTTATTACCTTGGCGATGATAGCACTCTTTTTAAAGGATTATACCCTCAAAGAAATTTTCCTATTCATCATAAGAATTTTAATCATACTTTATTAAGAGATTTATTAAAAAATCATAAAGGAGGATTTATACTTTCTTATAATGATTCGCCGACTATTAGAGAATGGTATAAGGACTTTGAGATTATAGAATTACCAATACATTATACAATGGGACAGGGGGAAACAAGAATAGGTTTAAATAGAAAAAAAGATGGGAGGAATCATATTAAAAAGACAAATGAGTTACTTATTATAAAGAGGTAATAATGAGTAAAAAGAAAGCAATGAGTTCTGAAAAAGCAAGATTTGTAAGAAAAAAGGGACATGATGATGCTAAACTTTTTGCTTCTTTATTAGGTATAGGTAAAGAGTTTAAAAGAGAACCAAAAGCTAAAAAAGATGTAATTGATTCAAATGGGTATTCCTATTCTGTAAAGAGTGGGGAAAAAAGTGGCAAATTTTTCTTTATGGAAAAACGAGGTTTGAAAATGACATAATATTTAAAGCAGTAAATAACCTTGGTGAGATTTTTTTAAGTTGTATCAACGTTTTTCCAGAAGATCGCAATAAATATTTAGAAAATAAAAATCTTTATAAAGAAAATTTAAAAGAAAATATGAGATTATTATGTAAGGAATTAAATAATAAAGATATTCTTAGAGCATTTCTTGATAAGAGTATTTTTAACGGCGGTGAAGTAGAGTTTTTAGTAGTAAAAGAAGAGGAAAATTTTCATGTTTTTCACAATGAATATGTTACAAAAATTCTAAGTGAGAAATTTATAGTAGCAAATTCAAAAGCAAAAGTTAAGGGGCAAATGGATGATCAAAAGGTTATATTTAAAGTAGCTGATCTAACTTATGGTGAAATAGAGATGCGTAATGATAGTAACGTTCATTATAGAGAAGTAAAATTTTGGCTTGATAAAAATAAAATATTGGATTTATTAAAGCAAAATGTTAAAAATAGTCATAAACTTAATGATAATATAATTTTATATGATACTGCAATAAAAAAATTAAAAAATGAAACATAAAGTACTATTTTTATTATTACTCTTTAGTCTTTTTTGTTGTTGTGTTCTTTCTCCAGATTTTGTTTTATTAAGATATTTGAATTCTGTAAGAAAAAATAATCTAAAACTTGCTTATAAATTTTTATCAGAAGAGGATAAAAATATCATATCTTACGATGAATTTATAAAATATGAAAAATCAGTGTTTGATAATCTATTAAAAAAAAATACAAAATATAAAATCATAACATCTACACTTTCTGAAACAAAGAATAGAGCCATGATAAAAGTAGATATATACCAGCCAGATTTAATTTTATTGTTTGCCCATTTTCCAGAATTAACAAAAGAAAATATTACAGAAGAAGAGATAGATAAAATAGCAAGATCAATAAAAATAAAAGAATATTTAAAGATTTATGAAAATGAGTTTATTTTAGTAAAAGAGAAAAATGAATGGAAGGTTTTTGCAGATTATGGAAGAAAAAAGAAAATTAAAGAACTCGAAGATCTTGCGATGGAAAAATATAAAAATGATGAATATGAAGAGTCTTTGAATATTGTGAATAAATTATTTCAATTTGAAGATTTTAATAAAACAGCAAAGAATTTACTTATAAAAAATAAAGAAAAAATCGACTATATAAAAAAATATATAGAATTTAGTTATTATAAAAAAGATGACAATATAATAATCAACATAGAAAATAAAGGTAATATGATAGTAAAAAAATTAACTGTTGAGATAAAAAGTAGTGATAAGAGAGAAATTTTTTATATAATAGGTAATGAAGAAAAAAAATATATAGAGGTGGATGAGAAATATTCTACTAAAATTAAATATAATGGAATGATAGAAGATATTAAAATAAAGGGAATCGATTTTTAGAAATCTAATTTTCTTTTTAAAAAATAGATGACAAAAAATATAAATTTGTGTAATTAATATTTCAAAACGGGGCATAGCGCAGTCTGGTTTAGCGCGTTTGGTTCGGGACCAAAAGGTCGGAGGTTCAAATCCTCTTGCCCCGATTTTTTAAATAAATATTTAATCCCAAAAATCTTTTGCATCTAATTCTTTTAAAATCTCGCCGTAATATCTGTCCATATCACCGGCACCAATAAAACAGGTTATCTCATTTTCATTAATATAAGGAAAAAGATTCTTGTATATATCAGAACTTTTGCCAGCATAATAAACAGAACATCCAGATTTTTTTAATTCTTCATAAATTTTATAAGAAGAAACCTTATCTATCCATTCTTCCTCTTTTTCTCTTGCTGGGTATACATCTATTAAAGAAACTCTATCCGATTTTTTTAAGGCTTCTATAAATTCATGAAAAAAGTTATATGTTCTTGAAAAGAGATGAGGTTGGAAAACAGTATGAAGTTTTTTATCTGGAAACAATAATCTTATCTCTTTAATAATATGGTTCAGGGATTCTGGTGAGTGGCCATAATCGGTAATTATTATACCATTATTTTTTGTTTTAAATAATTCAAATCTTCTTACCATACCTGTAAAATTGTTTATATTTTTTTTAATAATTTCAAAATCAAGCCCCAGTTCAAAAGCAGCAATAATCGCACCAGTCGCATTATTAATTATATACCCCGGCAAAAATTTTAATTCAAAAGGATATTTTTTATCTTTATAGATTAAAATAAAAGAAATTCCATTAATAGAGATTTTATAATCAGTAATAATTGCTATATTTTCAGATTTTATCTCTTTAATCTCTTCTTCAGTACCAAACCAGATTATTTTATGAGTTGATTCTAAGTTGTATTTTCTAATAAATTTTTTAAGAGTCTCTGTTGCCTTTAAGATAAGAATTTTGGGCTCTTTCATTTGAGAAAAAAAATTATAAAAAGCATCCTGATAATCATTAAAATCTTTATATGTCTCCGGGTGCTCAAATTGAAAATTTATAGTAATATTTATAGAAGGACGATAATTATAGAAATTTCTATTAAATTCATCACCTTCTAAAATAAAACATTTTCCCTTGCCAATATAGATGTTAGAATTTTCTCCATTTATATTTTTTAGTTTTGCACCAAGAATAGAGAGAGGATCAAACTCTGTCCCTTTTAAAATCATTGTTAAAATTCCAGCAGTAGTTCCTTTGCCTTCACTACCACTAACAGTTATGCCATTATATCCTTTGCTATGAAAATATTCCCCTATGAATTGTTGCCAGCTTAATAGGGGGATATCCCTCTCTTTAGCCTCTTTTATTTCTGGATTGTTGGGATTTAATGAAAAAACAGCCGGGGAATATAAGACAATATCCGGTTTAATATTATTTATATAAAGATTCTCTTTTTTATGATTATACTCTATTTGAATATTAAGATTTTCCAGATATTTTAAATCTTCTCTCTTTTTTTGTTCTGATCCAGTGACAATAATATTATTTTTTACAAGATATTCTGCAATTGCAGAGGAAGCACATCCTCCTATTCCTATTATGTGAACTTTCTTTAAATTGAGCATATTTATTTTCCTTTTTTGTTTTTAAATTAAAGAATTATTGTAAATTGTTATTTTACCCTTTCCATCTTTTTTGGATTTATATAATGCCATATCTGCCTTATGAAAAACATTAGCAGCAGATTCTTTGTCTTTTGAGGCATAAATTCCTATTGATACACTTATGTTAATAATTTCATTTGAAAGAGTATAAAATGGTTTTTTTATTCCATTATAGATTCTTTCAGCAATCTTGAAAGCCTCATCTTCATTACAATCCACTAAAATTGCAACAAATTCATCCCCCCCATATCTTCCTGCAAAGTCTATCTCTCTTATGTTATTTTTAATCTCATTGGCAATATGTTTTATTACCATATCCCCTGTTTGATGTCCATAAGTATCGTTTATAGGTTTAAAATTGTCTGTATCAATCATTACAATAGAATAAGGGACTTTTAATTCCTCTATTTTATTAACGATAAATTGATGATTAAATAGTTCTGTCATCTGATCAATAATAGATTTTCTATAGAAAAAATCTTTTTTTTCTTTTTCTATTATTATATTTTTTTCTAAATCAATATAATTAAAAATAACTAAAATAATTAAAGAGATAGCAAAGATAATCGCACTATAAATGTTTATACTTATTATATTAATAAGTGTAGTTTTTTCAAATGTTGAGAAAAACATATCATAACAGAATGATATCAGTAAGAATATACTTGCTGTCAATATTACTGTTGCATCTATATTTTTCTTTCTCTCTTTAAAGGTTGTAAATATCCAACCAAAAATATTAAAGAATATCACAATATTGAAGATATTTCCTACTTTTTTTAATATAACCATATTTGAAGAAATAATAATAATAATGATTAACGATACTAAAGCATATACACTTAAAAATAAATTTATTTTTTTATTGAATTGGATATAAATCCCATAAGAGACTAAAGCCGTTGCTGTATAGACACATAAAAATATAAATTTCTTAAAAATTATTAATGGGATAGAGAGATCGTATATTAAAACATTATCAAATATATAAAAAGAAAAGAAAAGAGCAGCCAATGCGTAATAAAAAAATTCTTTTTTTGCTTTATTTAAAAGATAAGATAAAATCAGAAGTATTATAAAGGCAAACCATAAAATACCTATTGCTATTACATAAATATTTAAAAGAATTAGTCTGAACCAATTTAATATTTTATTCGCATTGCTTATATTTGTAATTAAGGGGGGGAAACCCAATTTACCGACTTCATAAGTTGCATATATTTCAATTACTACTTCATTTTCATTTTTTAATAGATTTTTATCTATATCAAAAGAGTTAATAGTATTCCATATAATACTTCTATCATTTTTTAGATTACCAACACTTCCTATTAGAATATTATTAAAGTATACTTTATACCATGCTCCTGTGACTCTATATAGTATTATCTTATATGAATCCCCTTTTATTTTTAAAAAATCCAGTTCTGGAATAGTAGTTTTAAAAATAAATGTTTTTTTTTGAATATCATTAAATAATCTATAGTCTAATTTATCTATTTTATTTTCAAGATAGAATTCTTTTAGAAAAATTTTATTTTCGCTATCAGATAAAACAAGAAGAACACTATATAAGATTGAAAAAATTATTAACATAAAAGTAATTGTAAAAATTGTAATTACCATATTTTTAATTTTTTCTTTTCTCATCTTTTTGTCCTTATAACTATAAATAATATAACTTTATTATATATTATTTTTTGAAAAAATCAAATGTTTTTTAGAAATGAAATTTTTACAGAGAAAATTTATTTTTTTCTTGAATTTTGTAAAGGATTTTCTCAAAAATTTTGTGATTAATATATAGAAATATTTTTATAATTACGGAGGTATTTTATGAATAATATTTGTAAAATTTTAGAAAACTACAATGGAGAACATGAGTTTCACTTTGTAGTAAAATCAGAAATGAAAAAAAATCTTGTAAAAATAGCAGAGAAATTAAATTTATCTTTATCAAAACTTGTTGTGTATATTCTTCAATTGTTTTGTAACAGAATAAAAAAGAGATACTGCTTTGGAGTTGAGGATGGGAATAACTATGAAAGAATTGATGCTACTGATAAAATTAGGGTATATCTCTCAAAAGAGGATTATAGATTCTTAAAAAAGATCCATGCGGATCTTAATTTTTTCAGCATGGCAGTCCTCTTGAGGAGAATTGTCGCACTTTTTTTGGAAGAATATGAGAAAATGGGGCTTTTAGGTGTGGAGAAGAAATGTAGTCTTGTGACATTCAGGCTATGGTTGAAACTTACAAAGATAAAGAGGTGGAAAAAGAATAAAGAATTGTCGCATTTTGAAGGGAATACCACCCCCTTCTACAAGGCAATTTATAACAATTGCTATCAAGTAGTGGGATTTGAAACCTATTACTAGAAAGATTTATTAAAAACTCTAACAAAAAATGATAACACTATTATAATTTTTCTCTAAAACAAAATTCCTCTTAGGATAACTCTATCTTTTATTAATTGTATAAAAACAAAACCACTCCCAAATTCATAATAAATTTATATTTGTTTTTAGAAATAAATTAAATAATACCAACTGCCTTTAATACCTCTTCCATCGTTTGATTAGCAATTTCATTTGCTTTTTCTGCTCCTTTCTTTAATACATCAAGAACATAAGAAGGATCTCTTTTAAATTCAAAATATCTCTTTCTAATTTCTAAAAAATAGTCTAAAATCTTTTCGAATAAAATTTTTTTAGCATCTCCATATCCAAAGCCGCCATTAAGATATTTATTTCTCATAAGTTCAATCTCTTCTTCTGTTGCCATTAATTTATATAAAGAAAATACATTACATTTATCTGGATTTTTAGGAGCATCTACTGGTGTTGAATCAGTAACTATCCTCATAACCTGTTTTTTTATCTCTTTTTCATCATCAAATGGTGAAATAGTATTATTATAAGATTTACTCATTTTTTGTCCATCAATACCAGGGACAACTGCTGTATTTTCCATTATTTTTATATCTGGTAATTTTAATATCTCTCCATAAGTATTATTAAATTTAATAGCAATATCCCTTGCTACTTCTACATGCTGCTTTTGATCCTTACCCACAGGCACAATGTCTGATTTGTATATAAGAATATCAGCAGCCATTAAAACTGGATATGCAAAGAGTCCATGATCAGGTGATATCCCCTTTGCTATTTTATCTTTATAAGAATGGCATCTTTCGAGAAGTCCCATTGGAGTTAAAGTAGAGAGAATCCATGAAAAATCATTTATTCTTGTAATATCTGATTGTTTAAAAAGAGCAACCTTGTTTGGATCAAGCCCTATTGCTAGATAACATGTTGCGACTTCAAGAGTCATCTCTCTTAAAAAATTCGGATCTTTTATTGTTGTCATTGCATGATAATTTGCAATAAAAATAAAAGATTCATTTTCATCCTGAAGATCAACAAATTGCTTCATTGCTCCAAAGTAATTGCCTAAATGAAGTTTGCCAGATGGTTGAATTCCAGATAATACTCTCAATTTCTTCATTTTTTATCCCTATAGAATACCCTATTTAATAGGGTAGTTTTTAAAGACTATCTTATACTAAAAAAAAATAAGTATGTCAAATTTTGAAACAAAATTAAACATAGGAGGATGCGATTTTATTTTTAGGCAAAAATTTTTAAAAT
>Ga0209204_1003976_pt1 | contig 10404 bp, 19 predicted proteins | sample AD_JPNMR2_MetaG_FD_184425 | JGI IMG/M metagenome (GOLD analysis project Ga0209204, IMG submission 184425) | Active sludge microbial communities of municipal wastewater-treating anaerobic digesters from Japan - AD_JPNMR2_MetaG (SPAdes) (version 2) | ecosystem: Engineered > Bioreactor > Anaerobic... | reverse complement strand
TTTTGACCCCATACCTTATACCCCCGTCTATCATACCCCCGGTACCTTGTACGCACGCCCTCTCTGGGTAACTCCCCGAATCCCGCCGGATGCCACAAGTAATTTAAAGTCTAACTAAAAATTTAAAAAAATGAAAGAAATTGAATACAACCTTGCTCGATATAGAGCTAGGTTTACGGATCAAGAGGTCAATACTGGGCCGTTCCTTTTATCGGATGGTGTAATAAGACCAACCCGAGCCCAAGAGCTGATTTACATAATAAAACAAAACAATGTAAAATACCAAATCGGCTTAGGGGACCTTTCCGACAGTTTGGAGTTAAACCTCCCAGAAAAATTATCTGTGGAGGGGGCTCAAAACAAGTTAACAGGCATTAAGGCCGTAATAATTAAAGGTGAATGGAAGAGGGCCTAAAGGGCAGGGGAAACCCTGCTCTTTTTTTTTTCGCCACTTGTGTGTATGCGCTATAAGTCTATTATATTTTTTACTATATAAAAGTCCTATGCGTCATTCCCCATTATCGGAGCGCATAGTCAGGACGACCATGCAGTCCTGACTTACCTTTAGGAGTAAAGGTAAGCCGGAAGAAAGAACGCATGGCGGTCTATCGGTAGTAATACCGATGGTGAGTGTATCTGGATTCTAGGTAAGGATACCACCGGCAGGGATTAGCCTTGCTTCCTAGGCACGTCGAAAGGGCAGCAGGATACTTGAAGGAGAGTATCCGTCGCAGACTGCCTACGTATTGGGGCTAAAAGAGCTTTGCTCTATCTCCTTCTTTCTTACTCATACGCATGGACACCGGGCCAGGGCAAATGTTCAGTTCTAAGGTGTTTGTTGTATAGAGTAATGGTATCTATGTATGTTATATTCTGTTGTTATGGTGTTGGGTGGTTTATGTGTGCACCATTAGTCATGGGTATATAACCTTTTGGTTGAATTGGCTTTTTCCTTCTCAGACATGAGGGATGGTGACCACGACCAGTAACGATGAGTGCATACCATTGTGGTGATGGATGCTTTTAAATTATTTTATTAAGGAAAGTTTGCCTATGCGTAAAAAAGAATGGGACTTGCGCTTCATTGGTCTACATGGCGAGTCCGATACTCTGCACGTAATATTTGAGGAACACGAAAAGTGTGTTACCTTCAAGTTTTACGTTCGTTACCCGGACAACGGGCAGCTAGATTACTTATTCGGAAAATCATTCCGAAAAAGTAATCCGAAAATATCTCAGATGTTGTTCGCGTTGGACGGACCCATAGGAACCATACTACGATTTATGAACCATGATAAGCCTTAGAAAAATTTTGAAAAATTTTGACGGATTTATTGTCAACGATAAGTCCGTCAAGTTCTTTAGGGAAACTCAGCATCCAAACAAGGAGAATTTTGGTTTGATTTCTATTTTGGACAAACCATCAGTATATGTTTGTGATGCTATAAATCAGCAATACTTTGAAATGGTACAGAATGCGGATGTGTATGCTCTATGTATCAGTTTCAAGAATGCTGATAAGCTTGTTGCGCAACAGTTCTTACGGTTACCATCAATGCTTATTGCATTTGGTGATTACCAAAGCTGTAAGAGTAGTCTGTTAAAGATGAAATCGGTTAACGGTATAGCGATAGTTGACTTCGCAGGCTCCTATCAAGATGATGCCATGATTGCCATTTCTAACATGGTTACCAATGGCTACAACCTGATTATTGCCGTTAATGATAACCATGATTTGGAAAAGTTATGTTTTAAGTATCACAACATTAACATTATTGATTATGAAAATCTATAACTACCAAATTTTCACCCAGCCAGAAAAGAACCAGTTTCTCATCGGTTCTGATGGTATCGATATACGTGTTAAGGGAATGATTCCATTAAACATTAAAGTATCATGATAATGGTTATATCTCACACGTTCACTCCTTATGGGAAACAGTATCGTGTCCTTAAAGGGAGTGATGAGTTCGTATGTGAGCTCAAAAATGGCGTCCTAAAGACCACTCACGCACTAACACGTCGTGAGATTGAGCAAATCTCTCTAGCCATAGAGGTTTATGACAAGGAACTTGCATTGACCACTATGCGCGATGAGTATATCGAGAAGCAGAGAGCCAAGAGCATCGCCGAATGGCTCGAAGCTCATGCCAACACCTTTAAAAAGGGATAGTATGAACGAGATGTTTTTAGGTTTTAATCTTAAATAACAATGTTTATGAGAATAATAACAGTTAATAAAAACGATTACAAAGTCACCAAACTCAATAACGAGTTTTGGGGCATCACCCATAAAGACGATGAATCCGATATAGTTTTTGGGTATAAGTACTCGACCAACTCACTTTATATCAGTAAGGATTTTGTAAAAAAGGCTTACGATAGCTGGGACGGGAAACTGTACATGACCGAAAAATCTTTCCGGATAGTATTTTACTATCCTGATAAGTTTTATCGTGTTATTAACATTGTAAACGGAATTATCGATTCCATTTACTCATGCAATGACCAAAAAGAAGCACTGCTCTATCGCAAGTGTAAAACTTTGGACACTGTTGCTGTTCACAAAAACAAAACCCTAGAAGAAGTAACCAAACTTCTTCCAAACATGACTATTATTCAATATGTTGTGTTTGGAAAGGTTATAGCTTCTAACACCTTCTTTTAATTTTATTCCTAATTAATGATTTCGTTTGTACCTATCGCCGCCAACAAGGATAAAGTATTTCATATAGAGTACGTCATTCCTTGTGGTGGTATGTGTGATAAACTTAATGAGGGCGCGATACACTTCTGTAACGTGTCCCTCATTTATTTTTATATCGGAGCGTCCTCTCATGGGCTTATTCGCCCTTTTGATGACACGCTCTTTTAACTCTTTTAATTTCATAATCAAATGAGAACCATTGATGACAAAGATATAAAATTACTAAAATTGTACACCATTTACATGGGATATAAGTTGAAATACGATGAACATTCAAATCTATTCTACATCATAGATGGGAAAGGAAGGATGCCGAAGGTCTATACGTCAAATGGCACAAAAGACGTAAAGACCGTATCAATCCCATTCAAATAATAGAGGGATTAATGAGAAGGCATAAAGAAAATTTTGTGCCATTACTAGCCAGGTTATTGAGCTTAAAGAAGGATTATTAACCAATAAATACATTCCGTTATGAAAATTTACATTATAAAACCCAATTTCGTATCTCCTGATGCGATTTGGTTTGCTAAAAAGGAACTCGAAAAAGAATTCCCCGGTTGTAAATTCTTAGAAAATCAAAGCGGACCAAAATTTGTTCGCGACATGGTTAAGCATTGTGATATGCTTGCCATAGCTGTCGATGAGTCTCTCCAAGTCGGAAAGGGAGTTTACTCTGAGTACGAATACGTGAGGGACAATAATGTTCCTATGCGACTATTTATGTACAAAGAGAAGCAAAGAGAGGTCGTGCAAACGGATAAATTTCTTATTACCGTTACCGACCCAGAAAATTATCGATACTATGCAAAAGTATCGGCAATTTTCTAAATTTGTGACATGGGGAAGCGAGAAGATAATTATATAACTGTAAGAGAGTCAAAGCGTAAGCACCTGAAACAATCGGGTGCTTATGCTTGTATTTTTTGCTCCAAACCATTGCCATTAACCGACGAAGGCGTGGATTGCCATCACTTAATAGGTAGGGACAATGATAACATATCGGAAGAGAGATACTTGACATTTGCGCACCATGAGTGTCACATGCAGTACCATTACTCACCAACCAAACCCGGATGGTGGCACCATTTCAGTATCAAAATCCAACGCCTCTATCCTGAAATATCAATACGTAAAAAATGGAAGTAAGACCTTTGGACCCTAAACACATTGAGGAGATTGTCATTTCCTCAATGCTCAATAGCACCGATGCAATGGTGTATTGCGCCAACGAGCTAAATGGTGAAGAGTTCAACAATCAGTATTTTCAGGATATATTCAAACTGATGGTTGAACTGTTCAACTCGCTCGGTCGTCCGGTTTGCTTCGCCGATGTTTTTGCAGAAATGATTAAACGTCGTATGCCTATCAACGACTTGGTTATGTTACAGAATAAAACAGCATTAATCATTGACATCAAAAACATTGTCTGGCAACTAAAAGACATATACGCTACCAATTACCTTGCCCTAATTAACAAAGAGATAAATGAGAGGTTGATTAAAGGAGAAGACTGGTACGATATATGTGTGGATTCCATAAATAAAATGGAACGTCTAGAGGACGAGTACAGCAAGGTTAATATATCCTTTCAGCGCGAAATAGATTCGATTGTCGATTCAATCATCAATAAAACCGGCAAATCGTATTCTAAATTAAACGTTGGCTACCCGATGCTCAACAATGCTAACATATTTTTTAGCAATAACCTAATATTTCTAGCTGCTAGTCCTAAAGCGGGCAAGACAAGGTTTATATCATCAGTAGTAAAATCTTTACTGGAACTCAATGATAATGTTTCTATTTTATGGTTCTCCGGGGAAGACCCGAAAGATGTTGTAATAAGGTATATCCTTTCCCTCGTATCCGGTGTTCCTGACAACATCCTTTCTGGGACAAATAAAGGTTCAATTAGTCCCGAAGACCTTGTAAAGGTTAAAGAAGCTAAAGAGTTTCTCAGGGATAAAGATTTACATATCATTGATGAACCGCAAACCATAGATACCGTTCAGGTTAAGTTTAATACCTTTTGTAATAAACGTAAACATAGATTTAATGTCCTTATTTACGATAACTTCAACATTGCAAAGGATTTACTTTCAGTTAATATGACGACCAATGACAAGGATACATATATTGCCAGTAAATTTCAGCATATCAATACCATCAATAACCGGAACGGGAAAGTATCTATGACCATTGTTCTTGACCATCTTTCCAAGGAGAATCTGAGAAAGCAATCTTTAGAAGAGGGTTACCGCCCACGACTTGAGCAGCTAAAGGGTTCGAGCAGGAAGTATGAGGTTGTATCACAATTGCTATTTCTTAACAGACCATCACTCTACAAGGACCTGATGGCCGAAGAAGAAAAGAAATCTAAACTCATCATTAATGGGCATAAGTTCGTAAGAACTGATATACTAAAAGATATGCTCATTCTTGAAGTGGCTGCGAATAGGCATGGCGAAGTGCATGATGATACCATGCTCATTCGATACGATGCTGACTTTAAAACCATGCAAATAACAGAATACCCGCCGGGAGTTATTCAGGTAGGTGAATATGAAGCTTACGAAGAAAGGAATATCACTACTGTCACCGATGAAGTGGTTAAGGATATTCTGAAAATATACGGTGATAACGACTTCTTCTCATTGAAAGTTCAACTCCAGTATGTGGTTGAAACCAGAAAGTTCGATGTTCACAACAATAGGTTGACCGTTGACTTTCTGCTCAATAAGTACGCGTCATACGTTGAGTCATTAAGAGATTATCAGAATGGTGCTTATACCAAAAAAGGTAAAGATATTCTTAATTTCGATATGTTCCTTAACAAGATGTTGTACGAGCAAACATTCAATAAGATTGTGCATTCAACTGAACTGACAAGGGATTCATATCTGTATGGTGTATAACAATAAAACTTTAATGTTATGAGTGACAAAACTTTAAAAACTTATTTACAGAGATATTCCAATGGTAAACTTTTAAGAAAAGTTCTCTATGATGTCGTACTACCTTCTGAATCCAAATAAAGTTGATGAACTTTACAAACAATATGCTTGGAGCAACCATTCGTTCAACCTCATAGCTATTCCGTACGGGGTGCATCGTGTTCGTATCCATTCCGTTTTAGTCGAAACTAGTAAGAATAATAACAAGTACCTACGGGTCAATGTTATTAATGACATAGACTATATCGAGGATGGCGAGCAAAGGGAGTATATATTTCCAAAGATGTACTTCATGGAAAATCGTCCGACAGACAGTCCTTTTAACCTGACCGGACTAAAACGATTTGCATCCATATTTGGAATTGATAGCAGTCCTTTTGAGGATTTGTACGACTACCAACATGCAATTCTGAATGCAACACCCACAGATTTTCTAATTCTCTGTGAGCATCAGATGGCGTTATCAGTTGACAAATCAGGCAGACCCAAAAAGAATAAACAAGGTAAGTTTATTATCAACCGTCAGCCCGTAACTGTTAACTTCTCATCGCTAAATGATGATATGCTTTTTCACATAATGCCATCAGAACCGATGGTAAAAGATTTAAGTTACAAAGAGAAATTACTAATCAAAAACTACAAGTAGTATGAACAAACTATTTTTGAAATTCGAGAACTACAAGCTTTTTGGGAATAAAGAACTTGAAATCAATCCAGATGCTAACATTGTTATCGTTCAGGGCGATAATGAAACGGGTAAAACATCAATCATTAATGCCATCAAAGAAGCATATACCGTTTCCCGTATCACAGATGAGCCATTAAAAGAAGGTACCAACGAAGGTAAATTCTCCATTGACATCTTAGATAAGAATGGTGAACCTATCACCATTGTTTATCAATTTTGGTCAGATAAGAGCAGCCAGTTTTATGCCATTAAAAATGGTAAGAAAATAAATACTATCAAAGAAATCAGGGAAATTATCGGCACCTGTACCATATTCTCTGTTCCTGACATATCATATAAGTTACGTAATGCTGAGTCAAGGAAAAAGGTGATTGAGGAAATTATCAAACCGGTAGCAGGTCCCGAAAAGATTGTTAAACTCCAGTACTACGAAGCAAAGATTAAGACCGTATTCGATGAGCGACGTGAAATTGGTCGCGAGTTGAAATCGCTTGAGTCAACTCTACAAAAGGTTAGACTTACCCCAGAAGAAGAGTCAGCCCTTAACGAGTACGATAAACTTATTGAGAGCAAGAAAAATTATGAGGTTCGATACAACGAATTAAAGGTTGACTTCGACAAGTATGAACAGTTAAAGGTCGAGTTGCAAAATGCTATGACCACTCAGCAACAGGAGTTAAATAGCGTTCAATCGCTCCGTAACTTTAAGAAAACGCAACTCGAAAAGTTTAATAACGAAATTGCTGCTCTCGAAGAGAAATTGAAATCCCTGAAAGAAGAGCGTGCAAAACTTGCACAAGAACTTGATGCTCCTGTTGTATTGCAATCAGAAGCAAAAGTTGAAGAGGTTAAGAATGCTTTATCAACAATGGCAGTTACCATTGAAACAAATAAGTCAATTTATGAGTTCCTAAAATCGGAAATCAATAAGATTGATGAAAAACTTGCAGCATTCGAATCGGCGAAGATTAAATCATCTTCACTCAAACCTATAAAGGAAGAGTATGCTCGAGTAAACCAACTCTATATTGAGAAAGACAATGAACTCGAGAGTTTAAGGGCTGAACAGAAGAAGTTTATTTCAGAGCTTAACTTACCATCGGGTATGAGTATCGAAGATGATACCATCAAGATTGATGGCTTACCATTCGATGAAACCCAGATATCCGAGAGTACAATGAGCCTTGCACTTGTGGAACTTCTATGCAAGGTTAACACTAGTAGGTTCATTGCTGCGGGTAAGTATTCCGATTACAATAGAGAAAGGTTAGAAAAACTTGTAGAGATTGCTAAAAAGTACAATAAGCAAATCTACCTCGAGAATGTTGTTTCCGGGCAACAGGAGTCAGATGTGCGATTTATCGTTAACAATGACATGCCCGATTACTTAGGCAATAATGCCTTAAACCTTGAATAATATTTCTTATTTTTGAAAACAAACTTTTAAAATTATGGAAGAGAAAAAAGGCAAAGTCCTCTACGTAGGCCGGGTTGAAGTGAATGGTATACCCGAAAAGTACAACGATTTTTACAAGTTTAACGTCACCATCGATAACGGTGATGTTGGTATCATGTACACAAAATCAGATACTGCACCAGTCAAAATTGGTGATGTGATTGAGTACGAAAAGAAAACGGGAACTTCTTCAAAGGGCCCATACACCACAATTAAGCTCAAAACAGAAAAAATCGATAAGTATGACAAGTACAAGAAAAATACACAGCTGAATATAGGCATCAAATGTGCTGAAATCGCTGCAAATCTTTCTTTGGCACCGGATGTTGACAAGGCCATAGCCAACTTTACCAAGTCATTTGAAATCGTGAATAAACTCGTTACTTCTCAGAATGGTAGCGAAGAAACAACAGCGAAAACAAAAATGACCATGGACAAAGCAACTTTCGCCTTTGTCAAATCACTGTTTGCTAAATACAAAACTGACGTAAGTGAACCGGACAAAATAATGATTGAAATCGTAAACTTACTCAGCAAATACGAAATTCCAGAAGATTTGTTGAAATGAAAGTAATCTCCTATTCATTAATATCACGCTTTATGGACAGGTGGAATATTATTCCACACTGTCCTTTTAACATTTACGAGGTTCACCTCACTAACAATGTTAGGTTTGAACCAAACCTGCCCATGATATACGGTTCCTATTTTGAATCAAAGGTGTTAGGTACAACTGCTAATAAGATGGCAGTTATTGACCTACCCAGAAAAGAACTCACGGCAAAACAGAAAAGAGAAAACATAATAAGGCTGGCAGAAGGTAAGGAACCAATAAAAGGTGAGAAGAGGATAGACCACATTCGCATAGACCAACAGGTTGAAACTGCATTTCAGGTCGCAAAGAAGTATGGTATGACCATTGTGGAAGGGCATAATACACAGGTGAGAATATTCAAGAGAATACCAAACAGCGATTGGATTCTCAGAGGCACCCTCGACCTTTTCCCTACTCCTATTTCTCTTAATGTTGAGCATCCGGTTACGGGAAAGAAAACAAATATTGCCCTTATTGACCTAAAGTTGACAGGTGATTTGGACCGAATGATTAGCACCAAAACTATATGGAACGTTGGTGCAACCATCAACTTTACCCAGCTGTTCGTCTATGCATACCTTTTGCAAGATGTGGATTTTGAATTGAATGATAGGATAAATCCCGGGAATAATCTTCGCGAAATAATAACACCATTCATTCAGACGCTCGCAGAAAACTACCTTATACTTCTATACTATTGGGTATTCGAGTATAAGAATCCTGCATTGCGTAATACCCTAAAGGAAACCATGTTTACTCCACTTGCTAAGAAAGAGATTGAAGAACTTATCCGAAAGGCAATCGTCGAGCTTTCAGCAATGGAAGAAAGCGGTTATCCGACTATGCCCTCTTACGTTGTTTGCAAGGATTGTCCAATTTCAGATTGTACTGTCAGAGAAACTATCGAAAGAGTATGACAGAAGAAATCGTAAAACTAATTGACGACTATTATCGTGCAATCGATAAGTTTCGCGTGCTAAAAAACTTCGAGGATGATGAACTAAAATCTTTGAAGAATGAAGCATACGAATTAAAGCGCAAAGCTTTCAGAAAAATACTATTTATTGAGTATAAACTAATTTCGTTGAACTAATGAAAAGATTGAGCCAGTACCTTCAAGAAGGAAAAGCAGCATTTATTGGTGGCAATGTGCCATCGTCAAAAAACAGTAAAAAGATTATTTCAATTTGGACAGGTAAATCAGCCTGTTGTAATGCACCATACATAAAGACCGCCAATGGTCATGTATGTACCAAGTGCAACAAACCTACCTTTATCGGTAAGCGACCCAAACTGGTTGAGAGCGAGTTGACCACGGATTATCGAGAAAAGAATGCAATTGAATATCTTAAAATATCTAAGATGTTTGAGGGCGTTCAGAAACCTATCCGGGTAGGTATGTATTTCATTCGTGATACCAAAAGGAAATTCGACTACAACAATGCATCGCAAATTATTACAGATATGCTAGTAACCGCTAGATGTATCCCAGATGATAATGCAGATGAGATTGTTCCTGTGTTCCTTGGTTATCATGTCGACAAAGAAAATCCGGGTGTCTTTATTGTCATCCTAGACCCCGAACCAAACATTCAGTTTTAACGTTTTACAGATAAAAGCAGTTTTATGAGAAGTAAAGTAATAGAAAGAATATCAGCAAATACTTACAGAAAAGTTAATTACGATGTGGATGCCTATGCAAAATTGCTTTTATCAGGTGTTAGGCAACGTTTTCATTATTCTTTCGATTGGAAGTCGTTTAATATTGGATTCGGTTTTTGTAAGACAACAGGAATAAGTGGATGGAAGTATATGTTATCATTCGATTTAGGATTCTTTTCTTGTTGGATTTATTTTGTTAGGTTGTAAATGTTGCCTAACGGTCGGGGCATTTACGCTGCCCCGCAATTGAAAAACAAAAGTTGAACAGCGTATCGTCCGCAGGGGTAGCGTAAATGCCTTGTTAGCGGTTCGGTGCGGTAAATCAAAGCAAAATGACAGTTA
>Ga0209204_1003975_pt1 | contig 10411 bp, 7 predicted proteins | sample AD_JPNMR2_MetaG_FD_184425 | JGI IMG/M metagenome (GOLD analysis project Ga0209204, IMG submission 184425) | Active sludge microbial communities of municipal wastewater-treating anaerobic digesters from Japan - AD_JPNMR2_MetaG (SPAdes) (version 2) | ecosystem: Engineered > Bioreactor > Anaerobic >... | reverse complement strand
AAAAAAAAAAAAAAAAAAAAAAAAAATAAAAAAAAACTCCCTACATGGGGGAGGAGGAGGGCAGATGACAGAAATTGAAATTTTAAAAAAATTTCCCCCAGGGTTTTATCTTGTAGGGGGCGCAGTGAGAGATGTGGTCCTTGGGTATAAACCCAAGGACTATGATTTAATTGCTGTGGGTTATACTCCCCAGCAATTAATTGAAATGGGAGGAATTGCTGTTGACCCCAAAACAGCAATTCCAGTATTTTTATTTTCCGTGGAGGGACAGAAAGTAGAAGTTGCTCTTCCACGGAAAGAAATTAAAAACGAGGTTGGTTACAAAGGATTTAAATTTGTAACCGGCCCAGAAATTTCTCTGGAGGAAGACCTCCGAAGGAGAGATTTTACTATTAATACCCTGGCTATGGACCACCAGGGTAAAATTTATGATTTTTTCGGAGGGCTTGAAGACCTCCGTAATAAAATTATAAAAGCGGTGAATCCACTTGCTTTTACAGAAGACCCGTTAAGGGTCTTGAGGGCAGCGAGATTCGCTGCAAAAGGTTTCAATGTGGATTCGTCTACATTGAACCTTATGAATAAAATTTCTTTAGAAGAATTAAAAACTCTTCCTGTAGAAAGGTTTACAGGGGAGCTTTTAAAAGCTCTTAAAGAAAAAAATTTTGGAATGTTTTTAACAGTTTTGGGAAAGGTACCTAATGCTTGTCAGGTATTTTTTCCAGAATTGTTAAAATCAAAGGAGATACCGGCAGGTCCAGCCGAGTATCATTCTGAAAAAATATTGTTTAACCACATTATTAATGTGGTTGAACAGTGTAAAACCGTGGAGGGGCGTTTTGCAGCGCTTTTCCATGATTTGGGCAAAATTTTAATTCCGAAAGAGTTATGGCCGAAGTTTCCAGGACATGACTTGGAAGGAATTAAGATTGTTGAAAAAATAAAGCAACGTTGGAAAGGTATCAAGTCTGGCCTTTTTAAGGTTGCTTTATATGTAGTTGAAATGCATATGAAAATGCATTTCAACTTAAGACCCTCTACTATGATAAAAATGGCTGAGAGGGCAATAAAGAATGGAGCTGAAAAGGCTTTGATAGAAGTCGCCATCGCTGATGGCGCTCCTATTAATAACATTAATAGCTTTAAAAAAGCTATTAATGTTGCGAGCCTTCCTGTTAGGGAACTTGGGGTAACCTTAACGGGTAAAGCTCCAAAAGATATTTATAATATTATTCTAGCTGCGCGAGTGGCTAGAATGAAACAAGGGGGGTGATTACCTCCCTTTTTTTTTGAAAAAAACCTATAGAAAAAAAAGTAATTTTGTTTTTTTTAATGAAATTGCTTCAAGAAGTTTCCATCTTCTTTAAGATGGAGATGAATTGATGTTTGATAAATAATCAGTTTCACATTATATCATCTCTATAGGTGGAAGGTAGTTTACTAAAAAAAACCCTTCTTTTTTTAGAAGGGTTTTTTAATTGACAGTTTTAGAAGCTTTAGAATAGACCAGCTATCTGGTCAGCCACTTTTTTAGTAATCTCTGCAATAGCTTCCTCAACATTTATATTTGTTCTTCTTGCAAGAACATTTATAAAAGTGCTGTATGTCTGATAGTCACTCTCTACTTCTCTTTCTGTTGTCATTGTTGTAGAACCTCTTCTTATGTCGGCTACCATTTTGCCCTTAACACCGCCTTTTACCTTTTCCTGTATCTGGAGGTCTACAAGACCTTCATATGATTCTACTTTTACCAGAGAGCCAAGTGCTGCACCAGCTACATTACCGATTATAGAACCAACAGCAGCACCTGCAGCTACTCCCATGTTATTGCTTTTTGATAGAGCACTAGAGACTCCTCCAAAGAAACCACCCATACCTGCACCTGCAACTCCTGATTCGCTTGCCATGGAGCCTTCCTTGTGATAGGTAAGGTATTTAATATTTGCCTGGACAATCCATGTAGCTTTTGTTGGGTCATCAACAAGTCGTAGCCCTTTCTTTAGTAGTCTTTCTCTTACTGCCTGTTCAAGAGGAATGTCCTGAATTTCAGAAGTATTTGAAATTTTTAGATAGACAGTCCTTTCTGGTAGACTTTGGTTTAGAAAGATTGTATCGGACAATCTAACCTCTGTCTTTAGAGACATATTGTCCATCATTCTACCAGTAGAAGCACAACCAGTAACTAAAAAAAGAGCAAAGACAATAGTTACGAGAATAAAAAGTTTGTTTTTCATTTAAAAATCTCCTTATTTGTTTTATTTAATATTAATTTTTTTATTTTATTTTTTTTATTCATTTCTTATAATATATATATCACATAAATTATTTTTTCCAAAAAAAATTTAAACTTTTTTATTGAAAAACCAAAACTATCAACAAGGTTGGTGGTGAGATGTGGGGGCGAAGATTCCACACTTATACTGAACCAACATTGTTGATGAAGATATAATGTTTGTAAGAGTTCATATAACAGTATGAAAAAATCCTTTAAATACCGTTTGTTTCTTAACAAGAAACAGCAAAGACTTCTTTAAAGACAACTTGATGTATGCCGTTGGCTGTATAACCATTTTTTAAAAGAGCGTAAAAATTTCTGAGAAAACGATAAAATAAGCATTAAACGTTCCCAGCAGTATAAAAGTTTAGTAATTCTAAAGAAAGAGATACTATTTTTTGCAGATATATATTCAACACACACAAAAAGTTGTAAATAATATTTTATGTGATATATATATTATAAATAGGTTATTTTAAGGAGGTTGAAATGGAAACAGATAATGATAAGGTAATGGCATTTAATAGAATGGTTAAAAATGTACATGCAAAGTATAGAAGTGTTATCTTATTTATGAGAAAAAGAAATAGTGTTCTCAGAATTGTAAAAAATAGAAGACAAAGAATATTCATTAATATAATTAATGGTATGTTAAAAGAAAATCATTATTGAAAATTTTGTTAATATTAAAATAAATATCTTTAATTATTAAAAAAAAGGGAGGAATATAAAATGATTAGACAGAAAAAAACTATATCAACATTAGAATTTAATAACAAAGTTGTTTTATGTACTTCTATTGGGGAAAAGAATGTATTTATTAAAGTTCTTGATGGTAAATCCAGGGTTATAACAAAAAAAATGGCAAAAGATATTTTCAATCTTAATATAAAAAAAGGTATTGTTTATTGCGCTAATTTTTCAGATTGGTTAAAAGCATTTCATTGGTGTAAAAATTATTGTTAATTATATTATTTAAATTTTGTTTTTTTTTCAATAGATACTAAAAAAAGTTGATTTTAGTTTTTTTTGTGATATATATATTGTATATTATTTATTTGGAGGATTTTCGTGAATATACAATCTTTAAGATTAAAAAATTTTAAGGGTATTAAATCAGGACTTGGAATTGATGAAGTAACTATTAATTTAATAGATACAAAAGGTATTATTGTCTTTTCTGCTCCAAATGGAGCAGGAAAAACAACTATTCTTGATAATTTGCATCCTTATAGAATTATGCCTTACCGTGCTAATGGTTACAGACCTGCATCTTTTTCATATTATGACCATGTATACGGAGTAGCAAATAAAGAACTTATATTTGAATTTGATGGCATATTATATCGTTCTTTAATAATAATAGATGCAAATAAGAGAAAACAGGAGGCTTATCTTTTTTTAAAAAATGATGAAAAAGAAGAATGGAAAGTAATAACAGATGGCAAACTTGATGTATATGACGATACTATAGAAAAAATATGCGGTTCTCCTGAATTATTTTTTACCTCTATATTCAGGTCTCAAGGGGCAAAATTTTTAAGTGATTATGCTAAGGGGGATATTAAAGCTCTTTTTGTAGAATTACTAAATATTAATCATTTAAAAGAATTAGGAGAAAAAGCTTTAGAATATAAAAAAGTATATGAAAATAGATTAAATATATTGAGAGAAAATAAGAGAAAAGTACTCTTTATTATAGAGAGTGAAGAAAAAGAAAAAGAAAGGTATCAGGCTATATTAAAGTTACTTGAGGATAAAGAAAAAGAGATGCAGACATTAAGAAATAAAATTAAAGAATTACAAAATATTATTAAGACAATAGATGACAAAATACTTGAACAAGAAAAAAAGATTGTTACGAAGAAGAATATAGAAAAAGATATATTCATTAAAACAAAAGAATTAAATGATTTAAATAATGAATTAAAACAGAAAGATGGGAAATTTAAACAAAAAATAACAGAAATGGAAATCAAAATAAATCAATTGAAAAAATTAGCTGATAAAATCAGTGACTATAAGAAATATAAAGAAGATAAAGAAAAAGAATTAGAATTAGTACAGATATTAAAAAAACAATCTGATGATATAGAAAAAAATATTGAAGAATTGAATATAAGTATTAACGAATATAATGAAACATATAACATTTTAATTCAGAAAGAGAAAACGTTTGAAACGATATTGTATAGTAAAAATACAAAGAAAAAAATAATTGAAAATACCATTGATGATTATAAAAGACAGATAAAAAAGCTGGAAGGTTTACCATGTGGAAAAAATTTAGCAAAATCGTGTAAATTTGTAAAAGATGCTATAGAAGCAGAAAATAAACTTCCTGCTTTACTTAAAGAATTAAATAAAATACAAGAGGAAGATGATATATTATCAAAGCTTCAAAATACAATTAATATATTAAAGAAAAAAATAACAGAATCAAAAATTGAAGATATAAAAAATGAATTAACTACATTGAAAAAAAATAAACAGGATATAATAAATCAAATTAAACAAAAAGAAGAAAAAATTGTATTTTTTGATAAAGAAATAGAAACTTTATCTCACGCAGAAAATGCAAAAGAACAGTTATATGATTTGGAATCAGAAATAGTTTTGGTAAAATTGGATGCAGAAGAAGAAAAGACAAAATTACAAGAAAAGATAAATGTTTGTCAAAAAGAAATTTTTGAATTAAATACCATGTTAAATAATATTATTATTGATAAAACTATTTATGAAGAAAAAGATAAAAAGATAAAAATGTGTGAATCTTTAGAAAACCAGATAAACATAATTAATAATGAAACTAATAAATTAAGAATTGAAATGGGAGAAATCCAGACAAACATTAAAAATATAGAAAAAGCAAAGGATGAGTTAATTTCTATACAAGAAGAAGAGAAAAAGACCCAGGATGAGATACAAGATTGGACTATTTTAAGTAAGGCTTTTTCTGATAATGGTATTATAGCGCTTGAAATTGATGATGCCGGACCACAGATAAGCAGCATTGCCAATGAATTGCTTAAAATTTTTGGAGGACGTTTTAGTGTAAGATTTGATACGCAGGCAGTAAAATCTGATGGTAAAAGCTTGAAAGAAGTTTTTGATATAACAGTTTTTGATTCTAAAACAAACGAAGCAAAAAGCATTAAAAGATTATCTGGTGGTGAAAAAACATGGGTAGAGGATGCAATTACTAGAGCAATATGTATATATAATAAAATAGCAAGCAATAAAAACTATAAAACAATATTTACAGATGAAAAAGATGGAGCATTAGATTATGAAAAGAAAATTGAATTTTTTCAAATGAAGAGAAAGGTATTGGAAATAGGCGGATATGAAAGAGAGTTTTGTATTACACAAACACCAGAAATTATTAATATGGCTGATACTGTAATATCTTTAGAAAATGGAAAAATAACATTAACGAATAGATAATATGGCTGTTATAACAGATGCTCAAATTTTATCAGTAGTTTTTTACAATAGTCTCAACTCTTATGCTGTTCTTCGTTTATGTCAAAAAGGTGGTGGAGAATTTATTGCTACAGGGATATGTCCAGACCTTGAGGCTTTTTCTACTCCTGAAAGGGCAAAAGGGTTAATTTGTAATGTAAAGGGTAAGTGGGTAAAACATCCTAAATATGGTAATCAAATAGAAATAGAATCTATTAAAATAGATGACCCTGGATTATTCTTTTTTTTGACTAATATTGTTTCGGGAATAGGAAGTAATCTTGCCACTGTTTTAATAAAAAAATATGGTGAGGTTCAGTTAATCAATATACTCGACAATAATCCTGAAGAACTTATTAAGGTTAAGGGGATAAAAGAGAAAAAACTTGCTAAAATAATGGAATCATGGAATAAATACAAATCCCTTAGAGAACTAAATAATTTCTTTAAAAATAATAATGTTAAAATTACAAGTGCTTTATTGTTAAGAATATATAATCATTTTAAAAATAGTAATGAAGATATGATAGAGGCAATAAATAAAAATCCTTATATTTTAACAGAAATAAGAGGAATTGGGTTTAAAACAGCAGATAAAATTGCTCTTCAAATGGGGATAGATTTTTATAGTGAATTTCGTATTAAATCTTTAATTGACCATATTCTTTTATCTGAGGCATCAGATAATGGACATACCTTCTTACCTAAAAGTGAATTATTTAAGCTATCTTTAGAATATATAACAGATGAGGCTGCTGATATTGAAAAATTTTCTGATGTTGCTAATAATATTTTAAATAATAGTAATGATTATTATGTTGATAAGGATAGTGTTGCTCTTAAAGGTTACAAAATCATGGAGGATTATATAGAAAAAAATATTTTAGAAAGATTAAGCAAAAAATCATCTTATGTAATTAAAGAAGATAAAGCGATTGAATATATTAAAAAACTTGAAGAATTAATGAAATTTTCTTTTGGAAAAAAACAAAGAGAAGCTTTGATGTCTATTACTACTGGGGGTCATAATGTTTTTATTCTTTGTGGGTATGCAGGAACAGGTAAAACTACAATTTCAAAGGTTATACTTGATTTTTATTCATTTTTTGTGGGTAAAGAGAATATAGTGACATGTGCTTTTACAGGTATGGCATCAAAAAGGATAAGTGAGCTTACTGGATTTAAAGGCAATACAATTCATTCCCTTCTTGGATATAATAAAGATGGAAAATTTAAACATAATATAAATAATCCATTGCCATATAAAGTTATACTTATAGATGAAGCAAGTATGATTAATTTGTCTATTTTTTATTCTTTGATGAGAGCAATAAAAGAAGATGCTGTAATAATAATGGTTGGGGATGATGCTCAGTTACCTCCCATAGGAGAAGGAAATGTTTTTTCGGACCTTTTGCAGCATGATAGTATTCCAAAGGTTAAACTTGATAGGATATATAGGCAATCAGAAGATTCTGTAATAACACATTTTGCTTCTTTTATAAGACAGGGTATTGTTCCTGAAAATGTTTATTCTAAATATAAAGATTTTGAATTTATAATAAAGGATATAGCAAATTATTGGACTTTGAAAAAAACATTATCTGAAAAAGAGTTACAGGAAAAAAGACAAGAATTGCACGAGAGGATAAAAAAAGAACTTTTAAATTCAATTAAATATCATATTCAGAAAGAAAATCTTGATAGAAATAGAAGGATATGGGATATACAGGTCATAACTCCTATGAAAGTTACAGTGCTTGGGACAGCAGAACTAAATACAATTTTACAAGAAACATTGAATTATGACAGCCCTAAAACAATAAATATTAGAGGTTATGCCTTAAAAGAAGGTGATAAATTAATACATTTAAAAAATCAAGATATGTTTGCTCTTGACATACAGACTTACAATAATATGATTAAAAAGACAAAAGATTTGGATATAGATAAAATTAGAAGATATTGTATAGATAAAAAATTAATGACGAGAATATATAATGGTAATTTAGGAATTGTTTTGCATATTGATGAGGATAATGAGTTTTTTTCTGTAATGTATGTTGGTATTGAAGAGAATCCTATTATTGTGATTTATGATTTTGATGATTACAAAGATATAATTGATTTAGGATATGCATTGACTATACATAAAACGCAGGGTAATCAATTTAAATATGTTTTTATACCCCTTACAAATAGTTTTTTTGTAATGCTAAATAATAAATTGATGTATACATCTATAACAAGGGCTATTAAAAAGGTTGTTCTTATAGGGCAACCATATTCATTTAAAAAAGGTTGTACTAATATTAATTCTGCTATGAGATATACTTTTTTGAGGATTAACCGCCCTACCTTTTTGTGAGCAATTTCCGTAGAAAACAGTTATTGAAAAATCAAAACCATCAACAAGGTTAGTGATGGAATGTGGGGGCAAAGACCTTACACTTATACTAAACTAACATTGTTGGAATTGTTAAGAAAAGTCTTTCTGTTCGTACTTATAACTGTCCTGTTTGTGGTTGTTATATAAACATAGATTTTAACGTTTCTTTAAATATATTAAGTCTGAGGCTACAGATTTTGGGGTTTAGTGCTCCTGGAAGCCCCCGAATTTATTCGGGGGAGTAGTCATATATTTTTCCATAATGTATTTTTATCTTCAAAAAAATTTGTAATTATACGTGTTGCCTTAAAAAAGTCGAACGGTGTCCATGTTGTGTTTATTTTATTTATTTGTTTTACTACTTTGGTATATATATTTTTATATATATTATTAATTATATAATGATTAACATTAATTTTGTTTTGATTTTTTGTATAATAATGAATTGTAATATAATCTTGTTGCATTAATGATTCTATACATATTTTTTTCTTGTGTAAATTAAAATAATTTAACCAGCAATTATATATATTATTTTCAATTTTTGTCATTAATGTTATTACGTAAATATTATTTATATCAAAAAATGTTGTTTTTAATTCAATGTTTTTATTTATTAAACCATCCCGCCGCCTATAGAGGCGGGGGATTTTGAAAGAAGTTTGGTTAAACAACCCTTATTCTTTCAGGCTGGTTTAAGCAGCCCCTAGCATGTAGGACGGTTAAGTCCACCATGTTACTTTTGCGAAGAATATTTAAAGCACCGTTCACATCAGCGTTGATAACTGTACCTTGACAAGTTTTATATTGCCCTCTGGAAATACGTTTTCCGCTAAACTGATATTCCTGCGGATTATCTGCATTGTAAACAGGAAGAGGGTCATTGTTAAAAAAGTCAGCTTGCGATGTATAACTTTCTTCCTGTTCAACGTAGTTAATCCCGTAACGCTCGCAAAGGGACTGGATTTTAAAGCGTAAATCACCATAAGGAATTTGAACAAAGTTTTGGTTGTTCTTTTTACCGATATTGACGTTACGCTTCCAGTCAGGGTTATAACCAACAACAATATTGCCGATGCCGTTTTCGATGCAGTAGTTTACAATAATCCTTGCGGTTTTATTTAGGTAATAATTAACACGGTTGTTGCGTTTGGTCAGGATGGTATATTGGCGGTTGGTTAAACCCTTAATCCCTTGCTTATCTTTGATGGACTGAAGCCTTGCATTTTCCTTGTTGTACCACTGGTTAATTGATTTAAGCTTTCTGCCGTCCACAATAAAAGACGCCCCAGTGTTAGTAATACAGGTTGCAAGGTTATCAAGTCCAAAGTCAATAGCAAGTGCGTTATTGGTATTAAGGTTAAGGTTTTCTTCTTCCTGGATATAGATGAACTCTATTTCAAAGAATTTGCAGTTATGTTTTGGGAAGATGCGGATTTCCTTAACCTGCTTATCCTTCAGCCTTTCGGGAAATGGAAGTTTTACTTCTCCAAATTCCTTCTTGAAGGCGTTGGACATAGGTACTTTAAAGAAACCGTCCTTAACCTTGAAACGGGGAATAATCAGCATAAAGTACCCATCTTTAGGAAGGTAATGCGGGAGATGAATATCTGTAAACCTGTATTCATTTTTCTTAGCCTTAGAAATAAGGGCAAAAAAAGATTTAAAGTTGCGGTCAACTACTTTCATTGTTTGCTGTGCAATATCTGTATTGAGAAGTTGGTAATTCTCATTTTCTTTACAGATGTAGTAAGCGGATTCGTAACGGAGATACTTCTTTTCAGTAAAGTAATACTGGCGAATAGTGTAAAGTGTTGAGTTATACAGGTTTTTGGATAACCTGCACAATTCCTTTAGGGCAATATATTCTTGTTTGCTTAAATTTCTTAATTGGTTCCTTTGAGTGCGGTACATGTTATCACCTCACTTTCAAGAGCATTATAACACGCTTTCGCCAAAATTGCAAGTATGTAGCGAAGAATGGAGGGAAGGCGCATTCCTCCCCGCCCTAAGAGGACGGGGTCTCCTGCGCCGAATTTGATGATACCGATTTAGAATCCTTGCAGAAAGAGATTGATGCTTTGAAAGAAATGTTGCAGAATCGTGATAAGCAATTTGTTTCTTGGTTAGAAAATATTGCTCATATGTTTTCGGCGAATAAAAGTGAGTTAAATATGCAGGAAATTCTGCAAGAGAATCAAGATCTCAAGCGGCGGATTGAAGGGTTGGAAAAGGAAAGTCAATCTCTTAAAGAAAAACTAATTCAAGAAAAAGAGCATTAT
>Ga0209204_1003974_pt1 | contig 10412 bp, 8 predicted proteins | sample AD_JPNMR2_MetaG_FD_184425 | JGI IMG/M metagenome (GOLD analysis project Ga0209204, IMG submission 184425) | Active sludge microbial communities of municipal wastewater-treating anaerobic digesters from Japan - AD_JPNMR2_MetaG (SPAdes) (version 2) | ecosystem: Engineered > Bioreactor > Anaerobic >... | reverse complement strand
CACAAAGTGGGATTGCTCCTAAACAATCTGAATTTGTCGGAAGAGGCAACCTTCTGTAAGCTAATGTTCCGGCTGCAACTGAATTTGTTGAGCAATAGTATCGGTAAATTGCAATTCTATATGTTCCAGCAGCAGGTGCCGAAAAAATTAATTCTGACCCAAGTCCACAATAATCATCATTATAAGCTCCGGCAATAGGATTACCCAAATTGTCATAAATTTCTAATTGAGTATCTATCCCTGTGCTTCCTCCAGCTTGACAAAATGAAAATATAAAAGTCTCACCGGGATAAGTAGCTGTAAATGTATAATACCTATATGTATTAACAGATATTGTCTGCCAATTGGGGGTTACGCTTAGTGCTCCAGCACTAGTTGCCCCGCTACATACGGCAAAACTATTATTGTATAGTCCGGTTAATATTACTATTAAGGAAGCTAAAAGTATATATCTACGCATAATTGTATGGGTTTATTTTGATTTATTGTTCATTTCATTAAGTATTCTTTGATACTCATCAGGATTTTCCTGTATCCACTTCTCTTTTTCTATCCGATATCTTTCATCATCTTCAACCTTATTCCCTGTTGATTTGTATTCCGGAAATCCGGCAGCATTTACTTTTATTCTTTCACTTTCGGGGGAATTGTTCTTATTTGGTAAAGGCGATTTGTTTAGTATAACTCTGTCAACCGATACAGTACTGAAATCGAAATCCGTTCCGTGAGCATTTAAAATCTTTCTGATATATTCCGGAGTTACAAATTCATTTATGTTCAGCTGATATCTGTGCTTTCCTTCGATGCTTATAAAATGTCTTCCCCACGAAATATTGTTGTCAGAAAGAAAATCATTTAAAATCTCCTTTGCATGCGAATCATCCTTAATATCTTTCACATGAAAATAAACAGTATAACCATCTGCAATTGGTTTAATATGAGTAAACTCTAATTTTTGACAATAAATAAAATTGCTCAAATTGAGTATAACAATCCAAAATATTAAAAATACTTTTTTCATGTTTTGTAATACATTAAATTGCCTATAAATAACAATAGCCTCTAACTCTCTTTCTGTCAAAGATAAACAAATTTTTAATATCGCAAATTAATTTTTAATTAATTTTTAAATGCAAAAGAAATAAGATTTGCTCCCATTTTTAGAGCCTTAAGACGTATTTCCGGAGAATCGTTGTGAACTTCGGGATCTTCCCAACCATCACCAAGGTCGGTCTCATAACTATAAAAAAGAACTAATCTCCCTTGATAGATAATTCCAAAACCTTGAGGAGGTTTTCCGTCGTGTTCATGAATTTTAGGAAGTCCATTTGGAAAAGAATATTTTATGTTATAAATAGGATGTGAGAATGATAATTCAACTAATTCCATATCAGGAAATATCTTTTTTATTTCTCGTCTCACATAAGGGTCCATTCCATAATTATCGTCAATATGTAAAAAGCCTCCGGCCAATAAATAATTTCTCAAATTCATTGCCTCAAAATCGGTAAAATATACATTCCCATGTCCGGTCATGTGAATGAAAGGATAATTGAAAATATCAGCACTACCCGGCTCTACAACAACCGGTTCCTTAGCAATGTTAGTTCCTAAATTCTCGTTACAAAACTTAATCAAATTAGGCAGTGATGTAGGATTTGCATACCAATCTCCTCCACCTCCGTATTTTAATAATGCAATTTTGAAACTCGCTTCCTGAGATACATTATTAAGTATAAAAGAAACGATAAACAAATATGTTAAAAATATCTTTATTCTCATTTTTAAAACAAATTTAGACCAAAACCAACATTTAGTAGTGATTTTTGAAAATCTTTTCCATTAAATGATTCTATCCATAAAGGAGTATTCAAAGAAAGCTTTAGGTATGTTTTATTATACCCCAGTCTAAAAACAGCTCCGTAATCAATATAGTTTAAATATTCAGGATTCTTAAATTTAATTTTCTCATAAATATATTTATTTTCAAAAGAATAAAATGTTCCTGCCGAAATTGTGTAACTAAAATAACCGCCTAAATCCAAATAAAAGCCTAATTTATTATAAGAAGCTTCGCCATATGTAATTCGCATGAATACTTCTGACAAAAAATTATTGTTAATAATCTTTATTTTATCATAATATCCCGAAGGGTCAAAATGATTCATTACATTTTTATTTAAAGCCTTGTTATTTCGTGAGTAGTTTAATCCTAAACCTATATCAAAAAATTTAAAAAACTTGTAACGATATAAATATCCCAAATTTATACTCCCTGAATTCAAGATTTTTTCATTTGGAGTATTAAAGCTAATTGGCTTTGAATAATCAAAAATAAAATATCCGAAATGTTTATCAATACACGACCATATTGTTTCTGATTTATATTTTTCAGGGCTCAGATACTCTGTTGATGGTTTTGTTTTTTGAGAAAATATTGTTGTGCATGCTGCAATAAGAAAAAGTAGTATCGAAAAAATTCTATTCATAAAATCAAATTTTTACTTGTTCAAAAAAATAATGTTTAAATTACAAAAATGGCAAAAATATTTCTTAAAATTGCAAAAATTAATTTTTTAAGTAATGAGAACAATTAAATTTTCGTTTTTATTTTGCTTTTTAATTCTGAATGCTCTTAGAATTATTGCACAGGAACATACGGACAGTATAGTCAAGCCTGAAAATGTTTATATCCCTACTATTTTACTTTCGGACGATGATTTAGAAGGAGGAAATAAAAACCAGGATATTTCAGGATTATTGCAATCTTCGAGTGATGTATTTTTTAACACTGCAGGATTTACTTTTGGACAAGCAAGATATTTAATTAGAGGTTACGAAAACAGCTACCATGAATTACTAATGAATGGAATAAATTTAAGTAATGCCGAAACAGGAAGAATTATATATAGCCAGTGGGGAGGATTAAACGATGCTACAAGGAACAAAGTTATGAGAGAAGGCTTAGGATTTTCCGATTTTTCGTTCGGTAGCTTAATGGGTTCAACCAATATTATAACTAGAGCCTCCCAATATCGTACAGGTTCATCTGTTTCATACGCCTCAACAAACAGGAATTATAGAAACAGAATAATGGTAACTCATTCAACCGGAATGAATGAAAAAGGATGGGCTTTTACATTTTCGGCTTCTACTCGATGGGCACAACAAGGATATGTTCCTGGAACATTTTATGAAGGGTATGCTTACTTTTTAGCTACAGAAAAGAAAATTAACGAAAAACATAATCTTAATCTAACAATCTTCGGGTCTCCCTATCGCAGCGGAAGAAGCGGACCGGCAACACTGGAAGCATACCAACTTACGGGAAGCAATTTCTACAACCCAAATTGGGGATATCAAAACGGAAAAATACGTAATTCAAGAGTTGCAAATTATCATCAACCAAGAACGATACTTTCTCACTATTGGAAAATAAACAACAGTTCAAATCTCGAAACATCACTTTCGTATTTATTTGGAAGAGGTGGTGCAACTGCTCTAAATTGGTACGATGCTCCTGATCCCAGACCTGATTATTACAAAAATCTGCCAAGTTATTATGAAGAAGGTTCTATCTTGAGAACTATCTATACCGATCTCTGGCAAAATAACGAAAATTTCAGACAACTTAAATGGGATGATTTTTATTTTGCCAACAGCAAAAATCTTTACACAATCGTTGATGAAAGTGGAATTGAAGGTAATAACATCACAGGAAACAGAGCAAAATATATTATCGAAGAACGTAGAAAAGATTTGAGCCGTTTTGATTTTAATTCCGTATTTTCACATAATGTTGATGAAAACACATTGCTTATAGCAGGATTAAATGCATACTCTGCAAACACACATAATTTTAAAGTAATTAACGACTTATTGGGTGCAGATTGGTGGGTTGATATTGATCAATTTGCTGAAAGAGATTTTAATGATAACTTTACAAACCAGACTAATCTAGATCAACCTAATAAAGCCGTTCGCGTTGGTGATATTTTCGGATATAATTATAATTCTATTGTTGAGTCTGCTAAAGTTTTTGCTCAAATCGAAAAGAAATTCAGAAAACTGGATTTATACTTTGGTGCCAATTCATCCTACACTTCATTTTATCGTATTGGAAACTTTAGAAGTGGTCTTTTCCCTATCAACTCATATGGAAAATCAAAAACATATAATTTTCTGAATTATGGAGTAAAAGCAGGAGCTTTGTATAAAGTAACCGGACGACATATCATTTCTGCAAACGGAATATACATGACAAAACCTCCCTACTTCGAAGATGTATTTATTTCACCACGCACAAGGGATAATGTAGTTTCTAATTTGTCAAGCGAAGAAATAATATCAGCAGACCTGAATTACATCGTCAGATATCCTAATTTTTCGGCTCGTATCACCGGATATTACACCGAAATAAATAATGCTATCGAAAATAAAAACTTTTATCACGACGATTACAGAACATTTGTTAACTACTCATTGAGCAATATTGACAAACTTTTTACCGGTATTGAATTTGGAGCCGAAGCAAAATTGTTACAAGTTTTCAATATAAACACTGCAATAGGTTACGGAAGTTATATCTATAACTCCAGACCGGTTGTTACAATCACAAGAGACAATAGTGCCGAACTAATCGCAGAAAATAGAACCGTTTATATAAAAAATTATCATATCGGAGGAACTCCTGAACTTGCTGCAAACCTTGGACTAAAGTATAATTCTCCGAAATTTTGGTTTGTAGGTATTAATGCAACATATTTTGCAAATGCTTATGTAAGTTTAAATCCTGAACGCAGAACTGCCGAAGCTCTCGAAACTTTAATAGATACAGACCCTCAAATTGATAGAATTTTAGCTCAAGAAAAAATCGACCCGGGATACGTTTTTGATATCTGGGGCGGGAAATCATGGAGAGTCAAAGGAAAAACTATCGGATTCAATGCAAGTATTTCAAACATACTCAACAACACTGATATTATTACTAACGGGTTTGAGCAATTGCGTTTCAGTCGTTCAAATATTGACAAATTCCCGAATAAATATTATTTTATGTATGGCAGAACATACTTTATAAACTTATATTACAGGTTTTAATTTTAAAAAATATAGTTATGAAAAATTATTTATATATAAGATTTAGCATCATAATCGGAATATTCGGATTATTGTTTTCCATTACAAATTGTACCGGAGAACTCGACAGACCTCCTATCAATCAGGCAGACCCTTCAAAAATTCTGCAGGTCAAAGATATTTATAAAATCTTCACCGACAGTGGCGACAATTATACCTTTACTGATAATTACATGCTTTATGCTCACGTAATTATGGACGATTCCACAGGGAATATATACAAAGAAGCATATATACAAGACTCTACAGGCGGCTTAAATTTATACCGTTTGAGCATTAAAGGAGCCGTTGAAGTGGGAGATTATGTAAGAATAAATCTTAAAAACGTAACCATAAAAAATTACAGTGGCAAAATGGAATTGGTTTTTGATAAAATATACGACATTACTAAATCAATCATTGTAATTCGCAAACGAGAATTTATTGATCCTGCTGTTGTTACTATGGAAGATATTTTCACAGCAAATTATGATTGCGAATTGGTTAAAATTACAGATGTGCAGTTTGCCACATCTCAATTGGGATTAACCTTCTCAAATAGTGGAGGAACAAGTGCACAAAACAGAACATTGGAAAACTGTAACGGCAAAACAATGATTGTGCGAACAAGCGATTATGCTGTTTTTGCCATTGATACACTTCCGGCAGGAAAAGGCGACATTATTGGTGTTATTACAAAATATATCTATAGTGGAGGCGATACCGCATGGCAATTGTTAGTTCGTAATCCCAAAGAATTTGAAATGATAAATCCAAGGTGCAATTAAAACATTTAAACAATTTATAAATTTTCGCGTCATGAAAAACAAAATTATAATAATTTCAATATTGGCAGCATTTGTGTTAAATTCCTGCATACATACAAAATTTGAAGAACCTGAATTCGACTCAATACCAGTAGGACAGGTGCTCACAATCGAACAACTATATCAAATATATAATGACAGTGCCAGAATGGCAGGCAAAACTTTTTATAAATTCACTGAAGATTATTCGGTTTATGCCAAAATTACTATGGACGACAAGTCCGGTAATATCTATAAATCTGCTTTTGTGCAGGACGGTTCCCATGGTATAAACCTACATTTACTTTCATCAGGAGGTCTTTATGAAGGAGATTCTATAAGAGTTTATTTAAAAGGACTTTACTTAACCGAATACGCAGGTTTATTACAAATTGATTCTGTTCATATTGATAAAAATATCATTAAAATAGCAACACTCAAAAGTGTAACTCCACAAACTATTACAATTGATCAGATTAATACCGGACTTTACATTGCTAAACTTGTTAAAATAGAAAACGTTCAGTTTATTGACAGTGATTTGGGAACCACATTTGCTGACAGCGAAAATAAATTATCAATGAACAAAACCCTCATTGATGCAAATAATCAAACTATTATTGTAAGAACAAGCGGTTATGCAAGTTTTGCATCCCGAACAATTCCTTCGGGCAGAGGTTCAATAATAGCAATAGTAAGCAAGTTTAATTCCGACTGGCAATTGCTTATTCGCAATCTTGCAGATATTAATTTTAATCTTAGAAGATTTGGCGATGTTGATACATTATTCTTTGAAAATTTTGCTGGTATTCAAAACGGAACAAATTTCGATTACCAAGGCTGGCAAAACATTCCTACCATTGGAAATATCTTCTGGAAAGGATTTAACAATGGCGAAGGTGTCGAATACGTTAAAATAGAAAACACAAACGGAACAGAATCTGAAACTTATCTGGTACTACCAAAACAAAATTTATCGAATGCAAAAATGTCATTCAAAACAAGAGCAGGTATGTTGCTGAATGCTAAATTGGAATTAGTTGTTTCAAATGATTACAATCCCGAAAACCCTATTGAAAATGCAACATGGACTGTGGTTAATGCAAATATTGCAACATCAAACTCAAACTCTTACGGTAATTGGCTCGAAAGCGGCGAAACCGACCTAAGTTCATTTAACGGAGATTATTATATCGCATTTAGGTTTAAAACCCAAACCGGTCAAAAAGGGGTTTATCTGATTGATGACATTCTGATTTATAAACAATAATATGAAAAGATTCAGCTGCTCAATACTAGTCTTTTTAATTTTTATTTTTTCTTCTTTTGCACAAAACGCCGAAGAAGAATTACAGAGACTTAATTACGAAATTGAGCAACTAAATCAAAAACGCGACAGCCTCAGAAAAGTTGTTGAAATAATAAAACTATCCCAACTAAAAGAGGCTCTTATTAAATATGGACTCCCCAAACTGCAAGATGACGACGAGCTTATATGTCATTCTGCTTTTTGCTTGGTTTATGACGAAAAACACGAAGTTGCAAAATGGACTGCTCACATTATTTCAAGAGAAGTTGTTAAAGGAACGATAAGCAGAACTAATGATTTTAGGATAGACAGCTTAATAAAAACCGGCTCTGCTCAGCAAGAAGACTATTTTCTCATAATTGAGAATGATGACGGTACAATAAAATACGACGGCTTCGGCTTCGACCGCGGACATCTTGCCCCTTCGGCAGACTTCAGATGGAGCGAAATTGCCCTATCTGAATCATACTATTATTCTAACATGACTCCCCAATTGCCTAAATTTAACCGTGAGGTTTGGGCTGAAATAGAAAATTTTGCTCGCAGCTACATTGTAAATCACCCCGACAGAGATTTATTCGTTATCACTGCTCCCATTTTACATGACAGCCTACCAAAAATTGAAAGAAGCATTAACAAAGTATCTATTCCCGAATATCATTACAAAATACTATTTGATACAGTTGATAAAAAGGCTATAGCTTTTCTTGTAAACCAATATAAACTCGACTATCCAATAGAATCATACGTTGTTACCATTGACTCAATTCAAAAAATCACTGGACTCGAATTTTACACTGCCTTCGACGAAGAAACCAGAAACAAAATTCTTTATCATTCCGATATTTCTTTATGGAGAAGCGAAAAAGAAAAATACGATAAAGCTCCTATCCCCAAAAATCAACTGCCAAAAGACCATTATAATACAGTGGACGCAAAAATGTTTATTGATTATCCCAAAGATGTTACTGTTTGCGGTACTGTGGTAAGTGCACACAAATCCCGTAAAGGACACGTGTTTCTAAACCTCGATAAAAGTTTTCCTCATCAAATTTTCACAGCAACAATCTGGAGTTCAAATCTTGTTAATTTTAGTTACGAACTCGAAAAATTTCTCCTAAATAAAAGAGTTTGTATTAAAGGAAGAGTAAAAGACTATCAGGGTGTTCCATCAATATATCCCGATAATGAAAAAAAAATTAAGATTTTAGAATAGGTTTGTAAATTAGTCCCCTGTTTTAAAAAATTTTCACCATTTTATTTTGGATTTTAATAAAAGATTTATATTTTTGCAGCCTCTAAATGGTCTTTGTCCGATGGTGTAACGGTAGCACTGCAGATTTTGGTTCTGCCTGTCTAGGTTCGAATCCTAGTCGGACAACTTTTTAAGACCATAAAAAACTCTCCTTTCAGGAGAGTTTTTTTATTTTATTACTTATAAATTTCCTTTTTCACTTTTTTATCGGAATTTTGCCACTGCAAAACTTTTCTGTTCAAATCTCCGGATTCTCTATGTGCTTTAAGCATCATTGTAATTTCTTTTGTTGAATAAGCATTTGGATATTTTGTGTTTTTAACAGTCGAAAATTCCGAGGCTTCTCCTTTTTTGGGGAATGGTTTAGTAATCAGCGATTTTTTACTTACCGGAGGATTTTGCATAACACCATTTACAAAATAAATCGAATCACCGTTGGGATGAGTAAAATAATAATAATTATTGTCCTCATTGTATTCCTTAAAAACATCAAAACCATCTGCAATAAGCACGAGATAATAATACCCTGTAATAGGTGGAGTTTCATAAGTCCACACAAAATTCTCGGAATTTGTACCAAAGACAACCTGAGATACTATATTTGCTACACTTGATTGAGCCGGAATATTAACATAATTAGCCCAGTAATCCTGAGCCGGAACATCCGGCAATGGATTAGGACGGTCGAAGTATCCATAAGACCCGTAATCGTCTGTATACATGTCATAGAGTATTATTCCGTAATCATTGGCATTATAAGCGTTGTAATAAAGATAAAGAATATTCCAGTCAGCAGAGGCTAAAAGTGCATTTTCGCCCGTATTGTAAACATTATAAGTAGCTCGTCTCATTCTCGGATAGTTTGCATCAGCTGCTTCATCAATAAGATTCCATGCCTGAAGGTCGTAACCCGAAACCGGATCGTTCAAATCAGGTTCTTGTTCAATATTATTAGCTATGAAACAAGCATAAGCAAATTTATCCGATTGCACAAAAAAATTGTAATCAACCCATATTACGCCATTATTTCCCCAATCTGTGCCCCATGAATTTAACACTTTAAAAGCACCGTTTGGTCCTTTATTATCATCATATCCCACAACAATCATGGCATGGTAGGAATGTTGTCCGCTATATCCATAAGTTTGCGATGTAAGCACAAAATCACCTCTGGCATTCATAAATTCATCTCCCAACTTGGCTCCAAAAACAACAGGTTTTCCTTGATAGATATATCTTTTTATATTTTCAACGGTTTGCTCGATTTGTCGGTAATTTAATATTTTGTAATTATTTGCATCACTCGTCCAGCTCGACAGAGGCGAAGAGCTGCAATTTCCAAGATCGGTATAAGGAACAACACTCATTCTGGCAATCCCTCTGTTTATCATTACATCTAGAGCTTCCTGAAAAGTTGTACCATTGCAATTTGCACCTTTTTGTGAATTTGGAATTGCCCAAAATAAATCTTTCGGACTAAAAACCCTACTGTCATCATTCAAATTTGCTGCGGTATATCCCATAATTCTTGAATACATGTATGTACGCAAATAGTAACCGCAAGCCCATGCCACACAAGTACCATATTGTCCCTGATCTCCAATAGCCGGAAAATAGTTGGTTAAGTCATAACTTGATGGTAAAGTCGTGTTACCATAAGCTGTTGCCAAATTAATATCATCAGGAATCGTTGAAGGATCTTCTTGTTCGAACATCCACCCAAAAAAATATTCCAGATTTTGATTTGTTTCCTCATCACAAGATGAGAATGTACCTATTAAAAAAATTATAACAGGTAATAAAATAATCAGAGTTCTCTTTTTCATAGTTGATTAATTTATATTATTTATGTTATTTTTCTCAATAATGCTTTTGTTGTCAATTTCGGGGGCAATAAAAAAATTATTGTCGTAAAATTTTAGCT
>Ga0209204_1003970_pt1 | contig 10427 bp, 15 predicted proteins | sample AD_JPNMR2_MetaG_FD_184425 | JGI IMG/M metagenome (GOLD analysis project Ga0209204, IMG submission 184425) | Active sludge microbial communities of municipal wastewater-treating anaerobic digesters from Japan - AD_JPNMR2_MetaG (SPAdes) (version 2) | ecosystem: Engineered > Bioreactor > Anaerobic... | reverse complement strand
CAACTGGTTTAAGTATATCTTTCATTTTATCTTCAACTATTTTTAGTATATCCCCTGCTCTTCCCCTACCACCAAGTTGGATAAGTGCGTTCAGAATAGGTATTCTAAATACCGAGTTCGGAGTTTTTTCTCCTCTCGGTATTCTTGTATATTTTCCTTTAAAACTTTTCTCTTCCATCCCCATAGACAACATCATTTCTTTAACAGGGGTTTCATAGTCATTTTCCTCTATAATATCTTCTCCACCTTTTTGTTCTGGACTTACCATATTTAAACCAAGAATTCTCCTTAAAACTGTATTTGGTGTATCTTCAAATGGCTTGGCTATCTTTTGTAATGCTTGATAAACCTCTTCATCAATTTCAATCTGTTTCATTTATATCTCCTATTTTTAGAGCAGTATCCTTTTTCAAAAATTTTTACATAATCTGTAAATTTTTTCTCAGTGTCTATCTCAGTTAAATTTGGGTATTTTATTCTGAATTTTCTACATCTTGAAATCAAAGGTTTTGAAAGACCAACATCTCTTATCAGAGATTTTGATATATTATCAATAAACAAGGGTTTATTACAACTTTCCATAAAATTTAAAATTTTATTTCCTATCTCCCAATATAATAAAACTTTACCTTTTTCTCTTTTTTCTGAACGGATGTAGTTTAGAATGCTTTTTAAACAAGTGATTAAATAAAAATATTGCCTCTCAATTGTTATTAATTCTTTTTCAAGAAGTTCTGCATTAAAACTTTTATCAAACATAATACTTGCAGGAACCGTTGCTTTTAATTTTGTTTTTCCGTCAGGGGACTTAACCAGTTTTATTTCTACAGGTATTCTTATTTCTTCATACATTATCGCTCTCTCCCCATAATCTAAAAAATTTATTTTGCAGTTCAAATACCCTACAGTAGGAAGGAGCAGGGTCTTTTTCAAGAGTAAATTTTATAAGTTCCATAATAACACATTTAAGTATATGGTAATTCAAGAGTTCTTTGTTTTTTGCTTTTATATATGCTGGATGGGATTTATTTACAGTAACGGTTTCACCATCAAACCATGCCTCCTGTTCTAAATCAGTTCTTTCATCCTCTGCTATTTTTATACCACTCCTTATAGTCCGCGTTCTTGCTTCTGCCTTTATCCCCTCTCCTGACTCTGTTGTTGGTGCTTTACCCGACTGGTCACCGGGAAAAACAGAAATTCCACCGCCTTCGGTCTCTCCACCTGCTGTACCAGAAACTTTTTGAGTTCCATTACCCAGTTTTTTATCTTCTCCATCCGGGTCTGGGATTGAAACACTTTTCTCTACCTTACTTCCAAAAAATGAAAATTCAGGTAAATTCTTTAAGATATGGTTTATTTCTTTCTCTAAATTAGAATAATTTAATTCTCTTCTGATAGTCCTTTCAAGAAGTCCAATTGACTCAAGATATTTTGAAAATTCACTCTGTGCTTTTTTGAAAAACCCTTCCCAAATTTTATTACCTGCCTGAAATCTACATTTATCTGTAGTAACTGCTTCTATCAAATAAGGCGCTTCAATCCATCCCATAATCTTTTCTTTTTCTCTTGGCTCCTTTTTAAAATATGTTCTTTCAATTACCTTACCAAAAGTACATACCATTATACCGGGAAACTCTACTTCAGTATTTCTAATTATTCCAATTTTTCCTACGGCTTTTGGTTTATGATATATGGAAATTATTATATCTTTTTTATCTTCCATCATATCTTCTATTGACTTATCCAGAAGTATTTCTTCGCCATTTAATAAAATTTTTATATACTCTTTATACAAAGTTTTATAAACATTTTTCAAATTTGGGTCAATCAATGGAAAATAATGTTCATATATTATCTCTTCTATTAACTCTTTGGTATAAAACTCTATTGCTTCTTTATTAAGGTACAAAGTAACTTTGGTTCCAAAAGTATCAAGAGAGAAAATTTGATTGTCAAAAATTTTATATGGCGCATCATTTCCTTTCAGAAACCATTCTGAATATCCTTTATAATTAGATGACATCGTTTCTGATAAAACCTTACTGCAAAAATTTAAAGCCAGCTTAGCACCTTGTCCGGCAAAACCAATACCACTACCTCTTGTTTTTGTAGAAGAAGCAAAGTTATGATATTCCTGGAATGCTCCTTTATCCATACCTATACCGTTATCTTTTAAACTCAATATTCCCTCTTCTTTATCTAATACAATTTCTATTAAGGATGCTCTTGCATCAAGAGAATTAGCAATCAGTTCAATAATTGCAGCTTTTTGCGGTTCAAAAGGATATTGGTCGGCTATATTTTTAACAAGTCGTTTGACATTTACACCACTTTTACCTTCGCGATATTCTTCCATTTTTAGTTAATTTAATTTATTTTTTTATATTTGTCAATGTTTACCCTCTTCTAAGTGGCTGAAAGGTTTCTCCGGCAGAGGAGAGGTAATACTATGTTTTTTGAAGATGGGATGGTCAGGAGGTTTCTGGGTAAGGGCTTCTTTAAATCCAAGTTTTCTGAAGAAATCCAATGAGGTATTGCGAGCTATAGTATAGAGCCGTTTATACTTTTTCTTCTGAAGATATGTTATGAGATATTCAACAAGTTGCTTACCAATACCCTGTTTCTGAAATTCAGGAAGTACGGCTATGTGTCTTAACTCCCATTCTTCTGGTGCTGTACAGTATGCAACAAGGCATCCTATTAATTTTTCTCCTGATTTTGCTACAATTTCAATACGCTCTCCTTCTATTTCAAATTTATTACGGATATTGCGGGGCAAAGACAATGGTTTCCATAATACTATCCATAATAGTTTATCCAGTTCTTCACGCTCTGCTGTTGAACCGACTGGAGATATTTTTATTTTTTCTGACATTGTATTTTCCCTTTCCCTAATGAGCAATGATATATAAAAATTAGAGATTTGTAAAATAATCTTATTTAAATTCTATGTAAAAAAATCTTACATTACTTGACAGATTATATTACATTATGTATAATAAATACGGTATTAAAAGGAGATGAAAAATGGATAAAAATATCGGAAAGAGAATCAAAGAACTGCGTGAAAAATTTAACATAACACAGGAAAAACTGGCTAAAATGATAGGATTGTCGAGACCTTCTGTATCACAGATTGAATCTGGCAAAAGGGAAATAACTTCTACAGAATTAATAAAAATATCAGAGATATTTGAAGTGTCCATAGATGACCTGTTGAATCCTCCAGCGACAGAAAAAAAAGATATAAGTATAAAAAGAGGTAAGTTAGCCCGATTTAATAAAGAGGTGTTCAAAAATGTTTTACTATATATCCTGCAGAGTTGCGGAGCCAGACCAAACATCGGGAAGACAGTTTTATATAAACTCCTTTATTTTTGTGATTTTAATTACTATGAGTTATACGAAGAACCCTTGACCGGTGCCGCCTACAGGAAGATAAGTTTTGGACCGGCTCCATGTGATTTTGACAAAATAATTGAAGAAATGAAAAAAAACAGACAACTGAAGGAAGTTACAACAGAATATCATAATAAACTGCAGATAAAGTACCTACCACTTATTGAACCTGATTTAAATAAACTAACAGCAAAACAGAAAGAGGTTATAGATAGGGTAATTTCTCAACTGTCATCTTTAGATGCCAAAACGATAAGTAATTACTCCCATGATGATATTCCGTGGAAGGCAACGAAGGAAAAAGAAATTATTGATTATGAACTCGTTTTTTACAGACCCCCTTCTTATTCTGTAAGAACATATCCTGAGGAATAATTTATGCAATTTACTTCTCTCCCTGAATTTGACAAAGAATTTATAACCTTCTTTTAAAAAGATGGCGCAGTTTAAAAGATGATTTAGAAAGATTAAAAAGTATTTTGGGTCAGATGCCTCGAGGATACCTTCCTGCAATTGTTCAGATAACCGGATTAGGGATTAAAACCAGTATTTATAAAGTTAAACACTTCAGATGTAAATGTATGAAAGGGAAAGGAAGTCATAGTGGAATAAGAATAATTTATGCTTATATACCGGAGGAGAGTAAAATAGAGTTTGTTGAGATCTATTATAAGGAAAAAGACGACAGGGATTGCGATAGAGCCAGGATAAAAAGATATTATCCATAACAGAGTTTTAAGAAACATCGTTTAGAATGGGGTTTAAGAATTAAATGAGAATATGGTCGTTGCATCCGGAAATGCTGGATAATAAAGGGCTAGTGGCTCTGTGGCGGGAGGGTCTACTGGCAAGGAAGGTGTTAGAAGGGAAAACAAAAGGATATAAAAAACACCCACAACTTGAAAGATTTAAAAACTCTCCAAATTCTGTTATGCTGATAAATTCCTACCTGTACTTTGTCTTTATTGAGGCAGAGAAAAGAGGATTCTGTTTTGATAAAAGCAAACTTTATGATGTGACTGCCGTCAGAAAAGCAATTCCTGTAACCAGAGGGCAGATGGAGTTTGAGTTAAAACATCTGGCTTCCAAAATAAGGAAAAGGACGCCAGAATTTGCAAAGGTATTGTGTAAGAAAAAACTGCGATGTAATCCTGTATTTTTTGTCGTAGAAGGTCCTGTGGAAAATTGGGAGAAGATAGATTTTCATAAATTTTAATACTGTCCCTCACCAGAATGGCAAATGGCAAGTGGGAAAGAAGACCCCCTCACCCTAACCCTCTCCCACAAGGGGAGAGGGAAAAAAGAGGAAGTTGCAGAGTGGAGAGAGAAAAGAAATACCCCTCACCCTGATTGGCAAGTGGCAAATAGCAAGTGGGAAAGAACCCCTCACCCATACCCCTCTGTCTGCGGCGGACAGGTCTCTCCTGTGGGGCGAGGGAAAGAGGAAATACCCCTCACCCCAGCCCTCTCCCCGTTGGGGAGAGGGAAAGAAGGAGTATATAAGGGGAGAGGGAAAGAGGATGCAGATGAAGGGGAAGAGAGAAAAGAAACACCCCTCACCCTAACCCTCTCCCACAAGGGGAGAGGGAAAAAAGAGGAAGTTTCAAAGGGAAAGGAGAATAAAAGAAAGAAAAAGGGAGAGGATAAAAGGGAAGAAAAAAAGGGGAATTATGTTTTGTATTGCGGTATTTTTCTGGTAATATAAAAATATGGAAGAAGAAAAATTCAAAAAGGGTGATATTGTAATTTACAGGAATCCTGCTGGAACTGAAATCCAAGTAAAGATTGAAGAGGATTCTGTATGGTTAGATGCACATCTTATTTCTAAACTTTTTGGAGTAAATAGACCTGCCATAGTTAAACATATCAATAATATCTATAAAACAGGTGAATTAGATAAAAAATCAACCTGTTCCATTTTGGAACAGGTTGCTGCGGATGGCAAAATTCGTAAAATGAATCTCTATAATCTGGATATGATTATATCAGTAGGATACCGTGTGAATTCTAAACGGGCTACAGAATTCCGTATCTGGGCTACAAATACATTAAAAGAGCACTTAATTAAAGGATATACCATAAATAAGAACCGACTTTTAGAGGCACGGAACAGTTTAAAAGAATTACAAAGAACAATTACTTTTTTGCAGGAAAAAACCGAACAAAAATTACTTGACGGACAGGAAACAGAAATTTTAAATCTGCTTGCCAATTATTCAAAAACACTTACTCTTCTTGAAAGGTATGATAAAAACAAAGTTAATCTTGTTAAAAAGGGTAAAGGCAGGTTTATTTTAAAATATGAAGAGGCAAAAAAGGTAATTCAGAAAATTAAAAAGGACTTAATGGAGAAAAAAGAGGCGAGTGGTTTGTTTGGACAGGAAGTTGGAGAAAAATTTGAGGGAATTCTGGGAAGTATTTATCAGACATTTAACAAAAAAGAATTATATCCTTCTATTGAAGAGAAAGCGGCACACCTTCTATATTTTATGATTAAGGACCATCCTTTTGTAGATGGTAATAAAAGGATTGCTTCTTTTTTGTTTATTTATTTTTTAGACAGGAATAATTACCTCTACAGGAAAAATGGAGAAAGAAAAATTAATGATAATGCGCTGACTGCTTTGTCTCTTTTGATTGCGATAAGTTCTCCGGAAGATAAAGATTTATTGATAAAAATTATTACAAATCTTATAGGTGATTAGTTTTTTGTCCATTTCTATCTAACATATCCTGTTTATTTTTCTTTGTTATATGATGGCTATATATTCCCCCCTCACCCTGATTGGCAAGTGGCAAATGGCAAATGGCAGGTAGAAAAGAAGCCCCCCTCACCCTACCCCTCTCCCACAAGGGGAGAGGGAAAAAAGAAATACCCCTCACCCTGCCCCTCCGCCTGCGGCGGACAGGTCTCTCCGCCACTGAGACATTGGCGGACTTACGCCACAAGGGGAGAGGGAAAAAAGGAGTATACAAGGGGAAAAGGGAAGGAAAGAGGGAGAAGGAAAAAACAAGGACGTCCTGTTCAGCAATTCCTTGATAAATACACTGGAAGAAAGTATAATCTAAACAGAGGAGTGTATGATAAAAAGAGTAAACAAAATGAAGAAGGAAAACAAAAAAGAAGAGATAACAAAGAAGATTATAGAATTTCTCAGAAAAGAAGGGGCAAAAAGCATATCTTTATTTGGCTCTTTTGCAAGAGATGAAGAAAATCCTAAAAGTGATATAGATATAATTGTAGAATTTAATGAAGTTAAAAGTCTTCTGGACATCGTAAGAATTGAAAGAGAATTGGGGGAACTCTTAGGTATTAAGATAGACCTGCTAACAGAAAATTCAATAAGTCCATATCTCTATGATGTAATCAACAAGGAAAAAAAGGTCATTTATGCCTGAAAAAGAAGATAAAATTTTTCTGTGTCATATTTCAGATGCAATCTCAAGGATAGAAGAATATACTTCTGAAATAGATGAGGATGAATTTATAGAAAACCACCTTATTCAAGATGGAGTTATAAGGCAGATAGAGATAATAGGAGAAGCAACAAAAAGATTATCTAATAAAATAAAGGACAAATATACTGATATACCATGGAAAGATATTTCAGGAATGAGGGATAAACTCATACATCACTACTTCGGAATAGATATATCCGCAGTATGGAAAACAGTTAAAGAAGATATACCCACCTTAAAAGATAAAATTAAAAATATCTTAGAAGATATTTAATTGCTATTTCCCTTAAAACTAAATCTTCATCTTATAGTGTTTATAAATTCTCACCATATATCACAAGGAGTTAAAATATATTAAAGCTCTGATGATAAAGGAGTGGTGACTGTATTTTACCCTCACCCTGCCCTCCGCCTGCGGCGGACAGGTCTCCCCGCCACTGAGACATTGGCGGACTTACGCCACAAGGGGAGAGGGAAAAGAAATGAAGGGGAAAATAAAGATGAGAGGGGAAGGAGAGAAAGACAAGGAGATGGATTACAGGAAAAGGGAAATGGGGGTATAATAATCAATTATGGATAGATTTAAACTTGTCTCTTCTTATAAACCGGCAGGTGACCAGCCAAAGGCGATAGATACCCTTATAAAGAATCTGGAAAAGGGAGAGAAAAAGCAGATACTTTTAGGTGTAACAGGAAGCGGTAAGACGTTCACGATGGCAAATGTTATTGCTGCGCTTAACCGCCCTACCCTTGTTATTTCCCATAACAAAACACTTGCTGCACAGTTATACAGTGAATTCAGGGAGTTTTTTCCTGAAAATAAGGTGCGGTACTTCGTAAGTTATTACGACTATTACCAGCCAGAGGCATATATCCCTTCAACAGATACATATATTGAAAAAGATGCTGCTATCAATGAGGATATTGACCGTCTGCGGCTTGCTGCTACGAGTGCCCTTCTTTCTGCAAGAGATGTAATTATTGTGGCGAGTGTTTCCTGTATATATCCCATAGGAAGCCCTGAAGACCATAAGGCGATGATGTTACATCTTACAAAGGGGCAACTTATAGACAGGAAGTCCATTCTGAAACGGCTCGTGGAGACGCAGTATGAAAGGAATGAATTTGACCTGACAAGGGGGAAGTTCAGAGTAAGAGGAAATACTATTGAGGTCATACCATCATATGAAGAAATCGGTATAAGGATTGGTATTATCGGAGATAAGATTGTTAAACTTGTCAGGTTTGACCCGCTTACAGGAAATGAGATTTCTGAAGAGGAAGAGGTTTTTATATATCCAGCGAAACACTTTGTTACACCGCAGGATAAACTTAGACGAGCAATTGAAAGCATAAAGGAAGAACTGAAAGAACGGATTGAGTTTTTCAAAAAAGCAAATAAACCATTAGAAGCAGAAAGGATAGAACAGAGGACGCTGAATGATATTGAGATGCTTGAGGAATTAGGATACTGCCACGGAATTGAAAACTACAGCAGGCACCTTGCAGGACGGCTATCCGGCGAAAGGCCTGAAGTTCTGCTTGACTACTACCCTGATGACTTTATCACCTTTATAGATGAGTCCCACGTAACTGTGCCACAGATACGTGGAATGTTTTATGGAGACAGGTCAAGGAAAGAGACACTTGTTGAGTATGGGTTCCGCCTGCCATCGGCACTGGACAACAGACCACTTATGTTTCAGGAGTTTGAGAAGATTGTAAATCAGGTGATATATGTATCTGCAACCCCGGGAGAGTATGAACTTAAAGAATGTGGGGCTAAAAAGATAGGTGAGCCCTCTCCCCTTATAGCAGAGCAGATAATAAGACCTACAGGACTTATAGACCCGCCCATAACTGTTGTCCCGACAGAGAATCAGATAAAGGACCTGATTGCAAGGATAAAAGAGCGGGTGGCAAAGAAACAGAGGGTTCTTGTCATCACAGTCAGTAAACACCTTGCTGAAGAGATTGCTGACTATCTGAAAGAATTTGATATAAAGGTTCACTATCTGCATTATGAGATAGATACACTTGAAAGAATTGAAATACTGAAAAGTTTAAGGGAAGCAAAATTTGACGTGCTTGTTGGTATAAATCTTTTGAGGGAAGGGCTGGACTTACCTGAGGTGAGCTTGGTGGCAATACTTGATGCAGATAAGGAAGGATTTTTGAGGTCTGCAACTTCCCTCATACAGATATCAGGGAGGGCCGCAAGAAGTATTGATGGTGAGGTGGTGATGTATGCAGACAGATATACATCCGCTATGAGAGATGCTATAGATGAAACAGAAAGAAGAAGGAAAAAACAGATGGAGTATAACAGAAAGTTTAACATCACACCTAAGTCCATTGAAAAACCAATATATAAAAGTATTACAGAGATTATCGGCAGCAAACACAAACTGGCGGATAAGACAGAAGAAGTTAAGGATGAAGAGTTCTACGGCAAAGACCTCTTCCAGACATTAAAACGACTTGAAAAAAAGATGATGGCTGCTGCCAAACGGCTTGACTTTGAAGAGGCAATTTACTACCGCGAAAAGATGAAAAAACTGAAAGAAGAGAAGTGAATAATAACAAAGTTATTGCATATTGAAAATACAGATATAAAAGAATATAATGGAGGTAAGGAGGATAAATGAAAGAGATAAGTTTTGTTATATGGAAAGAAGGTAAATATTATGTTGCCCAGTGTTTAAATGTTGATGTTGCTTCTTTTGGTATTACTATTGATGAGGCAAAGAAAAACCTGAAAGAGGCAGTAGAACTTTATTTTGAAGAAGAACAGAACACAGGGATGGAAGAAGTAGGAGATGTGATTATTGGCAGGGAAATTATAAATGCCTAAATTATATTCCTCGTCAGAAATTGCAGGTGTCCTACAAAAAATAGGATTTTCTTTTATAAAACAAAAAGGTTCTCATGCCAAATTTAAAAATAAAGAAAATAAGGTTGTAATTCTACCTATGAACAGAAAAGAAATTCCTCAGGGAACACTTAGAAGTATTCTCAGACAGGCGGGTATAAACTATAAAAAGTTTGAAGAAATTCTGAAATCTTGATTTTATTCCCCACCCTCTTATTTTATCAGTTATATTACAGGACGAAACTTCCTATTTGCTGTATTGATTATGCCTTCTGGAATATCTGTTTCATATTTTTTGCTGTATCCCGGGCTAAAGGAATATCAGGTAATACAAGGTTCGGCAGTCGGGAAAAAGGTATCATTTCAGCAGTTAGCGGTCCTTTATATTTTATTTTTTTGAGTTCTTTTATGACCGCAGGAAAGTTTACATCTCCGTCAAGAAGGTCATCTCCGAAGCCGTGAAGTCCACCTGCACAGTCAGTCCTCTTGAAGTTTTTTATATGGACAGCCGCAATCCTTCTGTTCAGTATCTCAATCCAGTGTTCAGGGAATCCATTAATAATACAATTGGCAACATCAAAATACGCCCCCACATACTTACTCTTAAACTGGTCAATAAAAATTCTCATTGCCACAGGGTCTGCAAGAAAGCCGTTCCACACATTTTCTATACCCATAATCACACCTGTTTTTT
>Ga0209204_1003963_pt1 | contig 10446 bp, 12 predicted proteins | sample AD_JPNMR2_MetaG_FD_184425 | JGI IMG/M metagenome (GOLD analysis project Ga0209204, IMG submission 184425) | Active sludge microbial communities of municipal wastewater-treating anaerobic digesters from Japan - AD_JPNMR2_MetaG (SPAdes) (version 2) | ecosystem: Engineered > Bioreactor > Anaerobic... | reverse complement strand
AATTTGAAGGAGATGCTAAAACATTACAAGAAAAAATTTCAGCTCTTGAAGCAGAAAATGCTGCAAAGGATAAAGAATATAAAGCTAATCTTGCTCTTGAAAGAAAGAAAAATGCAATCAAATTAGCATTGCTCGAAGATGAAAACGGAAAGCCTTACGATGTAGATATGGTTATGGGGCTCTTCAATTTAGAGCAGGTAGTCATAGATGAGGCAACCGGGAAAATCAGTTCAGGATTTAAAGAACAGAATGATGCAATTCGTAAAGAAAAGGCATTCTTATTTAGTCCTAAAGAAGATGCCAACAAAGGTGGCGATGGCAAACCTGCAGGATGGAAACCAGCAGGAACCCCTCCAGCAGATGGAGATAAGGGTGGTAAAAATAATGACCAATCAGTATCATATGGAAAAAGTTTAGCACAAATTAAACTAAGTATGATGGGTATCAAATCAGCCGGAGCAGATGGCTCAGGTAATCAAAATTAAATTAATTAAGGAGGAAAACAATTATGGCAATGAAAATGAAACAGACAGAATATGGAGCGCCAACAAAACAAATCTTGGCAATCCCAGACCATTATGTAGCACTTGGTTTTAAGCATGCTAAAGCAAATGCAGTGACTCCAGGACTTGCTACATTAGTAGATGGAAGATATGTAGTAAAGGCAGGTACAATCTATCCTGCGAATGATACAACCGCAATCGGTGTTGTACTCAATGATTATGATGTGACTGATGGGGATGCTATGATGGCAGTGGTAATACATGGTTTCATCAAGACGGCAGCTCTTCCTGCAGTTCCTTCAGCAGATGCAATCGCAGCAATGAAGCAAATTACCTTTAATCCATTGATTAGTATTGGATTGGCCCTTACAGGCACAAAAGCGACTATCGCTGCAGGAGCAACGGCAGACCCTGACCCAGTTGTATTCAAGCTTGCTAATGCTACATTTAGAGATGGAGCTGAGACTCTTGCTAATTGGACAATTGCAGGTGAAACTACCACTAAGGTAAAGGTGACCAAGATTGAGGTTGCCGCAGATAAGCAGACGGTAACATTTACACTTAACCAAACAGCTGCAGCAGCTGCCGGTAATGTTACTGTAATTCCAAGTGCTTCTATTATTAGCACAGGTAAGACAGTATCAGCGGTTACTATTGCTACAGTAGCTTAATAAAGAATAGGAGGAGGAAAACAATATGAAATCAATTTATGATATTTTCGAGAGTAAAGCGATTGCATCTTATTGGACAGATGTAAACGCAAATATGAGAGACCCATTGATTGGAACAAAATATTTTCCAGTCGCAAAACAAACAGGATTGAATCTTGCTTGGATTAAAGGTAGAAATAATTTACCAGTTGCATTGCAACCTGCAGCATTTGATACTAAAGCTCCATTAAGAGATAGAATTGGAGTTAAAGAATTAAGTACTCAAATGCCATTTTTTAGAGAAGCAATGAGAATTGGTGAAAAAGATAGACAAGATATTGAAACATTATTAGCAAAAGGTGAACAATTTGCTCAACCAACAATTATGAGAATATTTGATGATATTAACAATTTAGTTGATGGAGCAATGGTTCAAGCTGAAAGAATGAGAATGTCTTTATTATATAGTGGGGTTATAAATATTGTAGCATCCGCTGATAATGGTAGAGATATTGCTTATAATTATAATTATGACCCTGATGGAGTATGGGCAGAAAATAATACAGTTGAATTATTAGCAGCATCTCAATGGACGGTTGCAAATGCAAATACATCAAACCCAATTAATGATTTATTAGATGCAATTGAAAAAATGGCAGAAACTAGAGGTGTTAGGCCAGTAGAAGTATTGATGAATACAACTACATTTAAGGGTATGATTGCTTCTAATTCTATTAGAAAAGCAATGAATCCTCTTGGAGCTTCTAGTATAATTGTTACAAGAAATACTGCAAAACAATTTATAGAAAATGAAACAGGATTAACTATTACTTTATATGATAAAATGTTTAAAGATGAGCAAGGTGTGGACAGAAAATATTTTCCAGATGGTTATGTAACTCTATTACCATCATATGCATTAGGAAATACTTGGTATGGAACAACTCCAGAAGAATTTGACTTAATGAGCGGAAATGTAAATGCTTCTGTTTCTATAGTTAATACTGGAGTGGCAATTACCACAATAAAAGAACCACATCCTGTAAATGTTCAAACAGTAGTTTCTGAAATTGTTTTGCCATCGTTTGAAAGAATGGATGATATTTACGTTATTAAAGCATTTTAATTAATTAGAAATGAGGGATATTAATGGTTAAAATATCATTTGGCAAAACAGTTAAATATCAAGGTTCTATTTACCCTCCTAATACATTCTTTGAGGTTCTTGACTCTGACGTTGAGAGCCTCAAGAAAGCAGGTGGATGGGTTATAGAAGAATCAAAAGATATTAAAGAAAAAGAAACTACTAAACAAGAAAAATCAGAACAAAAATCAGAACTTGAATTATTAAGAGAAAAGGCTGATAAACTTGGGATTGAATATAAAAATAATTGGGGTGTAAAAAAATTAACTGAAGTGATTAATGAAATTCAAGAAGTTGAAGCCCAATAAATAAGAAGGAGGCAAAGTAATGACAGCTTTAGAGATTGTAAATTTAAAAATTAAAAATGCTTCCATTACTGAGCTAGATAAAGAATTAGCTATTAATGAGATTGAACAGGTTATTAAAAATTATTGTAATATTGATAAAATACCAGAAGAATTAAATTATACTTGGGCTAATATGGCAGTAGATTTAATTAATTATAATTATCAATTAAACAATAATGATGATATAGTTGAGGCTGATTCTGCTGATGTATCATCTATAAAAGTAGGCGATACACAAATTCAACTTGGTGGAGGAAATAATTCAAGAGCAAAAACTTTAAATAGTCATATACCAAACCTTGACCAAATTATATTAAATTATCAATCTCAATTAAACAAATTTAGAAAGATGGTGTGGTAGATGAAAATAGGTGCTTTTAGTTCAATACTCGCATTTACCTATACCGATACAATGAGTATTTATCGTCATCAAAATATAACTAATACTGATGGTACGAGTGGTATAATAATACCAAAAGAACCATTATATTCACAAATTAAATGTCGTTTAAGTTTTGAATCAAGAGATTATCCAGAAACTGATTTAGAAGATTCAAATCCAATTAAATTACAATTAAAAGTATTTTGTGAACCGTCAATTGATATACAAAAAGGTGATAAATTAATAATTAATAAGCTTGATGATTATGGGAATATTATGATGACTTATGAAGGAATTGCAAATTTACCGTTTGTGTATACTACCCATAAAGAAATAGAAATTATACAAACGGGGGATGCTTAATGGGATTTGACTCAAGAGAATTTGAAGAATTATTAGATGGAGTAAAAGCATTGCAAAAAGAACATGAAAAATTTATTAGGAATTTCTTAACTCAAATGGGATTAAGGGCTTTAGCTCAAACTAAAAATTTAACTCCTGTAGATACTGGAAATTTAAGGGAAAGATGGGAATTAAGTCAAGTATTTAGAAAAGGAGATTCATTATATATAGTGCTTTTCAATCCGGTTATTTATGCTAGTTTCGTTGAGGATGGTCATATGCAGCATGCAAGGTGGGTTCCTGGTGAATGGATAAGTAAAAATAAATTTAAATATATAAAAGGGCACGATAAAGGAATGATGTTAACAGAAAAATGGATACCTGGATATCATATGGCACGAATTTCAATCAATAAAATTGAAAAAGAATTACCTAGGCGATATGAAAGAGCATTTAAAGAATTTTGCAAGGGATTGGGGGTAATGTAGATGGTAGGAGAAATAATGGGAGAAAGCATTAAAAGTGCAATATCTCTAAAAATTAAAAATAATTTTACTACCATAAATGGTAAACCTCCAATTATTTATAAGGAACAAATGGTTCAAGGTATGAAAAAACCTAGTTTCTTTATTTGGCAGATGGATGTATCTCAAGAAAAATTATTTGGTAAAAATTATGAAAGAATATACCAAATGAATATTAGATATCATCCAGAAGATAAGGATTTAAAACGATATGAAACTCTTGCAGATATTGGGAATAAACTTCTTGAATATTTAGCTTATATAGAAATTCCAATTATAACTAAATATGATGATAAAGGAAATCCAATTGAAGAAATGAAGCCCGTTAAAGGTAGTCAAATGAGTTTTAAAATAGTAGATAATATATTACAAGTATTTGTAACTTATGTAATTAGAATGAAATTAAAAGAAACTCAACCTCCATTTATGCAACAATTATTCATAAATTCTATTGGAATAAATACCCCAGATTTATCAATAGCAGGTGAATATGTGACAGGAGTTGTAGGAATATTAGCCGATAGACAAATTATGGTAAATGGTGTATTAATACCTCAAAATAAAATTAATTATTCATTATTAGTATCAGACACTTTGCTTTGGGAAGGATTAAAAAATGGAGATGAAGTTATATTATTACATTCATCAGATGATGAATATTTTGTAATAGATACAAAAACAAATAGATTAAAGACGGATTTATTAATAGATGGAGGAGAATTTTAATGAAAGGATATGATGTGTAAATGGCTCAAACTATTTTAGTTAAAAGAGGTTTAGAAGCTAATTTACCAGCGGTTTTGCAAATTGGGGAATTAGCCTATACCACAGATACTCAAAAATTATACGTTGGTACTGGAACAGGAAGAGTATTAGTTACTAGAGATGATTTTGAGCTTCCAGATGTAGGTACAGCAGGAACCTATTATAAGGTAACAACTGATGATAAAGGGAGAGTTATTTCAGGACAGACTACTTTATCAACCACAGATATAACAGGGCTTGGCACAGCAGCGACAAAAAATGTGGGAACTGCCTCAGGTAATGTACCAGTTCTTAATAGTTCTGGTAAATTAGATAGCTCAGTTATTCCAGCAATAGCAATATCAGATACATTTGTAGTAAATTCTGAAACAGCAATGTTAGCATTGGATGCTCAAATAGGAGATATTGCGGTAAGAACAGATTTAAATAAATCATTTATATTAAAAACTGAAGGAGCTTCAACATTAGCAAATTGGCAAGAATTATTAACCCCAACAGATAGCGTTACTAGTGTAGCAGGAAAAACCGGAGCAGTAACATTAACTTCATCAGATGTAGGATTAGGAAATGTATTAAACGTAGCTCAAATTCCAGCGTCAGAAAAAGGCGTTGCTAATGGAGTAGCCACTCTTGATACAAATGGAAAATTAACGGCAGCTCAAAAACCAACATATACAAAAGCTGAAATAGGACTTGGTAATGTAGATAATACTTCTGATTTAGATAAACCTATTTCTACAGCAACCCAGACAGCTTTAAATGCTAAAGCGCCATTAGCATCTCCAGCTTTAACTGGCACGCCAACAGCCCCAACGGCAGATGTAGATACTAATACGACTCAAATAGCAACTACAGCTTTTGTAATAGGTCAAGCTGCATCAACTGCTCCTCTTGGATTAGCTGATAGTGCTGTAGTAGGAACATCGAAAAGATATGCGAGAGCAGACCATCAACATCCAATGCCAACTGTTATTGATGGAGGGACATTCTAATGAGTTCAACTATAAAAATAAAAAGAGGGATAAGAGCAAGTTTACCATTATTAGAAGTAGGAGAATTAGCACTTTGTTCTGACACTTATGAATTATTTATAGGCAGTCCATTAGGAAATTTACAGGTAGCTTTGGCAGGCAGTATACCAAATGGTATAGTAAATCAACGAACGGGAACAGAATTAAAAGTTTGGATGGGTACAAAAGCTCAATATGATGCTATACCAACAAAAAATCCAGAAACAATTTATTTCTTAACCGATGGTTGGTTAGGAAATGTAAAAGTTGGAAAATGATTAAAGTAAAGGAGGAATATGAATGGCAGGAGGAACATTTTTAACACAAAATAAAATTAGACCAGGAGCTTATATTAATTTTAAAGGGGTAGCAAAACCAACTTCTAATATTGGTACAAGAGGCGTAATGACAATGCCTGTACCTATGAGTTGGGGAGGAGAAATTACAGAATTATTAAGCACAGATTTAATTGATGGAAAAAGCTTAGCAAAAATAGGATATACTGCTTTCGATGAAGAATCTCAAATATTTAGAGAAGCATTAAAAAATGCTTATAAAGCAATTATTTACAGACTTGATACAGGAGGAACAAAAGCTACTGCGTCATTAGCTCCATTAACAGCAACTGCTAAATATCCTGGTATTATAGGAAATGAAATAGCAGTATCGGTAGTAGAGAATGAGACAGCCGGAGCATTTGATGTAATAACTATATTTAGAGGTGTAGAAAGAGATAGACAAACGGTAACTACTATTGATGAACTTAATGATAATGATTGGGTGGTATTTAGCGGTACTGGTAATGTATTAGCAAATGCAGGAGTTACCTTAACTGGAGGAACAAATGGAACAATATCAGAAGCAACCTACGCAAATTACCTTAATGTAATTAAATCATATAATTGGAATGTTATGGCAATTCCTCAAGACGTTCCATCTCAAAATCAAAATTTCATTAATTTCATCAAAAATCAAAGAGATAATTTAGGTAAAAAAGTTCAAGCTGTTTTATATAATGCAGATGCAGATTATGAAGGAATAATTTCTGTATCTCAAGGATATAAAACGGTAAATGAAACGGTTTCGCCTACAACTTTCGTAGCTTATGTAGCAGGATTAACTGCCGGAGCTAATGTTAATGAATCAAACACTTATAAAGTAATTCCAGGGGCGGTATCTATTGTATATCCAGATGGAGTAACTCCATATGGAAATGAAGAAATAATAGAAGCTCTTAAAAATGGTAAATTCGTATTATCTACAAGACAAGATGGAGCAGTAGTAGTGGAGCAAGATATCAATACACTTCATACATTCACTCCTGAAAAGGGATATGAATTTAGCAAAAATAGAGTTATTAGAACATTAGATGAAATTAATAATTCTATATCATTATTATTTGAAAGAAGTTATATTGGTAAAGTAAATAATAATGATGATGGAAGAAATGTTTTTAAATCAGATGTTATTAATTATCTTAATACCCTTCAAAATATTGCGGCTATACAGAATTTTGATGCAAGTACCGATATTCAAATATATGCAGGAGAAGCAATTGATTCTGTAGTAGTTGATTTAGCGGTTCAGCCAGTAGATTCAATGGAAAAATTATATATGACTGTAATGGTCGGTTAATGAGAGGAGGAAATATAAATGTTTTTAAGAGCAGGAGATACAATTAGTGGACAAGAAGGAAAAGCAACAGCAGTTATTGACGGAAGCGTTGAAGATATGTTTTATATTAAAACTATTGAAGCTACTTTTGAAAAAAATAAAGCTGAAGTAAAAACTCTTGGTAAAAGAGGGGTTCAGCATAAAGGGGTTGGATGGTCTGGTAGCGGAACTATGACTTTATATTATGTAACTTCAAAATTTAGACAAATGGCCGCTAAGTACGCAAAAACAGGTAAAGACACTTATTTTAATATTACTGTCGTTAATGATGACCCAACCTCAACTGTCGGTAAACAAACAGTAGTATTATATAATTGTAATATTGATAGTGTAATTTTAGCAAGCCTTGATACAGAGTCAGATGTATTGGAAGAAGATATTGATTTTACATTTGATGATTTTGATATTTTAGATAGTTTTGGAAATCCAGTAATATAAAAGGAGGAATATAAATGAGTTCATTATTAGATTTTTTAATTGAAAATCCAGTGGATAATCTTACAAAAGAAGTGATTGTATCACCAAGGCTTGCGAAATTCCCATTTAGGATTAAGGGAATGACTGGCCCAGAATTTGCAGAATACCAAAAATTGTCCACTAAAATAGGTCACAAGAAAAAGGTGGAATTTGATAGTAAAAAGTTTAATGAGTTGGTTGTTCTAAATCATACTTTAGAACCAAACTTTAGAGATGCCGAAAGCATCAAGAAAGCAGGTTGTCAAACACCTGAACAGTTCTTATATAAGAGCTTACTTGCAGGCGAAATTTCGGAGTTAGCTCAGCAAATTTCAATCTTATCAGGATTTGATAAAGAGTTTGAGGATGAGGTGGAAGAGGCAAAAAACTCCTAAGGGAAGGGGACGGCGAAACTTGGTACGCATATTATGCGTTACATAAGTTTCACAAATGGCCTTATTCTGGAAGTGACAAAGGATTTGCCGCCCTTCCCAGAAAAGAAAAAGCATTAGTGATAGCTATGATAGATGAAAGATTGGCAGAAGAAAAGAAACAAAATTCTAAATTAAGAAGAAAAGGAGGTCGCAAACGCTAATGGCAACGATAAGTAATACTATAACAATGCAGGATAAAATGACCCCAGTATTAAGAAGTATTATCAAAGCTCTACAATCAACTGTTGATGCTATGGCAGCGGTTGACCATGTTAGCAATTCAGCTTTCCGTAAGGCACAAAAGGATGTTCAAGCGGCCTCCGAAGCTCTTGACAAATTTAATAATAATTTAGATGAAATATCCCCAAAAGTAGATAATGTAGGTTCTGGATTCAGTAAATGGAAAGCAGGAATAGTGGTTGCTAACCAAGCCTTGGAATTAACTAAAAAAATGGTTGGAGCAATTCCTAATCAATTGACCGAAATTTCAAATATGACAGACCAGCAATCAAGATTAAGAGCAATGCTTGATGAAGGTGAAAGTGTTTATGATATACAACAATTGATAACCAGAAGTGCAATGGATACCCGTTCTGCTTATAAGGATACATTAGAATCAGCTGTACAAATGAAAGCGGCTATGAGTGAGTACGGAATGAGTACTCAAGCCGCTGTTAGAATATCTGAATTGATGAATAAATCTTTAACTCTAGGAGGAACAAAAGGAGCGGCAGCTCAATCCGTAATGTATAACCTTCAACAATCTTTGGCCACAGGTCGATTGAGATGGGAAGACTGGAAAATTGTTGCATCCAACTCAATTTATTTAGCAGATGTGGTAGCTAAATATGTAGGAGTTACAAGAGCTCAATTAAATCAGATGGTACAAGATGGTGAAATTTCAGCGGTCGACTTTACAAATGCTCTATTAGAAGCGGGAGCAAGAATTGATGAAGAATTTGAAATGATGCCAGACACTTTTGCGGACTGGGTAAATAATATTAAGACATTCGCCACTGGGAAATTCCTAGAAGAGGGCGGGTTGCATGATAAGATATTAGAAATGTTAGCAAGTGACCAATTCTTGGCAATGGTAGAAGGTATTAAAAATGCAATTGTTAGCCTATTGGATTTCTTAGAGGTAGTATTGGATTATGTTTTAATGATTTCAGAATGGATTGGAAACAATTGGGGGATAATAGAGCCTATTATATGGGGAATTGTAGCTGCATTTGCAGCCTATGAAATAATCATGATAGCAAGTGCGATAGCTACCTGGATAGCAACCGGAGCAGCTCAAGCATTCTTTGTAACCTTATTAACAAATCCATTAACTTGGATAATACTATTGATAGGATTAGTAGTGGCAGCCATTTATAAATGGGTACAAAGTGTTGGAGGATTACAGAATGCATGGGAAATTGCAAAAGCAGCTATGGTAGTAGCATTGATGGCTTTGAAGATTGCTTTCTTTACCTCTATATACTTCATAATGGATTTAGTAGATAAATTAGTATTAGCTTGGAAATCAGCGGGTGTTGCAATAGCTAATTTCTTAGGTACTATGAAGGTTAATGTACTTAATATATTACAAGATATGATAAATGGAGCTATTGATTTAATCAATGAATTTATAGGAGTTCTAAATGAAATACCAGGAGTTAGTATAGATACCATAAATCATGTATCATTTGCAACAGAAGCAGCAGCTGCGGAAGAGGCGGCAAGACAATCCAGGGAAGCTGATTTAGCAGCTTATAGAAGTGAGATGGAAGCAAAGGCAGCCGAAAGAGATAGCAAATTAAATGCGATGAAAAATGAGCTCACAGAGGCTACTAAAAACTTATCTAATTTATATAAAGCAAGTAAGAATGAGGCAGCTCAAAAAGCAATGACAGAGGAAATACCGGATTATATTGCAAGTGCTAATGACTTAGCTTATAGGGATATGATGAAAGCTGCAGGCACTCCGATTATAGCAGGTGGTGACCTTGATAGCGTAGGCAAGATTAAAGATGATGTAAGCATTACAGATGAAGATATCAAGCTTCTCAAAGATGTAGCTCAAACAGAATTCATCAATAAATTTACAACATTAAGACCAGAAATGACGGTAACATTTGGAGATGTTAGAGAAACTGCAGATGTTAATAAGATTTTGGAAGTAATTGAAGATATGGTAGAAGAAGCATATGCAAGTAGTTTAGTAGGGGAG
>Ga0209204_1003960_pt1 | contig 10450 bp, 3 predicted proteins | sample AD_JPNMR2_MetaG_FD_184425 | JGI IMG/M metagenome (GOLD analysis project Ga0209204, IMG submission 184425) | Active sludge microbial communities of municipal wastewater-treating anaerobic digesters from Japan - AD_JPNMR2_MetaG (SPAdes) (version 2) | ecosystem: Engineered > Bioreactor > Anaerobic >... | reverse complement strand
AATATAAGAGATTAGGGAGAAAAGGATTACCAGTAGAAGTAGGGAAGATAACTAAACAACAAGAAGATGCTTATAAAGAGTTATTGAATGAATTATTAGAAACTACTGCACAGTATAAGAGATTAGGAAGAAAGGGATTACCAGTAGAAATAGGGAAGATAACTAAACAGCAAGAAGATACTTATAAAGAGTTATTGAACGAGTTATTAGAAACCGCTGCACAGTATAAGAGATTAGGAAGAAGGGGATTACCAGTAGAAATAGGGAAGATAGCTAAACAACAAGAGGATACTTATAAAGAGTTATTGAATGAATTATCGGAGACAATATCACAATATAAGAGATTAGGAAGAAAGGGATTACCAGTAGAAATAGGGAAGATAACTAAACAGCAAGAAGATACTTATAAAGAGTTATTGAATGAGTTATCGGAGACAATATCACAATATAAGAGATTAGGGAGAAAAGGATTACCAGTAGAAGTAGGGAAGATAACTAAACAACAAGAAGATGCTTATAAAGAGTTATTGAATGAATTATTAGAAACTACTGCACAGTATAAGAGATTAGGTAGAAAGGGGATATCAGATGAACTAAAAGAAGTTGTTACACAACATGAAGTAGTTAAAAAAGATTGGTTGGAAGATTTAAATGGGATAAATATTCAATACAGAAGGGGTGGAAAGGATTGGTTAGAAGGTTTAAGAAAAGCGATTGTACAATATAATGATATTGGAAAAGATTTATTAGAGGAATCAAAAAATACAACAATACGATATAGGAAATCTGAAAGAAATTCATTAATTGGAGTAAAACAACCGACTACACGGTATAGAACAGTTGGGAAAGATTTATCAAAAAGCGCAAACGATGCAATTGATAGATATAAAGATATTAGAAAAGATTTGTCGGAGGAACTAATAAGGGCAGTTATACAATATAGTAATGTTAAAGAAGATTTATCAGGAGAAGCAAGAGGAATAGCTATTCAGTATAGCAATATGAGAAAATATTTATCAGAAAGATTAAAAGAAACAGATGTGCGACATGGTGATATTAGAAGAGATTTGTTAGAGGTAGTAAGAGAAACGATTATGCAACATAAAAATATTGAAAAAGATTTATTAGATGGGTTAGTAAGAGGAACTATACAGTATAGTAATATTAGAAAAGATTTATCAGAAGGGTTAAGAGGTACAATTGTTCAATATGACGATGTTAGAAAAGATTTATTAGAAAAATTGAAAAGTACAGATATTCAATATAGTGATATTAGAAAAGATTTATTAGGTGAACTAAAAAAAGCAGCTACACGACATGAAGATGTTAGAATGGAATTATCAGAAGGGCTAAAAGGTGCAACTATTCAGCATAGTGATATTGAGAAAAATCTATTAGAAGGTTTAAAGGGTGCAACTATACAAATATTTTTAGGTTCAGAAAGTTTGACTGAAGCAAAAGCAGCAGTTATAAAAATAATAAAAGGGGCTATGAAGAGTGAAACTAGGTAACCCGCCTCAGAAAGACACGCCTGAATTATCTATAGAAATGAAAGACAAAAATAAATATTTAAGTAAAGGTTGTATACAAAATGGCAAAATTTGAGGATACGATACCTTTTGTGGCAGTAGAAACGGATGAAGAATATACTTTTTGGTTTACTTCTAATAGTATCTTAAGATATGATACGCAAACAATTGCTGATGTTTTATATAATAAGAAGAATATGGAAGGGCAGGAGGGGGTAGATAATTTGTTAGATAATTTATGTATTTTCACTCCTAAGGGTGGAGTAATTTTACAACCGTATGTTGATACTGGTTGGAAAAGTAAATATCCCCCAGATTATATAATTAGTGGCAATCAAGATCCAAATAAAATTTGGAGTTATGTTGATTGGTCATCTAGTATTCCGTTATTGACTATGAAAAATACTACGTCAGATGTAATAGGATATAAAAAAATACCAAAAGTGTCTTTGAAGTCTTGTTATTCATGGCGACCTAATGAGGGTTTTAGTATTTTATATAAATTATTGGATAAACCAGTAGATTTAGAATTAAAAGATGAAAGGGGGCAAGAACTTGATCCAAACTATGCTGAACCCAAAGTATATGTTTATTTAATTTTAAATATAAGTTCGCAAGAAGCACAAAAAGCAAAAACAATGACAATCAAACTTTTATTAGAATGCAGTTCAACTGGTGAAGTGGATGTTATATTTAACAAAATTAAAGATACTGGTGTAAGCAAAAGCACTGGCAAGAGAAAAATACAACTGGAACCAGTGGAATTAAGTGATGAATTGGCAACTAAAGAACGAACAAAATATTTAATTTCTCAATCGGCTGTTTTAAAAAAAAGAAAATTGGCTGGAATGGAAATGAATGAACTGATGATAACTTTTATTGATGGAGCTTTTTGTATAGGTTCGTCTCCATTGAATCATCAATATAATCCAACAACGATAAATTTAGGTGCATTAAGACAATCAACAATATCACAAAAATTAAATGCACAAGATTCTATAATAAGTTCAAAAGAAGTAGTAGAAAAATTTGATTATCAAATTATAGAAATGATGATAGGTGTTAAATTCGCTTCAGCAGTTTTTGCATTTTTCCCTGTTAAATTTAAACAATATGGAAGATGTGAAGTTGGGGACACTGAAAATACTAATTTTTTGAGTATAGCAAAATATTATGAAACTACTGGTGGTAATGGTACTGGAATAAAACAGAAAGTGCGTGCTTCTTATGTATCAAAAGAAGAGACTAATGAATCTGTTAACACACAAAGTATAACAGTAACAGGCAAAAAAGACACAGAAAAAATAAAAATATCTTTATATGAAGAAAAAGATAAGAAACTTAACTTCATTTTTGAAATTTTTAGCGATAGTATTACAACACCAGCTTTTTATTGTTATGAAGCTTGTGTAGGTGGGTCAAGGATTACTGTCAAGAATTTTCCTCAGTTTGTAATATATCCAGCAAGTTTAAATTTTAAATATGATATGTCAGGTTATAATGGAACTTTCAGTGTACCAGGGCGACAATTGATAAATGGAACACCAATTGTAGATTTGTTCAGAGGAATTTTACCAGTAACAATTTATTTTGGAAGGATTATTCCAGGAACAGATTTTAATGTAATTAAACAAAATGCTAAGTTTTTCTGTGGCGAAAATATTACACCAGGCAATTTGGATGATATGTTTTCAGTTGTTAGAATGAAAGCTTTTACAACACCTGTGAGTGTTTCAAGAGGAATTTCTGATACGAGTGTTGATATTACTTTTAAAGACAGAGCGTGTGGGTTAAGAGAAGAAGTTATGTTTATGTTACCAATTTATGATGGTTGGTTTGATGTAAGTGCTATAAGAGATATTTTAAGTAGAACATATTTTGGTGATAATTTGATTATAAAATTCAAAGGTATAGATTTATTATCATATCAGAGGAAAGGTCCAAACTTTAGGCTATCTTATGGAACTATGAAACAACCACTTTGGATGTTTCAAGAAGGAATAAAAGCTTGGGAAGCACTAGATAAAATTGCTAAGTATGTACTTCGTATGTTAATACCTTGGTCAGATGGAAGATTATTATATGCTGATTGGATTAGTTATGATAATGCCATATCTGGTTTTGATCCAAGACGGGGCAATTGGACAGCAGGTATAGAATTTAAGGAGGTAAAATGGGCTTATAAGGATGGACAATGGCTTAATCCAGAAAATATTGGTTTAAATTATACAGAAATGATTTCTTTGAATAATAATGTTGATTATGAGGTTATTGTGGATGATGCTATTGTTATGGGCGTGACTCCATTGGCTGTTCCAAGGGAAACACCAGAAGGAATAGTTTGGGAAATAAACTTTGATGATTGGAGAATTCTAACAGGCAGATATCCAGGATTAGATGAATGGTATAGAAGAAAAATGAATTATCATAGAGGTTGGGCACCATGGAGAAAATTATATTTTGACAGAGATCCCATTTATAACAATCCACAAGTTGTGGATACTGTTGCTTATTTGAATTATTTACGAAATTTTAGACCATTAGAAAAAATATCTTTACGCACATTAGGAAGAGTTGATTTGTTCCCTCTTATGTTGTTTGAAGTTTTGGAACCAGAAGGAGAAGGAAAAGCAATCCAAAAGGACGAAGAAAGCATAGGGCTTTTTGCTAATAGAAAGGTTTTTAGAGCTGTGGGATTAACATATAATTTTGATGGGAAAAGTAAGACATTTGAAACAATAATAGATGGCGAAAGAGTGTTTGGTGGAATTTGGGAATATGTTATGGAAGTTTGGTAGTTATAATTAAAATAAGGAGATAGATATGGATAGATTTGATAGAGATTTTGGAAGGGCTTTATATAGAATTGTAGAAAGAGAAATTTTTAAGAGAAGAACAAATAATACAACTATTTCTGAATTGATTTGGAGAGATAAGGCTGCAATATTTAATAGCACACAAACAATGAGTACTAAGCAAATGTATAACGCTGGGATGATTTATAGTAGTAGTAACAAATATGGGAGTTGAGTAATATGGCATATTATAGAAGTGAAAAGTTTAGGATTCCAGTTCCTCAGGAAGGAACATATTTTGATGAGACAGAAGAAGTTAAACTAGCTGATGTTGTAGATAAACTATTCTATAGAGTTATTCAAATTGTAACACCTTTTGGTGAAGGAACTGGAATTGTTGAAGAAGGAGTTTTTTCGGCTTCTTATTCTGATAATAATTCTTTTGTTTATTTAAGTTCTGATGAAGAAAATCCCTCTATTTATGCGTTTGTGGATTTTAAACCTATTTATACTAGTCAACAAATTGTTTGGGGACCACTTGAAAACGATAAAACGTATTATCTTTATATAAAAACAGTTGAGGCGGAAGAAGAAAGCACAATCTGGTTTGGGGATTTTGAAACGGTTGCTAGTGAAACATTAATCGCTTCTACACAATATTTACTTGTTGCTACTGCCACTATTGTTAATGGTGAAGTGACAATTGAAACTAACCCAGAAGGAAAGAGAAAAATACATTATTCAACAGATTATGACATTGATATGGATGGTACAGTTGATGATAGTGAAAGGTTAAGTGGAAAGACGCTTGAGTATATTCTTGATAGAGCACATCACATAGGTAAAATTGATTGGTTAGATATTTCAACTGAAGAACATAAAGTTCAGACAGATGCATTGAGTGAAAACGAAAGAGCAAGTTTAAGATTTGGCGAAATATTTGGAAGTTATTGGGTTAGCGGTGAATTGCCTCAAACAAGCGAAGATTTAACTCATATAATCCCTAGTCAAGTTGTGGTAATTAACGGGAAGAGAGTTGTAACAGAAGAAACAGAGAAAACTTATATACCAAATAGAGATATTTATGTTGATGTTGATAACACTGGAACACTTGTTTTCAAATCTGTAGATATAGGTGCGGAAAAACCTGCACTTACTAGTAATGAATATAGATTGTTTAGAGTAAGAACCAAATATGAAGAAAAAGCACAAGGAAAAATTTGGATACAATTCAAGCCTACCGCTGGTGATACTGTTGTAATTCACGATAAAACCTTCACTGCAACTGATAATCTATCAGAAGTTCAACCAGGTAATTATAAGTTTTATACAGGTGTGGCAGATAATCATCAGGGTTGGGCTCAGTGTGCTATAAGTTTAATCAATGCTATAAATTCTTCTTCTGTTGAAGCACAAGCTATAATAGGTTCAGCAACAAATGAAATTGTTGTGATAAGTACTAAAACAGGAACACAAGGTAATGAACCTATAATGGTTTCAACAGCAAGAAGGGGAGATATAATAGCAGAGGGGTTATCAAATGGGCATGGTGATTGTATAACAGAAATAGAAGATTATAGAAAAAAACTTCTACCATATTGGAAAGAACCTGTCTTGCAAGTTGCTGATTTACCTTCCTCTGGAATAGATGGTGAAACAAGATTAATTCTTTCTACAAATTCAATTTATAGATATGATGCATCACCAGATCAAGGGCAAGGATATTTGGGGTTGTCTAGTACACCAACTTTGGGTGACAGGATTAAAATTGGGAAAATAGTTTTGGCTGCTGGAGATACAACTATAACTGAGAATAGACAATTTAAAATTTACACAGAAAGCACTGAAAATGAGAATATTTTTAATACTCTTGGTGAAATTAAAAAGGTTATAGAAAACTCATTATATCCACCTAGCAACCTGCTTGCTAATTTTGTTTCCCCAAATTTGTTAGAGATAAAAACTGCTGGTGTTAATAGAGAGGAAAATAGAAGTATTGAACTTTTAATTGGTGATTCGGCAAAATATTATTTTTCAGGTATTTCTGGTGCTAGTGATCCAGTTGGGTGGGTTTTGATAGGGCAATCAGGTTTAGAATCAAATGTTGAGATAATAAGAGATACAAAAGAAATTGTGTCAGGCTCGGATTTAATAGAAGTTGGCGAATTTGAAGATAATGCACTGTTTGTTTATAGAAACGGATTATTACAAACAAAAGATAAAGATTATGAAGTAGTAGGTTCTTCAGGAATAAGATTTTTAGATGCTCTTGAAAGTGGTGAAAGTATTCATTGGGTAATTGTGAAGGAAATAGACGAATTACAAACAAAACCACTGAGAGAATATACTTTTGTAACTAAAGAGAGACATCCAGAACTTTTGAAAAGTATTGATTTAGATAGTCATCATATTTTGCATGATGAAATCAGTCATGATACAGTACCTATAAGTGACCCTTCAAATAAATATCCACATAGAGGAACTTATAAAATTCTTGCTGACCACATTTTTGATGATTTTGCTCATGGATTGCCTGATGCAGTCACATTCCGATGGAAAATATTAAGAGGAACATCAGCAGAAAAATTTGCTATGCAATTTACGACTCTTTATGATTTCAGTGAAATTTTAGCAAGTTATGATTCATCTACTATCACAGATGATAAGGGAATTTTTGAGTATTATGCTGGTGAATTCCCTTGGGTTCAGAAATATTCATCAAATTATTTCTGGCTTGCTGCAAATGGAATTTCAGGACTTAATGCAGACGATGGTGTTTATTATACCACTTCTGGTACAAAGATTCTAAAGGGTGATGAAACAGGAAGTGCTTGGCTGGAGATAAATGTTGGGAACAATGGGTTTAATGATATAGAAGTATTTCAAAACAAAATTTATCTTGGCGGTACTGATGGAAAACTTTATTATAAGACAAACGAAACTTGGGACAGCATTCAAACAGAATCGGTTTCAATATATGCATTAGGAATTTGGAAAGAGGGTTCAAAGCTTCTAGTAGCTGGTGATGGAGAAGTTTATGAATATGATGAGGAAAACGGATTAACCTCTTTAGTTGATATTCCTGTTACTGAAATTACAGATGTCATAGAGTATGGTGGAATACTATTTTTAGGAACATATGGACCAAGTAAGATTTACAAGTTTGATGGTAGTTCGGTTTTTGAGGATCATAGTTTTAGTTCTGGGAACAGAATTAAATTTTGTATCTTTGAAGGAAAACTTTATGCTATTTCTGGAAATGAAATTTATTATAAACAAGGATTATTATCACCTTGGGTATTTGAATATAGATTTGCTTCTACTGCTTATACTGCTGTTGTTCATAAAGGGATTTTATATGTTGGAACAAGCAGAGAAGTTTATTATAAATCAAATACAGGCTGGGTAAAAGATTATGATTTTGGTTCTAGTAGTAGAGTTATATTAACAAGTTATGGAGAAAATTTATTTGCTGGTTGTGGCGGAAAGATTTATTTGAGGCATGGTAATCTTGGTTGGGTAAAAGTACCGCCCAGTGGTGTGGATTCAACTGTTTTTGCTGGTCGTGAAGTTAGATTTATTTTGAAGGATGCAGAAACAATAAGTGCAATTAAGAAAACAGGTTTTGTGTTTTTAAGATATAAACAATATCCTACTGATAATTCATGGAGATATTATCCTATTCAATCGGGAGATACAAAAGATGAATTGGTAAGAGTAACTGGTGATGATTCAACAGCAGGATTTTTATACGATAAATTTTTAGCTGGACAAAATATATTATTTGAAACTATTACTTCAACCAGTGGTAGCAAAAAATTAAAAATAAATGCTACGGATGAAAAAGTAAAATCTAGTTTTTCTGATACAACACCAGGATTTTTGAACGAAAAAGTGCAAGATTCAATAACTGTGGATACTAGTACAAACAAAATTAAGTTGATAAATGATGTTACAAATCCTGGTGTCAGAAGAGTTTATGCTACTGGCATAAATGGTGTAAAAGGGTGGTATTATATTAAGAATATTTTAGATGGTGTGGATGGTATAGATGAAAAAGTTAAAGCAGACCAATATGATTTGACTGCTGGTTATCTATCTGAAAAAGTTAGTAAAAGTATAAGAGTTAACGAGGAAACTCATACATTAGAATTAGTTGGTGATAGAACTAATCTGAGTCCAAGTATGTATTATGGTACTCCGATTAATGGAACCACAAGAGGCTTTTATCCAATGCCTTATACATATAATCAATTGCCAACATGTATCAGTTTTAGCCGTACAACAAGTTCAACTTCAGGATTGTTGGGTATTGCAATTCTTCCTAATAAATTTAAAGCTTTGAAATTAAGAGTTTTAGCAAGAGATGGAAATGTTGATTGCATTATAGAATATTCCACTTTTGCATCTTTCCCTAGTTTAACACGGGTGGTATTTAAGAGTAATGTAAATACAAAATACGAAACATCTAGTCTATCTGATTGGTCTAGAACTAATTTTGATATGTATGATATACTAGTTATAAGATATCAAAATAGTACAGCTAGTCAAATATCCGTCTCAATTTTTGGTGTTTATGAGATACCAAATTATTATGTTACAGGATATTATGAGAATTTTAGTGGATTAGTGAGTGGTCTTGAATTAGAAGAAAGGTCAGGTATTGATGTATTTGTTATGTCAGTTCCAGTTCAGGCTTATATTGAAGAAGTTGATATTTATGCTAGTGGTATAAGTGGTTTAAACTTAGAAAGTCATTATTCTTTGTGGAAGTCAAATTATAATACTTATCCAGAGTGGGTTTTGATATGCAGTGGGATTAGTACAGAATGGAAATGGAAGGATTATTTAAGTGAGGTGGAAAACAAGATATTAGAAAGAGGAGATATTTTAAGGTTTACCTTGGACTATGTTTCTGGCATTGATTGGATAAGTCCAAATGTTATAATAAAGTTATAGGAGATTAGTCATGCCATCTTGTGATGAATCTTGTCAAGCGAGGTGTTTAACAACTTGTCAGGTCAGCTGTTTAGTTGCTTGTCAAGCTGGTTGTAATGTTGGTTGCCAAGGATATTGTTTGACTCATTGTATGACTAGTTGCCAACTTTGTGAAAGTGTTTGTGAAAGTAGTTGTCAAGGAAGTTGTTTAACAAGCACACAACAATGTATTACGGGTTGTGAAATTACTTGTCAATATAGTTGTTTAGCTAATCAACAGGATGCTTGTAATTGGTGTTTGGATTCTTGTGAGTCTTCTTGTCAAGGTAGCTGCTTGTTAAGTACTCAAGATGTGTGTGTTTTAGGTTGCCAGGATGCTTGCGAAAAGAATTGTCAAGGGGCTTGCTTAGTAGCTTGTGAGGCGTTATTACAAGATAGTTGTACGTTTTCTTGTGAATGTAATTGTGAAGGAAAATGTTTGGTAAACACACAAGAACCATGTGCTATAAGAAGTATGACACCGTGTGATATAAGTTGTCAGGATAGGTGTTTGAAGTGTGAAGACAAGTGCTTAGATGGGTGTCAAACTGTTTGTTTAGCGATATGTCAGGGGTGTGAAATTAATTGTCAAGGCAGTTGCTTGTTAACCACTCAATGTAATACAAGCTGTCAAATAAGTTGTCAAAATTGTCAAGATGCTTGTCAAATTAATTGTCAAGATACTTGTCAAGTTAGTTGCCAGGGTTCTTGTCTTTTAAATAGTCAGAATTGTTCAGGTTGTCAAACTTGTCAAGACACTTGTCAAGTTAGTTGTCAAGGAGGGTGTTTAATAAGTTGTCAAGTTTGTCAAGATGCTTGTCAAATTAGTTGTCAAGATGCTTGTCAAATTAGTTGTCAAGATACTTGTGAAATTAGTTGTCAAGACACTTGTGAATCAAGTTGTCAAGGTTCTTGTCTTGTAAATATTCAAAATTGTTCAGGTTGTGAGGGGGTTTGCCAAGACACTTGTGAAATTGTTTGTCAAGGAAGTTGTTTAGCGACTTGTGAAATTTGTCAGGATTCTTGTCAAATTAATTGTCAAGATACTTGTCAAGTTAGTTGCCAGGGTTCTTGTCTTTTAAATAGTCAGAATTGTTCAGGTTGTCAAACTTGTCAAGACACTTGTCAAGTTAGTTGTCAAGGAGGGTG
>Ga0209204_1003957_pt1 | contig 10456 bp, 11 predicted proteins | sample AD_JPNMR2_MetaG_FD_184425 | JGI IMG/M metagenome (GOLD analysis project Ga0209204, IMG submission 184425) | Active sludge microbial communities of municipal wastewater-treating anaerobic digesters from Japan - AD_JPNMR2_MetaG (SPAdes) (version 2) | ecosystem: Engineered > Bioreactor > Anaerobic... | reverse complement strand
ATAAGGAATCTGGCTTAAGATTCCATAACTGGAAAGCGCTGATTCAAAAGAGAGATAAGAAGGGTAATAAATTTTATTAGCAATTTTTTCTATAGAAATATTTTTATTGCTCAAAACATAAATATTAGTTTTAAGTTTTTCTAACTCTCCATTCTTCACTGCTCGCGACAACAAAACCTTCAGCGACTGCGGCGTCCCACTCCATAATTTCAATAAATCAGCAAAAGTATAATAATCTTTATCAATCTTATTTAATTTATCCAAAAAAACTTTTTTCATTTTATTTTAATAATTCATCAACGACTGAGTAAAAGCTTGAGGGTAAATATTTATAAAGCACCTGCTTAGCAGTTTTTTTATCCATTTTTACATTTGGCTTTTTAAATGGCACTTTCATTTTTTGAGCAATAAACCACAAGTCAAATAAATCCCTCGGTTCTTTTCTTTTTTTTAAAGCCATCATTTTAAATTCCTGCATTTTCAAAAGATTTAAAACAAAACACAAAACATCAAAATTAACCGCTGGCGACACTAATAATCTTAACTCATAATCTTTTTTAATAATCTTTTTTCTAATTTCAATTTTAATACGAAATGATAATGGTAAATATTCTTCTTTGATTTTAAATTCAGCCAAAAAAGTTGCCTTTTTCTCTTTTAAATCACTAATAACCAAATCATTTTTACCTGCGATTTCTTTAATTTCTTTTTCAAAAACATTTTTGGTTAATTTCTTCCTCAAATAAAAATCTAAATCATCGGAAAATCGGGGTGAATTATAAGCTAAACGCAAAGCCGTTCCCCCAATAAAAACTAAACAATCGCCAATTTTTGACTCCATTAAATCTCTCAAAATAATCATCTCCCAATATTCACGCACCACTTGATTAACATTAATTTTTAATTGTTTAGAAAGCTCAAAAGCCAAATCTTTATCCATATTATACGTTCCTCAAAGGTTAACAAAAACGTTAACCTTTGAGGAATTATAAAAAATTAACAGAAAAAGTCAATAACTGGCAGATACCCCACGGTTACTCTAAACGCTTTATTTTTGTCATTCTGGGTATTTTTTGCTGTCATTCTGAGCATTTTTATTTCCTGTCATTCTGATCGCTTTTTTGCTGTCATTCTGAGCGTCAGCGAAGAATCCCATCCACAGCAGTGATAGTTGCGCAATGCCAAAATCCATGGGATCCTTCGGACTAAAGTCCTCAGGATGACAAAAAAAATAGAATAATAACGAAAAAATAAAGCAGCGGAAAATTTCAAAGAAATTTTCCGCTGCTGCTGTTACTTCAGCTCATGAGCTGGCAATTTGACTAATGTTTTCCGCCGCCTAGCTGATTGTAATCCTTTAAGAAATCATTATCACAAAACATCAATTACCTTGTATAAAAAGCAATAGAAACTGCCCCTTAGATGAAAAACCATACCAACTAAAAATTCTTCCAAAATCTTTCCTCTGCTTCACCCAAACTAATACCTGTTATTTTCTGAAATATCTCCTGAATTGTTTTATATGACATTCCTGATTTAATTTCTCGGTATAAATCTTTAAATTTCTCTATTCCAAACTCGTTGATTAAAAATTTCACAATGGCACCACTCAAAGGATAACTAATTGATTGGGGAATTTTTACAAAAGAAATGATTAAATTTTTGAAAGTATAGGTTGTCTTTTCTTTTTTAAATTTTTTCACCCAAAATCTTAAACTTTTCCCTTTCCAAAGTGGGATTCTTGTAGACCAACCATACAAAACCGCCACTCCTTCCTTTAAAACATAATGGGAATCGCCAAGGCAATTACTAAAGATAATGTGAGTTATCTCGTGGGGATGGAAAGCATAAATTGAAATTAGAGAATATCTACCAATGACACAACCAACAGCTTTATGCCCTGTCAGCTTCTGAATAAATTTTTGATTTGGTGCAACATAAATATTTATTTTATTTTTCCAATTCATAGGAAATTGGAATTTTTTACAAACTTTTAAAAAATGATTTTCACATTTTATGGCTGAATCTTTTATATTTTTTACCTCTTTTTTCTTTCTTGTAAAAAACCTAAAATGTCTGCTTTCATAAATCATTTGCCAATCCGAATTTAAAAATTTTTTATTTTCTAAATTCCCCATATTTTCATTATATCTAAATTTAAATATTGAAATAGCCCGATTTTTTCATCGGGCTGTTTCAAATACTTTTTCAAAAGAATCGCCACCATTAACCTTAAAACCCTTCGCTTCCCATCTAGCGCCTGCCTATCGGTAGGCAGGCGCTCAAGATAACAATAAAAAATAGAATAATAACGAAAAAATAAAGCAGCGGAAAATTTCAAAGAAATTTTCCGCTGCTGCTGTTACATCAGCTCATGAGCCAGCTCATGAGTTAGCTCATGAGCTGATAGATAGTTTGCTGGCGGCGAAATTCTAAAAGAATTTCGCCGCCACATTCGCTACCACATCGCCACCACTCCACTTAATTTTTCAAAATTCAAATTTAATAACAAACCTCTAAAATAGGAAATGACAAAATGTCTAAAAATGAGCATACTCTAACTATAAAAAATACTAATCTTGAATTTCCTTTTCTAATTTATCAACAAAAGCATCAATTGATAAATCCATTGCTCTTTTTAAAGAATTGTTTCTGTATTTCTGATATAATTCTTCATCTTTTAAGAGCATATCTATTTTCTCCGCTAATTCTTTAGAATTTTTTGGCTCCACAACAAAACCCGTTTCTTTATCAATATTTATCCAGCTTGTTCCGGTGTCCAAATCGGTTGAAATTACCGGTTTACCACAAGCCATTGCTTCAAGTAAGACAATTCCAAAAGTTTCTGATTTAAAAATAGACGGCAACACAAATATATCACAGGCATAATAATAAGGAACTAAATTTTTAACAGAAGGGATGATAAAAACTTTATTTTCTAATTTTAATTTTTTAATTAAAGATTTTAATTCTAATTCAAGCGGACCATTACCAATTATTAAAAATTTTGCTTCAACATTTTGAGCTGCCTCAATTAAATATTTAAACCCCTTATAATATACAAGCCGCCCAACCGACAAAATTAAAGGGCTACCAAAAATATCTTTTATCTTCAATGATTCTTTTTTTATTTCTTCTGTTAATTCAAATTTTTTAATATCAATTCCAAAAGGAATAACAACACATTTTTCTTTAAATTTATTTAAATAATTTGAACTAGAAATTAAATTTGGATTAGAAACAAAAATCTTTCGGGCTTTTTTTAGAGCAAATAAATGAATAGGCCTCAAAAAAAATTCAAAAAATTTTTGCCTAACAATATCAGAATGATACCAAATATAAAGATTTTTTTTAGGTGAAAACAAAAAATAAGCCAAAAACCCTAAAGGAAATGGATAATGAAAAAAAAGGGCATCGTAATTTTTAAAAATTTGTTTATAAATTTTAAAAAAATTAAACGAAATCGGCATTCCTAATAAAACACCGGGACTTGATGCCCGAAAAACCTTAACGCCATCTATATTTTCAATGGATTTTTTCCCTTTTGGCTGACAAACCAAAACATCAACCTGATAATTGTTTTTTTTATTCAATCCTTCAGCAATTTGTTTAACCACACTTTCCACTCCCCCAATCCAAGGATAATAAAATTTATTTATTTGAAGAATTTTCATTTTTTTGAAAAATTAAAATTAAATATACGCTTGAATTAGAAAAAATACGGGCTAAAATTTTTGCTCCAATTCCCCAAAAAGGATAAAATCCAGCTCCTTTAAAATAAATCTCTTTTTTAATATTCGTATTCTTACAAATAAAACCCTTTAATGCGCCCTTACAAAATCCACGACAATGATCACTGGAAACATTTATACATAATGGTTGTTTTCCAATTAATAATAAAAAGCGATTGTGCCAAGCAGCTAAATTTGGCACAGAAATAATTAAACGACCCCCCGGTTTTAAAATTCTATCTATTTCAATAATCAGATGGTGAATATTTTTTATATGCTCCATTACTTGATCAATAACTATCACGTCAAAAAAATTATTATCAAAAGGTAAATCATCTTTCTCTAAATCTACTTTAAATACTTTAAACTTTTCACCCGCTGATTTTAAATAATCATCATTTATATCTAAACCAAATACATTTTCTTTTTTAATTTCTGCTTTTTTCGCATAATTTAATGTTGCACAACCATCAAAACATCCAATATCTAAAAATTTTGATTCAGATGAAATGTTTCTTTTAAAAAATTCGGAAATTAATTCTTGTCTTTGAATATAGGCATTATTTTTGATATTCTTTTTTATTAATTTTAAATTTAAATTTTTCTTCATAAGTTAATTTTTTATTTATTTGAAGAATTTTCATTTTCTATTATTTGTTTAAAATATTTTAAATATTCATCCATTATTTTGTCTTTATTAAAAAATTTCAATCTTTCTTCACCAATTAAAAGTAATTCTTCTCTTTTTTCTTTGTTTTTTAAGTAAAATAGCATCTTTTCGGCAATATCATCAACAGAATAAGGATTAAAACAAGCTATCTTTTCTCCTAAAATTTCTTTCAAAACTGGTATATTTGAAGTAATCGTTGGACAACCACAACTTATCGCCTCAAGCGGTGGCAAACCAAAACCTTCATATAATGATGGGAATACAAAAAGCGTAGCGTTTGAATAAAGGTTTAATAAAGTTTTATCGTCTGGAGAAACAAATTCTAGAATATCATTTTTTAAATTTAAATTTTTTATCAGCAAATCAACCTCATCTTTTTGAACATTAATATCTTTTACGCCAGCAATTACAAGTTTTATATCTAATTTGTTTCTAATATTATTAAATGCAATTATTAAATTTTTAATATTTTTATGAACTTTTCTATTGCCCACAAAAAGAATATAAGGAGTAGCAACCAAAGCTTTATCATTTATTTTTAAATAAAACTTTTCATCAATAAATTCATATATAACTTTAATTTTAGACTCAATATTTGGATAAAACCTTAGAATGTCTTTTTTTGTCGTTTCAGAAATTGTTATAATTCCCCTTGAATAATTTACGGCTCTTTTAAAGAAAATTTTAAAAATTCTTTTTTTTATCCAATTTCTATCCCACCATTCAGTTAAAGGTATTAAATCATGAATTGTAACAATCGTATTTTTTGGGATATAATACGGCAAATTTATATGTGGATAGAAAAAAATGTCAACCTTACCTTCTAATGATTTAAGCAGCTTAGAATGATTAAAAAATCCTTTAATTGAAAATTTTTCATAATCAACAAAAATGGGTTTAATATTTGGAACTCCTGCAAAATCTTTTTCAAAATCATTTTTCAATCTTTTAGGCGCACAAGTAATAATTTCAATATCTTTTTTAGCCAACTCTTTAATAAGTGACTCGTAATATCTACCTATACCAGATCCTTTATAAAAAAGGCCATCTATATAAAAATTAATTTTTTTATTTGAATTCATTTTTATCTAATATTTTATTAAATAATTCTTCGTAGGCTTTAATATTTTTTTCTATAGTAAAATCTTTAACTCTATTCTTTCCTAAAGCTACTAATTGTTTTTTTATTTTGTCATTCATAATAATTTTTTCCATAACATCTGCCATTTTTTTATAATCTCCTACGGGAACCAAAAAACCATACTCCCCATTATTTAAAATTTCTCTTGGACCATAATTACAATCAGAAGAAACAATAACTGAACCACAGGCCATGGCTTCTAATAAAACAGTTGGCAAAGCTTCATGTTTGCTACTTAAAACAAAGATATCAGATTTTGCCATAAATTTATAAGGATTATCTTGAAAACCAGCAAACCATATTTTTTCTTTTATACCTAAATTTTCAGCTAAAAATTCTAAATCTTTTTTGTCTGGGCCATCTCCAACTATAACTAATCTTGCCTCTATTTTCTTTATTAATAAATTAAAAGCTTTTATCAAATTTTTAAAATCTTTTTGTTGCTCATCAAGACGAGCAACGCTTAAAATAATAGGATTATCTTTTTTGATGAACCATTCATGGCTGATTGGTTCATAAGATTTTTTCTGAATGTTATTTAAATTCAAACCGTTATAAATAGTAAAACATCGATCTTTTCCCTTAAAAAATATTTCATCTAAATGTTTTTTTAATTCTTTTGAAACAGCAACAACAACATCGGTTTTTCTAAAACATATTTTTGTTAGATAACGCAACATTAGATTCTGTTTTTTCAAAAAATATTCGGGATTACTATGGTTAATTATAACCGTAGGTATTTGGGGTAAAAAAAACTTACTAATTAAAACAAAAAGAGCATCGGAATGTGTTCCTCCTCCAACTGCCACCACTAAATTAGGTTTTTCTACTCTAAGGAAATACCCTAATTTAAAAAATATTTTTAATGGTAAAAAAATATCATGTTTAGTAAAAAAAGGGGCAATATTTATACCATTCAACAAACCTTCTTTAAAATTTGATATCTGAAAAAAAGATGTTTTTGTTTCTATGGCAAAAATGGTTAAATTAAAATTTTTTATATTATTAAGCAAAGAAAGGGTTACTTTTTTTCGCCCTCCCTTATCGTTAAACCAATTATCAAAAACAAAAATAATTTTTTTTTGTTTATTTTTATCCATAAATTAACTATTTTTATATATTACATTATTATCAATATTTTAAGGATCGCTTTTTAAAATATTATTTTCAATCTTTTTCTTTGATATTTTGGGGAAATTTTCCAATTTTACCGCCAACTTCAAAATTTTGTTTATTATTAATTTCTTCTTCTTTAAAATTTTTAATAAAAAATCCTAATGCTATTACCCTCATAATTTAATATAGTAATCTATACCACAACTATTTTGATTATTATCTTTTATTATTTCTTGACAATCGACAATTTTTTCTTTTTTAAATTCTTTCCAAAAAATAGGGACGCCTCCTACTAAATCTTCAACACCATTGGGCGTGACATCATGAAACGCTATAACTCCGCCTTTATTAACTAACGGTGAATACATTTCAAAATCTTTTTTTACTCCTTCGTATGAATGATCGCCATCAATAAAAAGAAAATCTATATTTCTACCATTTAAAATATTTTTTACTTTATTTAAAGTTTCTATATTATGCGAATCTTCTCTTAATAAATGTAATTGCTGATTTTCTTTTTTGAATGCTTGATATAAAGGAATTTTCCAATCTGGATACCCATCACCGAATTTTCTATTTGGCAAGTCAATGCTAATGAAAATAGCATCTTCTGGCGCTAATTTACAAAAACTAAATAAAGTTCCACCCCTAGCTGTTCCTATTTCTAAAATTATTTTTGGCTGTTTTTCAACATAAATTTTCAAAAGTTCTGTAAATTCTTCTTTAATTTGCATTGGCTTTATCAACCCATGCAACTGACTGTTTATAAAATTCCAAACTTCATCTATATTATTAGCTTGAAAATTCTTTGCTTTATTTATGATTTTATTTTTAAAAAATTTAAAATATAAACGATGAAAAAATAGAGATGTTTTTTCGTATAAATAATTTTTTGCTCTTTGAAAAAATAATTTAAATCCACCTTCTTTAAACGCTTTTTGAGATTTTTTAATTAAATTTGTCATATAATTTATTTATCTTCCCTGCTATCCACATATTGTCAAACAAATCAGACAAATGTGGTTCTAGTTAAGTTTTCTTCCCAGCATATTTTATCCTTTCGTGCTTTTTTAATATTCTCCTACTACTTGTTTTGTATTATCAGTAGAACCGTCATCAACAATAATTAATTCAAAGTCTTGAAATGTTTGATTTAAAACACTATTTATTGCTCGTGGCAATAAATCAGCACGATTATAGGTTGGAATGATTATTGATACTTTTGGAGACATAAATTATAGTTTTTATATTTTATAAATATTTTACGAATCTCTCAAATAATTAATTTTTACTAAATTTGATGATTAATTTCTTAAAAACTACTGGTAAATTTACACAAATTAAATAAATTCCTACATTTCTTAATATTATTAGTATTTCAACGTTTTTTAAAATAAAAGGACATTTACTTAATTCCATTAAACAATAGAATAAAATAGTAAAAAAAACAATAGAAATAAATTTTAAAAAGAATATTTTATTGTCCCAATAAATATTATTTCTATTTAAATATGAAATCTCGTCATATAAAAAATAAAACAAAAAATAAACAAAAAATATTATTAAAAAATTTATATCAAATATAAGAAGTGGGATTATGAAATGAGAAAATCTTAATAATGGAAAAGTGATATAACGTATTTTAAAAATTTTACTAAAATTATGAATTCCAAATATAAAAGAAACAAGTAAAATACCAAACAAATAGATTAATACATTTTTAATATTTATAAAATTTAATAATAAAATTATTATTAATATAAAAAATGTTATCCTTATAATTATCAGTTCTTTTAATTTTGAATTTATTTTTGCATCAGCTCGTAATGTTGGATTAGTTTCTTTTTTAACAGATACGCAATCATTCAATAAATATCCTATTTCATAAATTGATATATAACCTATAAAAGAAACAAAAAACAATAAAATATTTTTTAAAAACAAACTATTTTGAATCCAAAATAAAATTAATAATGGTAACAATAAATAATCAAAGAAAAAATAAAAATATGATGAAATGAAATTTAATCTTGAATATTTATAGTAAAAAAATGGCAAATAAAGAGTTTTTATATTTCCACCAAAGGCTGGGGCAATATAAATAGTTTGAATGTTTTGTTTTAACCATTTATTTTTATTTTCTTGCTTATTTATTACCCCAAATGAATTTCCTATTTTTTTAAGTAAATTAATATCTTCAAAATTATCAGAAAAACAATAAGAGTTTTTTAAATCTATTGCCCCAAAACTTTTTTCTATTTCGTTTAAAATTACTTCTTTTTTACCTAATAAATCTTTTTTTAAATAACCAAGACAGATATCATTATTATTATCAAAAGCCAAAATAGATTCATAATCTCCATTAAAATTCATTTTTTTAGCAAAAATCTTTCCAACAATATCAATTGTACTTGATAATAAAATAGTTAAAAACTTTTGATTTTTTAATTCATTAAATTTATTTAAAATATCTTGATTGATACATTTTATTAAATAAGAATCTACAAAATTTTCAGCTAAATTTTGGATTTCTTCTCTTTTAAATCCTTTTAATTTATTGATAAACTTTTCTCTTATATCAATTTTCAAAAGCGCTAAAATTCCTGCCTTTTGACATAATTCCAGAAAGAAAAAATAAAATAAAATATCTATTCGTTTCTTTTGTTTAAAAACAAATTTTATAAAATCATAGGTGGAATTTGCATTAACAAAAGTACCATCTAAATCAAAAATTGCTATTTTATTCATATCATAATTAAAATTTATTTTTTGATAATTCCTATTCCATAACTATCTTGATTTTTATCTTTAATAATTTCTAAATATCCTCCAAATCTATTTTTAATTTCATTCCATAAAATTGATACTCCAACTGGTGATTTTTCAACTGTTCCCATTGAAGGATTTATATCATGAAAAGCAATTATTCCTTCTTTTCTAACTAACGGTGAATACATTTCAAAATCTTTTTTTACTCCTTCGTATGAATGATCGCCATCTATAAATAAAAAATCTAATTGATTACCATTTAAAATTTCTTTAACTTTTTCTAATGTTTCTTGTTGGTGCGAATCTTCTCTTAAAAGATAAAGTTTTTGATTTGGTTTTTTAAAAGCTTGATAAATTGGGATTTTCCAATCTGGATAACCCCCCCCATAAAGCCCTTTTGGTAAATCAACACTAATTATTATTGCATCTTCTCTTGCTAATTTACAATAAGAAAATAAAGTTCCGCCATTAGCAGTGCCGATTTCTAAAATATATTTTGGATTATGTTCTTTAAAAATTTTTAAAAGTTCTAAAAACTCTTCTTTAATTTGCATTGGCCTGATAGCACCATTTTTAAAATTCCAAACAAAATCAAAAATTTGTTCTGGATTATTTGATTCAATTTTTTGAAGTTTTGAAATTGAATTATTTTTAAAATTTTTAAAAATAAAATTATTGTAGGAATATTTAATTTTATTCCCCGCTTTATTAAAAAACATTCCCATTCCTTGATTTTTTATCGTCTTAACTGATTTGTTTATTAAGTTATCCATACTTCCATCTTTCCTTCACATTTATTATACGCCTTTTTAATTTAATTGATGTTAGAAATGGAATTTTCGTTAATATCTACTGGTTGTTGATGATCAAAAAACATAATATTTAACAATCTATTTTAATTTTGGCATTTCTGGATCATCAAATAAAATATGGTCTTTGGGTTGTATTTTTTCTCTCTTGCACAAATCAACATAAACATCATCACAACTTAATGCATAACTATCACTAATTTTTAAGTTCAACAACCTG
>Ga0209204_1003948_pt1 | contig 10480 bp, 3 predicted proteins | sample AD_JPNMR2_MetaG_FD_184425 | JGI IMG/M metagenome (GOLD analysis project Ga0209204, IMG submission 184425) | Active sludge microbial communities of municipal wastewater-treating anaerobic digesters from Japan - AD_JPNMR2_MetaG (SPAdes) (version 2) | ecosystem: Engineered > Bioreactor > Anaerobic >... | reverse complement strand
TATTTTGTAGATTATCTATTACTCCTTTTAACAACCATAGAAATATAAGACCCGGTATTGCTGTTATGGCTGTAAATAGAAAGAATATGACCCACCCTGTTGCCTCGACAATATATCCTGATGTAGGAGAGATAAATACCCTCCCCAGGGCAGCCAGTGACGACAAGAGGGCATACTGGGTTGCGCTGTATCTTTTATTGCACATGGCCATGACAAAGGCAAGAAAGGCTGCAGAACCCATACCCCCTGATATATTTTCAAAGGCAATGGCAAATATCATTATAGGGTAGTTTTTTCCTGTCCATGCAAGGACCATAAAGGACAGGTTAGACACCATCTGGAGGATACCAAAGAACATGAGTGACCTGTATAATCCAAGCCTAACCATCAATGCCCCGCCAAACATAGCCCCAACAATGGTGGCAATGAGTCCCATACCCTTGTTTATTGTGCCTACCTCAGTAGGTGAAAACTCAACGCCTCTGATTAAAAATGCAGTGGTTAATGCACCGGCATAGGCATCCCCGAGTTTGTAGAATATTATGAGAAAAAGCATAACTACGGCATACCTTCTCGAGAAAAAATCCTTCAGCGGCCCCCAGACTGCCTCTTCCATGCTCTTTGGTGGTATTATCTTTGCATCAGGTTCCCTGCCTGTAAAGGTGCCAAAGATGCCTATAATCATCAGACCTGCCATTATGAGGTATGTATTTTTCCAGCCTATATACTCAGAGAGTATCAAGGCAAGGGCGCCTGCAACAAGCATGGCTAGACGGTATCCCATTATAAATGTTGCTGCACCTATACCCCTTTCTACATCCGGGAGCACATCTGTCCTGTATGCATCTATAACAATGTCCTGTGAGGCAGAGGTAAAGGCAACAAAGAATGCCATCAAAGCCAGTATAAAGGGTGCATATTTAGGTGAAATAAAACCCATTGTAGCAATGGCAAGCATGAGGATAACCTGAATGGGCAGGATCCAGCCTCTTCGCCTTCCAAGCCAGGGCGGGACAAACCTGTCCATAAGGGGAGACCAGAGAAATTTTATCGTGTATGGGATGGCAACAAGGGAGAATATGCCTATTATCCTTAAGTCCACCCCTGCTACAGTAAGCCATGCCTGGAGCGTCCCCCCGGTCAGAGGCAGGGGTAGTCCTGATGAAAAACCGAGGAGGACCATAACTGCAATGCGACGATTATAGAAGACCTGGAGATAAGAAGACCTGATATCTTTATTTTTAGTCTGTGGATTTACCATTTAAGCTGCCACAAGTTTAACAGATTATAGGTTGTGCAAACAACAATTTTGAGGCATGAGAGGTTTTTTCTTGACATGGTATAGGGTTGTTGCATAAAGATACAGGCAGGCAGGAGCGGAATACAATGATAGAAAATAGATATAGATGGTCAAGACAGGACTGGTTTTATTTAGGCATACTTTTGTTTACAGGCATTATTATGATGATTTCTGGTCTGTCCATAAGGTCTCTATGGGGTTCAGAGGGTAGGTGGGCAGTTATTGCAAGGGAGATGATACAATCAGGCAATTATTTCCTGCCCACCATAAACGGGGTTGTGTATTTTGACAAACCACTTCTGAGCTACTGGGCCATCATCCCCTTTGCTTTAAGGGATGGGGTAACAGAGGCTTCACTTAGACTGCCCAGTGCTATGGCAGGTATTGGGGCATGTCTTATCACCTTTTCCATTGGCAGGAGGCTATTCGGGTCTCTGAGTGGTATCATTGCAGGTCTCCTCCTTATGACAACAGTAATGTTTGTCTTTTGGTCAAAGACAGGTTCTGCCGAGCTCCTTAATCTATGTGCTATATGGGTTATGTTCTGGTTGTTTATTGCCGGTGGTCTTAAGGGCTGTTTTTTAAATCTGTTTTTAATATATACCATAGGGGCAGTAAGCGCATTCATAAAAGGCCCTGTTGCCCCTTCTGTCGTGTTCTTTGCAGTGGTTTTATACAGTCTAATCAGGGTTTTGATGCATTTTAAATCAAAAGGAGGCAAGGTCAATATATTAAAAAATACCTTTTTAGGGGAGTTTTCATGGATTTTATCTCGGAATGGCGCATTGAGTATGTTATGCGGCATAATAGTCTTTACTCTCCTTCTTCTTATGCCTGTCTGGGCAACAGGCTCCTGGGAGTCTGTCCAGCTCATGTGGAGGGAGAATGTGGAGAGGTTTTTTTCACCCTTTGACCATGTAGAGCCGGCATATGCATATCTTAAGCATATAATGGTATTTACAGCCCCCTGGACCCTTCTTGTGATTGTGTCTTTTTTTAGCTTCAGGACGCTCTGGTCAGAAAAATCAGGGCAATTCATCCTGCTTATAGCAATAGGTATATTTCTATTCTTTACCTTATCAGGCTCCAGGAGGAGCTATTACATACTCCCCCTTATCCCTGCCCTCATGATTATAACCGGCAGGGTGTTGAAGGATTTTCTACAGATAGAGAGACCTAAATATATAAAGCCCTTTTTTTTATTAACAGTTATTTTGATGGGTCTATGTGGTTTTTCATTGCTGTATATCTATCTCAGGATGGATAACTTAAGACATGTATCACAGCCTATCATATGCTTTTTTATGATCATCGGGGCTATATTAACAATAGTATTTACCCTTAGAAAAAAAATAATGCAGGCTTTTATCATCCACCTAATTATGGTTTTGATTCTGGAGGTCTGGATTTTTACAACCGGCGTTGAACTCGCAGAGAGACAAAGGCGTGATTTAAGGACCTTTTCCCAGAAGATACGAGAAAAACTTACAGGGACAGGGGATGAAAAGATAGTTATATTCAGGGATGTATCTTCTTCATTTATCTTCTACCTCAACAGGGGCAGGATAAAGGAGATATATAATGTACAAGATTTGATGGAATTCATAAGAAAACAAAGAGAGGTGTTTATTATAGTTGATTTAAAAAACCTTGAGGACCTCAACAAAGAGATGGAATTTTCCTACCAAAAATTAAAACCTATAGCTATAGAAAAGGGGTGTGAAAAAAGAGGGGAGTGCATTGGCCTTTATAGGTTCAGCAGATAGTGAAAATAAGCTGGTACTTGATAGTTGGTTATTCACATCCAAGTAATTATTTGAGCCCGTTTATTATCTTTTTTGTAATATCATGGGCTTCTTTAACATAGACGATACCGCCTGCATTTTTCTCGATTATGAAGTCATAGTTTTCTTTTTTGGCAATGTCCTGGATGACCCTATTCATTTCCACCATAATCTTCTGGGTGAGGTTCTGGTCTAATCTTTTAAGCTCCAATTCTATATCCTCCCTCTGGCGTCTTAATTCTTTGATCTCTGTTTCTATCTTTTCTCCGAGGGCCTTTCTTTCATCCTGGCTCATCCGAGGGCCTTCGGTCTTTAATCTCTCTTCCATTTTCCTTATAGATTCCTCTTTTGCAATCAATGGTTTTCTTTTCTGCTCTATACTGGACATAAACTCCTGACGGTATCTGTGGGCAGCCGATGAATCCCTAAGCACCATCTGCATGTCAAAGACCCCTATTTTTAACTGTGCACCAGAAGATATTGTAGATGAAAATACTATTGCGAACATAAAAAACAGTGCCACAAAAAACCATCTCTTCATTTCAAAACCCCTTTTGGTTTATTAGTATCTTTAAGGTTTTAAAAGGGGTGCCTGTGAGTATTATCAAGCACCCCATATTATCCCATTAAATTTAAATTAAGGTTGTGTTGTTACTGGTCTTGCCACGCCTGCTGCAGTACCGTTTATGTTGCCTGAATAAGCTGTTGCGCCTGTACCTGCAGATGCGCCATAAAACTGTATGCTATTGCTACTTAAAGTGCCACTCCCGTTTACAGTTGCAAGCCATTTACCTGCATTGTCTCCTGCGGTATTCCACTGTCTGAATGTAAAGTTTGCATAAAGGCCATTCCCGCCTAATCCAATGGCTTGATTGAGAGCAGGTGGGGCTGAATATGAACCCGTTACGCTGTTTGTTGCCCAGAGCACAGGGGCCTGGGTCTGGGATGTGGCAAAGAATTTCACGTTATTCATGGCAAGGCTGTCAAAGTTATTTCCGCTTCCTGTTAATGTTGCAGAGCCCACCTCCACACATGGGATGTTTAGCTTCTGAAGTTGTGCCCTTCCATCATCTGTTTTTGCAAGCTCTAAATAAGTATTTGTCTCGATGGAGGCACCGATTAGACCCATTGTGAATGTGGTGAAATTGGGATTAAAGGAACCTATTGCCTCACCAACAGAAATCCATGTGGCAGGTACAGGAGGTAATATGTCTGCCCCATAACCCAGGGCAAAAGCCTCTATCTTATTGTCAGACCATTTTGTGCCACCTAAACCTATATTTATAATCCGTGTTGGGTCTTCAAAATAAAACCCTCCATTCCAGTTATCCGTCATATTAAAACCTGAATAATCCCCACCCACTATAGTTGACCATACACCAAAGCTACCAAAATATTGATCAAAGAGCGCCATATAACTACCGTTAAAGTTATATTTCTGGGGGTCAACGGTTATATTATTTAAAACAAAACTATATTGGCCTTGCTGCATCTCATCTGAAAAGGAGCTTTTATGTACATAGTTTGTAAGTGAGGTGTAGGGTATCTGTTTATCCATGAGATAAACCGGATAGAGAGACCCTGCGCCATACCACATCTCTGTATAATCGTAGACATCTCCTGCAAAACCACCTTTTATGATACCTGCCTTTGATTTGGTATCATTTATTTTTTCTAAATATATGGCATAGATGGCTCCATTTATATCACCGCCAATCTCTCTTCCACCTATATAACCGGTGAATGCACCTTGTCCATCAAGGGTTGTACTGGTATTGTTTTTAACGTTGTAGCTTGTAATTTCATCCCCGAAGAGGACAGATTGTATCCTACTTTCTTTATCAAATTCCCCAAGGAGATAAAATGTGGCTGGATTTGACTGGGTTGCAGCCCACAAATCACCATATCCACCCATAATGGCAGAGATATGCCCTGAAGAGAAGATGCCTTTTTGTGTAGCAGTATAGTTGGGTGCCAAATATCCTTTTTCTGATGCAATGTTCTTAAAGAAATCATCTGTGAATCCACCTGCAGGATAATCTGTGCCTGTTACATAATCAGAGAATGTGCCCGGGGTAGTTTGTGTTGGATAGGTATATTTAAATTCCTGATAACCAGGGGTTTCAAATGGACCTTGGTTTGGGTCATATTTTCTGTGGATGGAGTATGTTTTTTGACCATCTTTACTATAAAAGATAATTCCACCCTGGCCTTCCTCATTATCATAGTGAAAATTGTAGTATGTGTAACCATCTGCGGAATATCCACCGTATCCTCGCTTCCCGTAACGCTGGGCTTCTGAACCAAATCTTGCGGCAAAGTTAAAATCATCGGTTGTTTTCCATGCGCCACCCATAAATCCCTGCCATGAGTTAACAGTGTCTTTTGTAGATGTATCATATACCCCAAAAGCACCTACATCGAATATGCCGCCCATCTTAGTCATAGTCATAAAGATGCCTGCCTCGCCAGGGATATTTGCCTTTATAAGACCTTCTGAGATTGTGCCTTTAAGATTTGGGATAATGAAATAGCCCTGATCCATTATCCATTGAGATTGGTTATCTTGATAGGCACCAAAATGGGCCTCACCACCTACCTGGGCCTGCCAGGTGGTAGGCTGTGTATCGGTCTTATATGCAAAACCACCAGACCATATGGTGGAGTTAAATACACCCCAGTCCTGACCTTTTATAAAACGTGTTGCCCCTGAAGCATAAAGGGTTGCAAAGACTGAATCTGCTATAACGGTGTCGTTGTTTGTAAGCCGTCCTTTTATATCCGGTACAAACACACCATTCATTATATTGGCATCAAGGTTGTCTTTTGTTACCCCGGCCGGATTGGTGGAGAAGGAGTTATTCATCACCGTCCCTGTCATTGTACCTTCTGCATCCCACATATTAATATCTTTATATAAGTTCCCTGTAAGCAGTTGAGACTGTTTAAATATGCCTGCTGTTTGGTTGTTGGGTCCCACAAATAGACCACGACCAGTAATCATCACACCCCTTGCGTCATCTGTGATGATACCGCCCAGGCTCATTGCATATGCACCCAGTTCAGTTCCTTCGCTGACTGAGGTGTAGAACTTACCAGTTAACATCGGGGTAGTAAAAAGCGTGGGTTTTGTGTAATCGTTATCTGATGCAGTATACTTACCTATGATATTTACAGCCATACCATCCTGTGTCCATGGATAGCCCCTTGCACCTAATATGGCATCTAAAGAATCAGAGGCTCTCTTTTCAAGCACATCAATAGGTCCCAACTGTGAATAATGTATGGGAGAAAAACTGGGATTTGAAGGATCCATCCAGGATGGAACATTTCTTAGAGAGCTAATGTCTGTAATATCCCAGGGTTGGGTATAATATAATTTACCATCAGGATCTTCAACAAGCATTGTACCATTAGGTAAATATGTTTTAGACCCGTCTGGCCCGTCTTTTTTAGCCCCTATACCACTTTGTGCGGTTTTTATATATTCAAACTCATATTCTTCATAATTGTTATTTATGAATTGGCTATACCCACCTTCATAATAAGTGCCTGTTTGGGCCCTAAAGAGTGATACAGAAGGTGTGGAAAATACATTGTTACCAATACTTGCAGTAAGGGGTTGGGCCTGCCATTTACCTATGCCTGCTGCCTGCCACGTAGCAAGCTCTGTGTCTATTGTGCCATATATATTGCCCTCTAATGTTCCGAGATAGTATGGCGTAAGAAACTTTGAATTATACAGGGAGCCAGAGAATATAGGAGGGGAAGCGGATGTGGTTTTTGTATTTGCATGACCAAGTAAATACCCATCTCCAGTAAAAAAGTAGCTTACAAAATCAAACTCCTGGTTATCCTTTATTGCCCCTGTATATGTACCGCCCATACCGAGATTCCATATACCCCAGTTTTGGTTAGTAAGGCCTAATGTTGCGCCTTCAAAGTATGATTTGGGCATTGTGCCACCAGACGGGGTAAACCTTCCTGATGCAACACCTTCAAATTTATGAGAATCAAGATTGGCGAATAGATCGGCTGGTGCAATATTTGTTGCCTTAACAAAGGTTTTGTTTAGTGTGCCAGCTAAATCCCACATGTTAATACGATTATAATAGTTACCGCTTAGCATGCCGCCTACATAACCGGCGTTTTTATCAGGGTCTATGTATATGGCAAGGGCTTCTGTATTTACTGTATTGTTGAGCCATGTGCCTACATTATAACCTTTAAATGCACCGCCAATACTGGATGTACTGGTCCATATGGTCGGGTCATAGGATAGGTACCAGCCAGAGCCATAGGCAAGCCTCGGTTTATCTGAGTAAGGGTATGGCGCTCCATCGCTGTAAGTGCCCATCATATAAAAATTTGCACTACCATTTGACCAGAGGTCTCCCATACCACCAAAGATACCTGTGACATTTGGTGTTGTGCTGGTAGGGTCTGGGTTTGCATAGACAAGGGTCTTATGATCTATATTGTAGTATAAAAGCCCGCCTGAGACGTCCCCACTTATACTGAGGTCTTTAGCATTATAGTAGCTACCTAAAACCTGTCCTATCCATGTGCCATTAGACCCTGTTTGATTAATACCGGTAAACTTTCCTTCAAGGTCATACATGCGTTCTCTGGTAAGAACTTTTCCTGTAACGTCTCCCAGGATTTCACCGGAGTCCGTCCATGTCCCTGTTAAATTTGCAAGCCAGTATCCTGCATGAGGTTCTAATGATGTATCGAATCTGCCATCGCCTCCGAGTTTTGCAGACCATTGAGCAGTTCCTGAAGGTTTTTCATAGTAAAGACCGGGATTATAACCGAATCTTGCATTGAATATACCGAAAGGCAGTGATTTTTGATTATAAACTAAAAAATCTGTTTTAAATTCTTTGATACTGCCGTATATTGTGCCTGTTCCTCCAAATGAGCCGGATAAATTGTATCCCCCTCCGTATTGATAATAGGCAGAATCAAATGTTAGGCCATTTGGGTCAAGCCCTGTTGTGATAGGTGTGGGGGTAAGAGTATTGTTAGTGCCATCAATACTCCACATCTGCGGCCCTGATGTAAAGGGATAGTAGGAGCCAGAGAACACACCCTTCATTATACCCGCAGTTACCTTGCCAGATGCATCGGTAGGGCTCACATAAAATGCACGGATTATGCCGTCTGATATAGAACCTATTTGTGTTGTTGAACCATCCTTCCAGATGGCACCGGCATATCCATAAATACTGCCAGGGATATAATATGATGTAGTTTGAGTCTGGCTTAATGCGCTGATATATGTATTCAAGAGATAGTGGGGCTTATCTGAAGGGGTAATGGGTCCGTATTCGCCTATGGCAATAAAAGGGGTTGCCTCAGACCACGGGGGTGTAAGCCCACCAAAAAGACCATTGTCCGGTCCTGCATAGGTAATTACCCCATTGTTGTTGTAATAAAGGGATCCGACTCCGCCCCAGTAGCCTAAAAAGGCTGCGGGGTCAGAAACAAATGTACCTGCCCCTGCCATCCTGAAAGAAGAGCCATCGAGTTTTCCCAGATAATGCATGGTGTATGTGCCTATAAATGGACCGAAACTGTAATCCATTCCTATGGATTTTAGCGAAGTATCTATTACAAATCTGCTGGTTGCACTATCAAAAGAGTAGGTTAGGCCTCCCAATGCATATTCATTATTTCCACCTGCTGGATATCCTGCATATCCCAGATATGGTAGGTTTGTAACTGTTGTTGGGTTATATGAGCCTTCGTACATATTTCCGATGATAGAAACCTTTTTCCCTTCATTGGTTATGAGAGAAGAGGCTGTATGACCATAGTCGGTCGGGTTAATTTCAATCCCCGAATTACTGATAATGTAATTGGAAGGAAAAAATTTTGGCGGAGTACCATATTGCATGGCCATTTCCAGGGCATCTAAAAGCGTGGGGTCAGGAGTAAGGGTTTTTGTGCCTATAGATGGGCTTTTATTGAGGGAACCATTTATGGAGAATACGGAACCATCGTATGTGCCCGGTGCATCACCGCTCAGAAAATACAGGTTATTGTTTTCTATGTAAAAGGCAGAAAAGGTATTAAGGTATGAACCCTGAACACCGGCAAGGGGTCCTGAAAATGCCCCACCTTTGTCTGATGTTCCGTATAACCAGCCTTCAAGGGTAGTGGGCACACTGCCCGAATATGGACCAGATGCGCTTATGGTACCGGTACCTGTATCCGGGATATTACCCTTTAAGTCTCCTGTAACACCATAAAAGAAAGAGGCTGTTCCTGTAAGATTTGTTCCTGCTGGTGTAGGAGGTGTAGGTGGTGGGGGTGGAGGAGGCGGAGGAGTTGGTTCAGGCGGTGGTGGAGTTGGCGTTGGAGTTGCAGAAGGTCCGGGCGTCTGCGTTGCAGATGCCAAAATAGTAGGATCCTGGGTGGTATCCTGGGTGGTTCCTGTAGGTGCTACAGGCTCAACTGCCCTTACAAATGTTGCCTGCTCACCCTCTGTTGCCTTCCTCGGTGGTGTGGGAGGTGCCTCAGGCGCAGTAACAAAGGAGATATTCCCTGCAACAATATCTACGACCCTTCTTCCAGGGTCACTGGGGTTATACTGGTAGCCTCTTCCTTGCAGGAAGAGGGTGGCTGTTATATTTCTTATAAAGGAAACGAGCATATTGGAGCCTCTGATACCTGCAACGGCATTGGGTGTATGGACCTCAAACTTGTTGCCTTCAGCAAAGGCTGCCACCTTTTTTATGAATTCATCCCCTGATACTGCCTGAACCCTGCCTCTGTGGAGTTTTATAACGTTACTTGATTTATCTCCTTCAGAGACGAATTCTTTTATCTCTGCCCTTGAATTGGGTGCTATCCTCAGCAGATTACCGTTTAGGAAAGTGATTTCTGCCCTGCCGTTACTCTTTGCCCTGAATATATCACCTACGCCTACAGGGTCACCGAGCTTTACAGGTGTGACAACATCCTTTCCTGCCTTAAGGACATCTACTCGACCTTCAACGAGGGTTACCTTACCTGCAAGGGCAGCAAAGGTCAAATTTACTGTAAGAAATAAGAATATAAATGCAAAACTTATTAAAAAAAGAGGCTTTTTCATGGCTTCCTCCTTATAGCCTGTATTCAATATTTATACCGGCTACACTTCTTTTGTAGTCATATGTGCTGATATTACAGTTATCCCGTATGAAGGAATACTGACCTGTGACATCCATATTTTTGGTAATGGAATATGTGAGCCCGAGAGAGTTTGTAAACACATCGTCTGATGCTGTATAATCTTTTCTGTAAATTCAATAAAGGGTATAATTCTCAATGGAATAAAAAAACCCTAAATGGGAGAAAGGAGAACTATACCCTATGAAAAAAAGTGTATCAAAAAAGACAAAGGATG
>Ga0209204_1003939_pt1 | contig 10511 bp, 13 predicted proteins | sample AD_JPNMR2_MetaG_FD_184425 | JGI IMG/M metagenome (GOLD analysis project Ga0209204, IMG submission 184425) | Active sludge microbial communities of municipal wastewater-treating anaerobic digesters from Japan - AD_JPNMR2_MetaG (SPAdes) (version 2) | ecosystem: Engineered > Bioreactor > Anaerobic... | reverse complement strand
TATAGATTAATAAAATTTTATTCTTATCAAGAAAATATTGTTTTAGACCCTTTTGCTGGAAGTGGAACAGTAGGAGTTGTAGCTTTAAAAACAAAAAGAAATTATATTTGTATTGATAAGTCGGAAAAGTATTGTAAACTAGCAGAGAACTATATTAATATGGAAAAAAATAATTTATTCATAGATGTTTAATCATATAGATTTTATCGAACAACATTTAAAGGAGCCAATCAAAAAACAAGGCATATTAAAAGTTGGTATTAACTTGAATGATTATCTATCATTTAATGATGCAAATATATATGCAGAAAACTATGCAAAAAATTAAAAAATGTTCAAATGTAAAAATAAAATTAAATGACCCGGATTTTATTTCTATTATCAAAAATGAAATATCTAATTATTATAATTTGGATATTTCTGATATACATATAACAAATGTTCTTGATAAATATTTAATAATAGATCTCGGATCATTAAAAAATAAGGATTTAGAAGATAATATAAATGATTTTATACAAGATTATATAAAAAAAAATATATTAAATAATATATATATATAATAAATAATTGAAACATAAAAATAATGAAAGATTTAAAAAACTTGTTTTTTATATTAAAGACAATTAAAAAAGAGAAAAAAAATAAAGAAAGCGAATGGTATAGATTTAGATTGAAAAATAATTGGATAGGCATAATATATTGTGTTATTAATTTGACAAGCGATCAAGCATCAGAAGAGAAAGAAGTGAGATATGTAAATGTTGTAATGCTAATGAAGGACATAAATGAATACATGGAAAAATTAGGATTTCTTGAAATTATACATCCAGATATTACAGAGATAGATAGATCTAATTATTTAATAACGTATAGCCCAATCTTTAGAAAATTAACAGTAAGATATATTATTAGATCATTTTTAATTATTCTTTTCATTATTTTATTATGCGTATATTTTATATAAAAAAAGTATAAATGTGAATAAAAACAAATTAGTAAATAGATTAATAATAATAGTTTTCATATCGGTACCATTATTATCGTCATTGATATCGATGATTCATTTATTTAATATGTATGAATTAGGAAATATTGAAATATTAGCAATTGCAAGCGCTATATGTATTGAGCTTGGAGCAATATCAAGTTTTTTATCATTGTCAATATTATCAAAATTAAATAGAACAATTGTTTGGTCTATATTTATTTTATTATTCTTATTGCAAATAATTGGAAATATATATTATTCATTTGATTATATAACTATAAAAATGGCGACAAATTCAACATATTTAAATTCATTTCAAGAGCTGATGAATAGATTTTTTACAGATATAGAATTACCAGATGTTAAACTAATATTATCTATAATAATAGGAGCTCCTATACCTATTATTTCATTGATGTTATTAAAATCATTGATGGATTATATCAAGCCATCAAAAAATACTGATGAAAATAATAATGAATTAAATGATGAAAATATAATAGAAAAAAAATTAATACAAAATATTGAAAATGAAAATGATAATATAGAAGAAAAAATAAATAATAATATAAATAGCGATCAAAATATAATAAAAAATGCAAATAAAAATATAAAAAAAAAATGAGGAATAGATTACATCCATCCTTATATCAATAAAAAATAAAATATGAGTAATATACATTTAAAATATGGAATTTCGGATTTTATGTATCCTAATGAAGAAGCAATTAAAAATCCAAATGACATACGGCATATATCTATTAAAAATAATTCTGTTTCTGTGGTAAAGGCAGAAAAAACAGAAATGGAATTATCATTAGATAATTTTTATACATTAGTAGATAGCACAGAAGAACGTCAAATAGAATTAAATTCATATGATGATACAAAAAATTTAACGCCATATTTTGTTGATAAGATATATCTTCCAGATGATACTACATTTTTAGCAATGTTGTGTGAATATAAAAATGATGAAAATAATCTTATAGATTGGTGCTATGCAAATTCTATTGATAATGAAATTTATAAGCATGATATTCCGCAAGATATTAATATTTATCATCATATAAATATAATAAAAGGAGGATATAAGAATCCATTACATTATGATGAACCAATTGGTCATCTGTGGATGGGAACATCATTTGGACTTTTAAAATGGGACGGAATATCAATGAAATTACTAAATAAGTATAATAGTGATCTAAATATATTTAATATTATAGATATAGATGTAGATACAAATGATGATGTTTGGATGATATCAAACGACCAAAATTTTGAAAATATTATAACATATTATAATACATCATCAAATATATTTAAACAATTTACAATTGATAAAAATCAGCTTATAAGTAGCCAAATTATAAAAATAAAAATATTTTCTACAAATATATTATTAGCAATAACATCGAATGATTTTATCATTTTAGATTACAAGAATAATACATATAAGATTATAAATAAAAGAATGGGATATAATTTCTTTTATTTACCACTATTAGATATTTGTTATGATAATAATATGATATATTTATGTGATAATGAAACGATATATTCTTATAATATGAGCACAGATATAATGAATAGAATTAATTTGAATATATTTTATGATGATAGTATTTTAACTATAAAAGCATTAGATGATAAGTTATATATAGGAACTCACAAATTTTTTATTATTTATGACATTGCAGATAATACATTTGAAAAATATAATATATTAAATAGCAATATGTTTGAGAATGTTGTAAATAAAATAGAAATTCTTCATAATGATAATATAGCAAAATTATATTTATTACACGAATCTCATATCACTATATATGATATATCTAATAATGAATTTATACAAATATTAAATTCTGTTAATACAGATGAAAATGAAATTTCTAATATATATCCAGTGATGATAGATAATGATGAGATATTATATTATTATGGTATTCATGCATTACAAATAGATAATAATTTATCTTATAAATATTCTTTATTTAAAATAAAAATGATAGATTCATCGCAAAAGGAATTCGTTCCAGAAGATAACAAATATAATGAAATAATATTTATATATCCAAATAATCATGATCATTTATATTCTATTGACCAACCAATTTATTTAATGTTTTCTAAATTAACAAAGATTAATGATATTATAGATAATATAAATATAATGCATAAAAAAATATATATTAGAGATAAAAACATAGAAGAATATAATTATTCTGATAATTGTAATGTTGAACAATGGAATGAGATTCTGGTTATGAGTAACACTGATTATTTTTATGCATATAAATTAACATTTAATAAATCTTTTTTACCATCATCAGACTATAATATTTTTATTAATAAAGATATTTTAGCATTTGATAATTCTGAATTAATAGATGACTATAGTATTGATTTTAGTACGCAGAATATTGCTCCTGTTGATGATTGGAATTCTATAGAAAAACTGATGATTTTAAATAGTAATGAAAAAAATTATTTAAAAAATATATATATAAGAAATATAAATAGAGATAATGTATTGATACATTGTCTTTTTGGTAAAAAAATTATTTAAGCATGTCAAATATCAATGCAACAATATTAGTAAATATAGATACAACAGCAGGAAAAAATGCTATAAATTATACACCAGATTCAAATGAATGCCCAATTTTGTCATTGCTATGCGTTGGAGTAACCGGAGATCCTGGGACAATAATAAAAATAACACCAATATCTGCAACAAAATGTAGTATTAATGGCGGAGATAACAATGCTAGATTGCGATTAAAATGTGATGCTATCGGAAAAATTACAAATGTGGAGATAGCATATGGCGGCACAAATTATCCAGATGGAGATTATGATGCTATACTAGAAGATCCATATGGGAAAAATGGGCATATTAAATGTACTGCTACCGGAGGATCAATCACGTCATGTAGTATAATAAATGGCGGAGAAAAATATAGTGGATACATAGAATTTGATATTACTGATTTTATAGAAGGCGTGAATTATGAAATTGTACCACGATATATAGAAAAAACTAGCGGCAGTGGAAACGTAAAATTTATAGGATATAAATTATCATATAGACCATTTCAAGTATTTTAAAAATTATTATATATGAACAAAAACGAAATAAAATTAATATTAAAGGTTTTTAAAGAAATAAACTGGGATCTTGTTTCTAGTCTTTACAAGATGGAACACATAGATAAATATCTATATGACTTTTCTTTTGATAATACAGAAATAATAGAAAAATTGCAATCAGAATTATTATTCGGAATATATAAATTAATAAAAAATAAATCTGGATTTCTTCAAATAGAAAATTGGATAATAATATATAATTTCAATGAGAAAAAATCACAAAAAGAAAAATTAGATGATGACGATAAAATAATTCCAATAGATGATGGATTATCTTTAAATAAAAAATCGCCAAAGTATAATTTGTATGTGTATTATACAATTGCTCAATCGCATGTGAGCGATAATGATTTTAAATCTATGAAAGACCTAAAAGAAATAAATAATATTATAAATAACAGTCACATATTAGATTATGACGATTTAAATGAAAATTCAGAAGATGAATTGAATGCTCTTTTTGATATTATATCAGAATTGACAAAAACAAATATAAAAAATAATAAAGAAAATGATACTAAAAAAGAAGAAAAAAAACAAAAATCAAGAACTACAAATGAATATTCTAATTTAAAAAATAAATCAATAGATGAACTAGAAAAATTACTTCAAAAAACTATAAATGAGGAAAATTACGAGATGTCTGAAAAAATATATAATATAATAAAGTTAAAACAAAATGTTAACGATCAAACAAAATAAATATGATTGCAGTATGCCCTCCGGCAAGTTCAAATTTATCTGAATATATTTCATTTTTTGAAATGTATAAATTCCCATATAAATTAATAAAAACAATAGATGATATAAAAAATAATAATGATATATCAATGATATTATTATGTGGCGGATCAAATATATCTAATTCAAAACGAGACATACTTGAATTTTCTATATTAGAAAAATATTACAATAAAATTCCATTTATTGGAATATGCCGCGGACTACAAATTGCAGCATTATACAATAATGGTGAAATTTCTAAAATAAATAATGATGACCATAAAGAATTATATAATATATCATCTTTTCATAAAGTTATATTTAATAATATAGAAACTTTTGTCAATTCAAGACACCAAATGATGGTATCAAAAGTTCCTAAAAATTTCGAAATAATAGCTGTATCCCAAAATGATAATGTACCTGAAATATTATTAGATAATAAAAATATATTTGTTCAATTTCATCCAGAGAGATCCGATATGAATGGATTATTATTAAAATACTTATTTGTAAATTATATAAAAAAAAATATATATAATAAAGATATTTTTACAAATATGAACGAATATAATATTAATAAAGTTTTAAGTTATTGCTATATAAACGATTATAAAATAGTATCTTTTAAATCATTGAAAAAAAATATGTGCATGTCTGACAATGACATATCAAATATTTTAAAATATAATGATAATCATTTCAAAAAAATAAAAAATAAAAAAGGAAATGATTGCATAAGTTTAATATAATCCCCAAAAAAAAATATATATGAATTTTGAACATTTAACAGAAGAAGATAAAAAATTTTTATATGATGTGTATAATGATACTACATTATCATATAAAAATAGATTATTGAAAATACAAAATTATATTGGTAAATCCGAAAGAACTGTAAAATATTGGCTTGTAAGATTAGGATATAGAAGACCTTTAATATCAAAAACTTCAACGAAATCTAATTTTACTTTTAATGATGTACCATTTACCAAAAAAAGATTTATAATAACATGGGCACAGAACAAAACCCCAATATTTAAAGAATTCTGGGACAATATTCTTGCATATTCTAATTTTATAGATTCAGAAATAATTGTGATACCTGGCATATATAATGGAATTAATGAAAATGATTACTTATGGGATGATGAACTGATAAATTATATAAGATATAAAGAATTACATATACATAAAAATGTTATAGTATTTAGTAATATATCAATAAATCCTACATTTGTAAATCCACTAACAGGGTTGTTTGACTTAACAGATAAAGAAACATGTGTATTTGGATCTCCAAAAATATTTTTAGATACTATACCATCACTAACAAGTGATTATAAAAAATATTTGATGACAACAGGTGCTGTAACAATTCCTAATTATAAAAAATCAAAAACTGGAAGAAGAAGCGAAATAAAGCATAAATATGGATTTGTAATTGCTGAAATTGAAAATGATGATATTTGCTATATAAGGCAAGTTACCGCATCATCATCCGATGGATCTTTTAATGATATATATTTTCATGTAGAAAATTCGAAAATAACATTAAATGACAAAATTCCCGGAATAGTACTAGGCGATATTCATTTGTATGATACAGATGAAAAAATAATGGATGTAACAAAAACTTTGTTGGATGATTTACATCCAGAGCATGTTGTAATACATGATATATTTAATGGAGTTTCTATATCTCATCACGATAACAATAATATTATAAAACAATATCGAAAATTTCTAAATGGAAAACTGTCTCTGAGTGAAGAAATAAACTACATGTGTGATTGGGTTGAAAAAATGCAAAAATATAATCTGGTTATTGTAAAAAGTAACCACGATGAGTTCTTGGATAAATGGATAATAAATGGAGAATGGAAAATGAATATAACAAATGCATTGGAATATGTAAACTATGCAAAATTATTATTAGATAATGACGCAGATAATGGAATTATTCCATATATTTTGAATCAAAAATTTAGTAATGTAAAAACATTAAAAAGAGATGAAAGTTTTAAAATATCAGGATGGGAAGTAGGAACACATGGAGATGTTGGCCCAAATGGTAAATGGGGTGCATTCACATCATTTAATAAATTAAATTTGAAAATAATATTAGGGCATTATCATTCTCCACGCAGATCAAATGATACTATATCTGTAGGAACATCAACAAAGTTAAAACTGGATTATAACATTGGTGCTAGCAATTGGAGTAACGCTCACGCTCTTATATTCGATGACGAATCTGTGGAAATAATAATATTTAACAATTATAATTTTACCACATTATCCCCAGATAAAATAAAATAATTCAATGATAAAATCAAATAAATATTATGATGATAGCATTATAAGATCTATAATTGTAGGATGCATAAATTTATTAAATAATAAAATAAAAATTTATGTGAAAAAAAATGATGAAAATGATGAAATAATAGAATATAAAGTTCCATTTTTTTATTCGATGTCTAATGATGAACGTTTTATTCAAGATTATTATTTGCATTGGGGAGATTGCTCACCAGAAAATATTGAAGGTGGATTGATGCAAATACCACGTGGAAGAATTTATGCATCTGGGATATCAATAAAATCATCAGAACTAACAAATAGATATGTGAGAGGAATTTATACAAAAGAAGAACATGGAGAAATCAAACAATATTCATCATATATAAATTCTATACCAATTCAAATATCATTAGATTCTGCAATAATATTTGATACTATTAACGAAGGATTTAAAATTATTGAATCAATAATATCTACATTATATAAAACACAAATTTTTAATGTTATTTATAAAGGAATGAAAGTTCCTGTACAAATTGGATTTCCCGAATCATATGATTATAATTCTAGAATGGAAATAAAAGAAGGGACTCCTCCCGAAACATATACAATAACATTAAGTCTAGAATGTGATAGTTTTATGCCAGTGATAGACCAAGAAGAAGAACGTTTTTTAGGAGAAAATATAGAAGGATTTGCTATATATTTTGATGAAATGAATTCGAAAAATAATATAGATGAAAAAGAACATATTATTTTTAAAAAATAATTTAAATATAGATATTTTTTAATATAATATAAAAAAATGATAAATATAATTTTTACAAAAGAAGAACTTAAAAATGGAAATTTATTGAAAAAAATATTAGATACATTAAATGAAAATGATAAATATATTTTAATGATCAAAAAATATTATAAGAATAGAACATTATCTCAAAATAGATTGTATTGGCTATGGCTGAATTATTTAGAAAAAGAGACTGGTAATGATAAAAATGATTTGCATGAATTTTTTAAAATGAAATTTTTAGAAATAAAAACTACAAACATATTTGATAATGAAATAAAAATATATCAGTCTACTGCTAAATTAAATAAAATTGAATTTATGGAATATTTAGATAAAATTCATTTATTTGTTTTAGAAAATCTTAATATAAATTTGCCATACTCAAGTGATGAAAATTTTGAAATATTTTATCTAGAAAATGCATAAAAAATATAAAAATATGAAAATAAATGAAAAACACAATGAGAAATTAAAAGACCTTAATCAAGCTATTGAAAAAATTGAAAAAGAATATGGTAAAGGGTCTATTATGAGATTAGGAGAGTCCTCTATAGAACCTGTAGATACTATATCGTCTGGAAGCATTGGATTAGATTATGCTCTTGGAATTGGAGGATATCCAAGAGGTAGGGTTATTGAAATTTATGGTCCAGAAAGTGCTGGAAAAACAACATTATCAATGCATGCAATATCTGAAACACAGAAATCTGGCGGAATAGCCGCTTTTATAGACGCAGAACATGCATTTGATTTAAATTATGCAAAAAAACTTGGAATAGATGTTGAGAATCTAATTATTTCTCAGCCGGATAATGGAGAACAAGCTCTTGAAATAACAGATTCTTTAATTCGCAGCGGATCAATAGATATTATTGTTATTGACTCTGTTGCTGCTCTTACTCCACGTAGTGAGATAGAAGGAGAAATGGGAGATTCTAAAATGGGTTTACAAGCAAGATTGATGTCACAGGCTTTAAGAAAACTTACAGCAACAATAAGTAAAACAAATTGTTTGTGCGTTTTTATTAATCAACTGCGTGATAAAATTGGTACTGCATATGGCAATCCCGAAACAACTACCGGCGGTAATGCTCTTAAATTTTATTCATCTGTTCGCGTAGATATTAGAAAAATTAGTCAAATTAAAATTGATGAAAATACAATAGGAAATAGAGTTCGCGCAAAAATTGTTAAAAATAAAATGGCTCCTCCATTTAGACAGGCAGAATTTGATATTATTTTTGGAGAAGGTATTAACAAAATTGGTGAGATAATTGATATGGGATCAGAATTAAATATTATACAAAAAAGTGGTGCTTGGTATTCATATGATAATAATAAATTAGGACAGGGAAGAGAACAGGTAAAAAAGATTTTATTGGATAATCCAGACCTATCAGATGAAATTGAATTGAAAATAAGAGAAAAACTAAATTTAAAATAATTTTTTAACATTTGTAATTTTTGATAAATCATCGTTAAAATCAAAATAAAATGAACTCAATATCAAATGTTTACTTTTTCGCATAACTTATTTATTTTTTTTTACAATGGATACCATTTCCATTTATCATTTTCGTATTTATAATCGCCAGTTTTTTTCCTATTTTTCTTATAATATTTGGCAAATTTGTTCCACAAATCATCATCATCATCGTCATCATCTGGATCATCTGAATCATAATCCTTATAATAATCATCATCTTCATCATCATCATCATTATCATCATCTGGATCATCTGAATCATAATTCTTATAATAATCATCATCATCATCTTCATCTTTATATTGTATTTCAATATTACCTAATATTTTTATTTCTTCTAATGGATTATTAGAAAATGCATACTTATAAATATTTTTTAATTTATTATATTCTAAAAGATCTAGTACACTAATTTTATTGTTTTCAAATGTACTTTCTTCTATTTTTTCTATATTATCTAATAATCTCAATTGTTTTATTTGATTATAAGAAAAAACACCAGATTTAATAATTCTCAAATTTATATAATTAGATAAATCTAATCTTTCTATTTGATTATCGTCAAATGAATCGCTCTCTATTATTTCTATATTTTTTGGTAATTTCAATTGTTTTATTTGATTCTTAAAAAAACTCCACATTTTAATAGTTTTCAAATTTATACAATTTGATAAATCTAATATTTTAATTTGATTACCTTGAAATGCATCCTCATTTATTGTTTCTATATTTTTTGACAAGTATATAAAATTAATTTTTTTCTTCATAAATTGACTTTCTTTTATACTAATCAATTTATCAAATCTAAATAAGTCTAGAATATTTTGATTTTCAAATAATGCTTTTATTTCTTTAATTTCTGATAAATCATTGTTGAAATCAAAATAAAAACTACTTAATACTAAATACTTACTTTTTCTCATAATTTATTTATTTTTTACAACGGATACCATTGCCATTTGTTATTTTCTAATTTATAATCACCAGATTTTTTATCATTTTCATTATAATATTTAACAAACCTATTCCATATATTATGATCATCTAAATCA
>Ga0209204_1003931_pt1 | contig 10519 bp, 7 predicted proteins | sample AD_JPNMR2_MetaG_FD_184425 | JGI IMG/M metagenome (GOLD analysis project Ga0209204, IMG submission 184425) | Active sludge microbial communities of municipal wastewater-treating anaerobic digesters from Japan - AD_JPNMR2_MetaG (SPAdes) (version 2) | ecosystem: Engineered > Bioreactor > Anaerobic >... | reverse complement strand
GTGAGCCGGCGTAACCTTCAGAAAGCCCGTCGAGTAGCGGGCCTTCTCCTCGTCGCTTTCCGGATTCGGCAAGACCACATGCTCATCGGCAATAATCGGAATCACCCGTCCCACAATCGGAAGCCGAATCCGTCTGCCCACAAGCACGGACGCTCGCGGGTCTGCCGGATTCATTGCCACGGCCGTATCCCCCAACATCGTCTCCGGCCGTGTTGTGGCCACTGTAACAGTCCGTATCGTCTGCCCCCCCAGAACCACCGGCTCCGTCAGCGGATACCGCAAGTACCAGAAATGCCCCTGCACCGTTTCATACTCGACTTCATCATCCGCCAGGACGGTCTGCGTCGCCGGGTCCCAGTTTACCAGCCGTTTGCCCCGATAAATCAGCCCGTCCTGAAACAGCAGGAAAAACGTCTGGCGTACCGCCCGGGCGCAGACTTCGTCCATCGTAAACCGCGTCCGCTCCCAGTCGCACGAACAGCCCATCTGCTTGAGCTGTCCGAGAATGCAGGCCTCATACTCATCCTTCCACGCCTGCACATGGGCCACAAACTCCTCCCGCGAAAAATCCTTTCGCCGCTTGCCCTGTTCGGCCAGAAGCCGCTTTTCCACAACCGTCTGTGTGGCAATTCCCGCATGGTCCGTCCCAGGCATCCACAGCGTCGTATAGCCCTGCATCCGCCGCCGGCGTATCAGAATATCCTGAAGGGTATTGTTCAGTGCATGGCCCAGATGCAGCGCCGCCGTCACATTGGGAGGCGGAATCACAATTGTAAACGTCCCTTTTGGGTTGTTCGCCGCCGCCTCGGCATGCCACCAGCGTCCCCGCTCCCACAGTTGTCGAACCTCCTGTTCCACTGTCCGCGGCTCATAAACCTTGGCCATTTCCTCGCTCATGGTGCTCCTTTTTTCGGCTCTGCTGTATCTATTCAATTCCCAGATAAAAAACGTCCCGGCCTGATTCTTCTCTCAGCCCGGGACGCCTATTGTATCACACCCAAACCTGCTGTAAAGCCGCTTTTGACCGCCGGTTAATCCAGCTTCAGACTCATCAGGAATTCCGCATTGGTCTTGTACTTGGCCAGACGCGTCTTGAGCAGCTCAATCGCCTCCACCATGTTCATCTCACTGAGCACTTTGCGAAGCCGATAAACCAGTTCCAGCTCTCTCGGGTCCAGCAGCAGCTCCTCACGGCGGGTGCCGCTCTTGCTGATATCAATCGCCGGGAAGGTCCGCCGCTCCACCAGTTTGCGGTCCAGATGCAGCTCCATATTGCCCGTGGCCTTGAACTCTTCGAAAATCACCTCATCCATTTTCGAACCGGTGTCAATCAGAGCGGTGGCGATAATCGTCAGCGAGCCGCCGTTCTCAATATTTCGGGCCGCCCCGAAGAACCGCTTGGGCATCTGCATCGCGTTGGCATCCACACCGCCGGTCAGAATCTTCCCCGAGTGCGGCATCTCTGTGTTGTATGCACGGGCCAGACGAGTAATCGAGTCCAGCAGAATCACCACATCCTCGCCGTACTCCACCATTCGCTTGGCCTTCTCGATAACCATCTCCGCCACCTGACAGTGTCGGGCGGCCGGCTCATCAAAGGTCGAACTGATGACCTCGACGTCCTTGGCCACCTTCCGCTGCATATCCGTCACTTCTTCCGGACGCTCATCAATCAGCAGCACAATCATCCGTACCTCCGGATGGTTGGTGCTGATGGCGTTGGCAATCTTCTGCAGCAGTACCGTTTTGCCGGTCCGCGGCGGAGCCACCAGAAGCCCACGCTGGCCCTTGCCGATCGGCGTAATCAAATCCATAATCCGGGTGCTCATCTCATCCGGCGTCGTCTCCAGCACCAGACGCTCTTCCGCATGCAGCGGAGTCAAATCACGGAACACTACCTTCTCCGCCAGTTTGTCCGGCGCCTGGTAGTTAATCGCCTCCACCCGAAGCAGGGCAAAATACTTTTCGCTTTCTTTGGGGGGACGAATCTGACCGGAAACGATATTGCCGCTCCGCAGGCCGAACCGGCGAATCTGGGACGGCGAGACATACACGTCATCCGGCGAGGCCAGATAGTTGTATTTCGGACTGCGCAGGAACCCAAACCCGTCCGGCAGAATCTCCAGAACGCCTTCCCCGTACATCAGGCCGTTCTGCTGAATCCGCTGCTTGAGAATCTTGAAAATCAGCTCCTGCTTGGTCAGCCCCATGTAATCGGTAATGCCTTCCTCTTTGGCAATCCGATGAAGCTCGCTGGCATCCAGATTCTGCAGGTCGGTAATATGCAGATTGCCTTTCTTGATGCGTTCATACTTCTCGTGGATAGACTCTTCCTTCACCGGCTGAGCGGGTACGGTGCCCGCCTCCTGGGCCGAAGGAGTTTCCGTGGTCTGCGGCAGCTGCTCCTGAGGTGTTTCCGCCGCTGCAGAAACCGCTGTTTCCGAAACGGCTTCCGACGGTGTTTCTGATGAACTTTCGGCTGTTTCCTGCTGGACAACAGCTTCCGTCTCGCCGGAAACCTCGGATTCCGTTTTTTTCTTGCGGCCTCTTTTCTTCTCTGTTTGTTTCGTGGTTGTCTTTGCCATTCGTTCTCCTTATCAGTAAGACAATTAAAGTTCGATTTATATACGGTCTTTCATTTTGATTGCAGGATTGATTCCCCAATTTAGGATGCACCCTTGAGGGGGTCATCTCCTTCTTGTTCGCGGGTGCAGGCAGTTAAAAACTCATTTTCTCCTGTTGTTCAGATGTTGAATATACCGAATGTTCCGTTTGCTCCTGGCACCTTTCAAAAATCAGGTTTTTCTCGTTCTGGTAACGAAACGTTTTGATTGAAACCCCTCCGGAATTCGTATGCCGATTTACGTGACAGATAACCGGCGGCGTTCCTGTATAGCTGAGAAGACTTTCTCGACTTGTTTTGCCAATTCGGATTCTTCTGAATTGTTCGTGAGTATATAATGTGCCATCTGTTTCTTTTTGTCCAGAGAAATCTGGAAATTTTCTCTTTTTTTTTGCTCCTCCGCCTCCAAATGCCTTTGCTGACGGTTCCGCAGACTCCGAATCTCCTCGGAACAATCCACATAAACCAGCACATCACACCGCCGGTCCCATCCCACTTCCGTCCAGCAGCGGCATATCCACACAACCGGCACTCCTTGACGCTGATACGCTTCCAGCAAAGTTTCACAGCGAGCCAGAACAGCCGGGTGAACGATCCGATTGAGTTCCTGAACCTTCTCCTTCGAATCAAAAACGGCAGATGCCAGTTTTTTTCGGTCAATCCGCCCATCCTCCCCCACTACAGCAGGGCCGAAGCATTGGGAAAGTTTCTCAATAACCGCCGGCTCCTCCAGAACTCGATGGGCAATAGAATCCGCATCAATCAGACCGCATCCGAGCCGTTCAAAACATCGCGCTGCTGTGCTCTTGCCTGCTCCAATACCCCCAAGCAGCCCGATAACAGGCGCTTCTTTTCCCATCGTCAAATGAATTCCCTTTTATATTATTGTGTCAAGGATGCCAAAAGGTTCAAATCCAGCCTCTTACAAAATCCAAACTGCTTAAGCCGAAAAAAATACAAGTGTTTTATTGATAACCTTTTATCTAATACAGTAACCCTGAAAACCATTGAGAAAATCAGCGATATTCTTGTCTTTGTGCCTCTGTATTATCCTGTTACAGCAATAGCCGGCGTCAATGAGTTCCCCGCTGAAACTGCGCCCGGGGGGACTCGAACCTCCGACCTTCGGTTTAGGAAACCGATGCTCTATCCTGCTGAGCTACGAGCGCAAGGCCGGATTTGATTATGATGAGCCCCTTCTTAACCTTCAAGCAAAATCAACCTCCTTTTCCTCGATTATCCCCATGCAAAAAAATTCTTTTTTTTGTCAGGTTTTTCTCATTCAAACGAAACAGTGAAGGAAGCTGAACGATTTTGGACTGATTTTTTAACAGGAATCTGATAGAATTAACGGGGAGCAATTCGAAAGAAATGGATATACAAGAGCCAAAAAGTGCTCAGTTCTTCCGCTACTACAATGGGGCTCAGAAGCGATTATACGCCTACCTCCTGATGATGGTTCACAATCACAATGACGCCGAAGACCTCCTGCAGGAAACCGCCAGCATCCTTTGGGAACAGTATGAGCAATTTGACCCCCGTCAGAGCTTCGCCGCCTGGGCGATCGGCATCGCCCGCAACAAGGCACTCGATTTTCTAAAACAGAAACGTTCCACCCGCCCGATGCTCAGCGAGTCCTTTTATGAAGAAATGTCCAACCTGGCCGAATCTGAATCGCAAAATATGGATCGCCGACTGGCTGCCCTGCGTACCTGCCTGAAGCGGCTTTCCCCGGACAATCAGCAGCTGATTCGCCTTCGGTTTGAGGAGGGAATTTCCATAAAGAAACTTTCTCAAAACCTTCCCTACTCCGCTGATGCACTCTACAAAAAGATTTCCCGCATCTACAGTTCTCTGTATGACTGCATCCATCGTACCCTCCTCCAGGGGGAGCATATATGAGCCCGCAGGAACAAACACTTCTGAACGAACAATTATTTCGCCTGCTGGACAATGACTTAAATGGCAGCCAGCTGGAGCAGCTTAATCATCTCCTGACCTCTGACCCCCAGGCCCGGCTGTATTATTGCCGCTTCCTGCAGGACATCGCCGCCCTGACCTTTCGGGCCTGTGCCGATATCCCGCAAAACGCTCCGGAAACGGCCGGCAGCATCCTTACGGAGCAATTCTGGAGGCAAATGATTGAAGAAGAAAAAAACGCCCCGGCTGTCGAACCTGCGGTCCCTGATGCACCGACGCCTCAGCCCCTGAAAACCTCCGCTTCCGTTCGACCGCGTACACCCGGACGCCTGGCCTATGCCGCCGCCGTGATTTCCGCCGCCGCTTTGTTCTTTATCCTGGCACTGGTTCACCTGACTCCCTCCCCTTTGCCGGAGGTAGCCACACTTTATGATTCCCTCGGGGCCGAGTGGTCCGCCAATCTGCCCCTCGAACCCGGCGTGCGAATCTCCTGCGGCTCCAAACCCATTCGGCTGATGCGGGGAATTATTAAGCTCAAAACCGACGAAGGCGTCGAACTGGTCCTCGAAGGACCTATGGAATTCCAATTCCCAACCGATTCACAATTATCGATGCAGTACGGCAAACTTCTGGCACGTGTTTCTGCTCAGGGACTCGGTTTTTCCGTCAATACCCCCAATTCCAAAATTATTGACCTGGGTACCGAATTCGCCGTCCTCTGCCATCCGAATGGGGATGCAGAGGTCCATGTGTACAAAGGCAAAACCAATCTGATTGCCGGCCGGAAGGAAAACCAGAAAACCTCCCAGCTCCTTTTGGCCGGTTCCGCCCGAAAAGTACACTCAAAAGATTCTCTGGTCAGCGAAATCCGTTTTAATCCTTCCGCCGTCGTGCGGGCCTTTGACTCAAAAACAAACCTCATCTGGAAAGGGGAAACCCTTTCCCTGGCTGATATAGTAGGCGGCGGCAGCGGGTTAGGCACCGGGAAACTCTTTACCGGCGTTGACGCTGCTTCCGGACAAGTCATCTCCTCCCTCAAAGACGGCAATATTTACACCGGCTCCGCCGACTGCCGACCGGTCCCGAACAATCCCCTTATTGACAGCGTCTTTGTCCCTGGTGCCGGCCCCAGCCCGACTGTTATCGCCGTCGAAGGATTAACAGCCGACTGCTTCCCAACGACTTCCGGAACGTACTGGGGCTACATCTTCAACGGCGCCTTTCATCAAGGCATCACCTCGCCTCGTCATGACTTGTATCTGGACGGTCTCATTGCAGGAACGCCGGAAAACCCGGCTATCACCATCCATTCCAACCTCGGAATTACTTTCGACTTATCCCGAATCCGTCGGACTATCCCCGGCCTGGAAATCAGGGCCTTCCGGGCCGTTGCCGGGGTGTCTGAAACAGTTCGCCAATCGCTCGAAAAAGAGAAAAACCGTTCTTTTGATGACTTCCCGGACGTCAAAAAAGTCTTCGATGCCGGCTTTTCAAAAGTCGAATTCTGGGTCCTCATTGACGGAAAACCTGCCTTTCATCAGCAAAGAACCAGTGAGCAGGGCGGCTGTCCAATACACATTCCGATTTCAGAAAGCAACCGATTCCTTACTTTAGCGGTCACGGAATCTGATGATACACAGGCCTACGACTGGGCCCTTTTCGCCCGGCCGGAACTGGTTCTCGAATCGACGGAAAATTAAGGAGAACAAGAAATGAAACTATTTTCGATCCGGAAAAACCAAAAACCGCTTTTCCAAGGTTTTACCCTGATTGAGCTGCTGGTGGTGATAGCGATTATTGCCCTTCTGCTGTCGATTCTGATTCCGTCGCTGCGGGCGGCCAAGGAGATTGCCAGCGGTTCGGTGTGTCTGACCAATCTGAAGAACCTGGGGACGGCCTGGCTGACCTACGCCAACGAATACAAAGGGCTTCTGGTCGGCGGTTCGAATTACTACAACGGCTCCCGACCCACGCCGTACCGCTGGGTGGAGGTGCCCCTGCGAAAAGACACGGACAACCCGGAAACCACGGCTCCGGCTCCGGAATCCGAATACTCCCTGACGACCCGCAAGAACGGCATACGAGCCGGCCGGCTTTTCCCTTATGTGGATGATGAAGACGTCTATCACTGCCCGGGCGACAAGAACATTGCCAAATATGCCGAGCCGCGGGCGACCTTCCGCAGTTATGCGATTACGGGTCTGATGAACGGGGAGGATTTCATCAGCCGTTCGGGCGGGATTTATACGGCGATTGCTCAATACCGCACGGCGGTGGTTTCGCCGTCGGGGCTTACCAAGCAGCTGTTTGTGGCGGTCAAGCTGGACCAAATCCACAATCCGGCTTATAAGCATGTGTTTGTGGAGGAGGATGCGGCGGCCCGTGGGCAGACTGTGAACTTAGGCGGGTTTGTGCTGCTGAACGGCTCGACGTATACGTGGTGGGATGTGCCGGCATATTTCCACAACAAGACCAGCACGATTGGGTTTGCGGACGGACATGCGGAGCGGCATCGCTGGGAGGACCCGGACACCATCAATCTGGCCCAGAACGGGGTGGCGGACCCGCGTCCGGCGGAAAATGAGGACCTCCATTATATGGTCCGCGGATACCTGCCCCGGTAACGAACAGCAGACACTTTTGATGAAGAGATAATTTTCCAGACTGTGGAGCCGTTCGAAAGATTCTCTGTCCATTCGGTTTTAAAAATAGGGTAAGAACCGCCTGATTCTTGCAGAAATCCGTACGGTTTATTATTATTCCCGAATTGGATTGGGCTTTAGATTGTGTCAGGATTTCAGCGGAAAAGGCGGATATTACCTGTTATCAAGCCGAAGGCGACGCAAGTTCCCCGTTTTTTTCGCCTCAGCGCCTGGCGTGCAAAAAAAATGAATCGTCAGCTTTTAAAAGTGCTGACGGCTCAGGAGTTTCGGGTTCTTTCCGGGATAGAAGGGCATTTGTCCGACAAGGAGGTTCTGGCCCTTTTTTATTTTGTCTATTTTCCCAAAGAGAAAGGTTCCATTGTTGAAATTGGTTCTTTTAAGGGAAAATCAACGATTGTGCTGGCGTCCGGCCTAAAGAAAGCCGGCCGTACAGAGAAGGTCTTTGCGGTCGATCCGCACCTTCGCGGCAGTTATGAGGTTTTTCTTGAAAATCTTCGAATTCATTCCGTCCACGATACAGTTTGTCCGCTTCGGATGACGTCTGAGGAGGCGGCGAAACAGTGGAATGAGCCGATTCGACCGCTCTTTGTGGATGGTTCCCACCTCTATGAGGATGTTCTGTTGGACATTCAGCTCTGGGAGCCGTGGGTGATCCGAAATGGACTTCTCATTTTTCATGATACGGGAGTGGAGAGGTTTGACGGAGTTCGACGGGCGGTTGAAGAGGCCATCGTTTCCTGCGGGCGCTTCAGAGAACTGCTGTGTTTGAAGAATATGAGGGTCTTCCGGAAGAGATGGTAAGGGCAACGGTTATCTGCTGTCCGGAAGGATGCATAGATTCTTGTCAGATGGAACGGGTTTTCTCGAGGATGATTTTCAGCTTTTCCTGAACAGTGTGGACCTGATTGTCTTTCAGGTCGAGGATATCCTGCAGGGCTTCTCCGATATAGGGCAGATAGGTTTCGATGTAGCTGCGTTTGAGCATTTCGGTGTGGATGCGTTTCTGGCGTCGTACATGCATGCCGAGTTTTCGCCCGCATTCCTGAACAGCCAGTTTGATTTCCTTGATGATTTCCGGGTAGTGGGCCACGGCCTCTTTGCTTTCTGAGGTAAAGGGAACCCAGACGGAGGCGAAGTGCACCATCAGGAGAATCGGCCCGGTCGGCAGGGCGCCGCGACTTTGGCTGATGCCGTAGTTTCGCCAGTTGGTCTCGAGGACCGCCTTGTAAATGGCACAGGCGGACTGCTGATAGAGCAGGGGGACGCGGTTGGCGAACCGGACCAGCCGAAGCATCGGTTCTTTGTCTTCGGATTCCGCTTCGGCCTCTTCATCTTTAAAACCGAAGGCCAAGGCCGCTTCTACGAGGAAAGGATTGCCGCGATAAACGGCGGGCTTTCGGGTGCAGCTGGTGTAAAATTCGGCCTGCACAACCCGTTTGAGTCCTTCCAGAAGCGCCTCCTCCCCGATAGGACCAATACAGTCTGTCGGCGGGGCCATGATCTTTGTATCCTGAATGGCGGCATGCAGGGCCTCTGCGTCTTTGAGGGTGATTTTTTCGGGTTTTAGTTTGGCGGAGAGTTTGGCTTTTTTGATGATTTCAGCCGCCAGCCGGTCGCTGATTCGGGAAAAGTGAGTCCGAAGGAACTCGGAGAGCGTTTTGGCCCGGCTTTCCCTTGCCATTTTGTAAAGGACTCCCAATTCGACGCCGTAGGGATGCGGCTTGACCTCGATGGGGATAAAGGGCATTTGATTGCTGCGTCGGGGATATTCGATGGTTTGACCGTCCGGTGTTCGATAAAGAATCCGGGCGTGCGGATTTGCCATAGCGGTCTGGGCTACATACTCATCGACGCTTTGACGGCCTTTCTGGTAGCGTCCTTCGAGCGTAATGGTCACACGGGTTCCATGAGGCAGGTCAAAATCGCATTCTTCATCGAGAATGGTTTCCGGGCGATTGCGGGAGGTGTCTATTTGAACGTGGTAATGACGGGCTTTTTTCTTGGGACTGGTTCGGGTGATAATCTGCACGGGCTGACCTGTAGTGAGCAGGCCGTACATTCCGGCGGCGCTGATGCCGATACCCTGCTGGCCGCGGCTCATTTTCAGGGTGTGGAACTTGCTGCCGTACAGGAGCCGGGCGAAGATATTCGGGACCTGCTGGCCGACAATGCCCGGACCGTTGTCCTGCACCGAGACGGTGAACTTGTTTTCGGAGCCGTTAAAGGGCTGGATGGAGATTTCCAAATCCGGCAGGATATGGGCTTCCTCGCAGGCATCCAGGGAGTTGTCGACGGCCTCTTTGACGGCGGTCAGAAGGGCTTTGCGGGGATTGTCGAAACCAAGCAGGTGGCGGTTCTTGGCGAAAAATTCGCTGACGCTGATGTCTCGCTGTTTTGCCGCCAGGGTTTCGGCGGTGGCCGCAACGGCTTTGCGTTTTCGGGGGCTGCCCGGAACGACGGAGGTTTCTTTCTCGTTTTCCGCTTCTTCAGCGGGATGCTCGACTGCAACAGGTTCGGTTTGAGAGGGTTTAGGGGTTTCCGTCTCATCAAAAGCCAGATTCAGCTGTTTGGTCTGGGTGCGTTTTCCTGCGGTCATTCCAGCATTTCTCCGTAAAGGCACAAAAGCCCTGCCCTGTCAAACAAACAGGGCAGGGTTGATTCCGTTCTGACTACTCGTTCTGTTTGAGTGTTATTGAAGTTTGCAGATGTATAATTCGTTGACGAAGTCCAATTTTTTCAAGTCGGCGGCGGCCTTTTCATCGGGCAGTTTGTCCAGACTGAAAGCCAGAATAGCCTTGCCTTCGGCCCGCTTGTGTCCGACGCCCATCGTGTTGATGTTGATGCCGTGCTTGCCCAGGATGGTGCCGACCGCGCCGATGACGCCCGGCTTGTCATCGTTGAAGATAATCAGCATGGCATCTTCGGGTGTTACTTCGATGGGGAACCCGTCAATTTCGATAATGCGGGGCAGATTGCCGCCGAAAACGGTGCCGATGATGGTTCGTTTGGACTGGTCGGTCTGAACAGTTGCAGCAAAAGTGGATTCGAAATCTTTGATTTCGGGATTTTTGATTTGGTCAATGCTGATGCCTCGCTCTTTGGCCAGGACCGGTACGTTGACCAGATTGACGGTGGTGTCAAAATGCGGCTGAAGGAGCCCAATAGCAAACGAGGTGGCAATCGGGTCCACGGTCTTTTCGGCGATGGAGCCGCGGAATTCGATTTGCACGCTTTTCAGATGGCCGGTGACCATGGCACTGGCCAGCGAACCGATTCGCTGAGCCAGAACGGCATACTGGCTGATAATCGGCGA
>Ga0209204_1003930_pt1 | contig 10519 bp, 12 predicted proteins | sample AD_JPNMR2_MetaG_FD_184425 | JGI IMG/M metagenome (GOLD analysis project Ga0209204, IMG submission 184425) | Active sludge microbial communities of municipal wastewater-treating anaerobic digesters from Japan - AD_JPNMR2_MetaG (SPAdes) (version 2) | ecosystem: Engineered > Bioreactor > Anaerobic... | reverse complement strand
GAAAGAACAAATGCCCCATCCTTGATACCTGGTGGCAGACCGAGACCGGAATGCATATGATCACAACGATGGTCGGCCTTCCTATGAAACCAGGATATGCTGGAAAACCCATCCCCGGTGTGGTCGCAACCGTTGTCGATGAACAGGGAGAGCAAGTTCCTCCCGGCACGACCGGATATCTGGCAATCAAGGAGCCCTGGCCATCAATGATGAAAACGGTCTACCAGAATGATGAACGGTACCGCCAGTACTGGAGTTTTGGTAAGTATGGGTATTATAGCAGCAATGATCTGGCAGTGATGGATGAAGAGGGATACATCATGCTCCTTGGCAGATCTGATGACATTATCATTGTGGCAGGTCATAATGTTGGAACCGCAGAGATTGAAAGTGCGCTTATCTCCCATAGTGCTGTAGCAGAAGCAGCGGCGATTGGAAAACCGGATCCATTGAAAGGTAATATAATTAAGGCCTTTGTGATATTGCGGAGTGGTGTTGAGCCTACCCAGAAACTGATACATGATCTGAAATATCATGTCCGCATCATGCTTGGACCGATATCAGTCCCGGCAGAACTTGATTTTGTAGATAGTCTGCCAAAAACCAGAAGTGGTAAGATTATGCGGCGGGTTTTAAAGGCACAGGAAATGGGTATGGATCCGGGAGATATATCTACCCTGGATGAATAATCATCCAACTCTTTATATACTGTTTTAATAGATTTATAACCATGTCTGCAACACCAGATACTTCGCTCCGGATAGAAAATATCGTTGCGTCAGCGAAGATCTCTGAATCCCTGGACCTTCCTCAGATCGCATCCAGTATAAAGGATGCGGAGTATAACAAAAAACGGTTTCCGGGTGTAGTCATCCGGATGCAGAATCCGAAAATTGCGGCATTGGTGTTTGGATCAGGAAAAGTGGTTCTGACCGGGGCTAAGAGTGTTGAAAGTCTGAACAGAGGACTTGAGATACTCGGCGATCTGCTGCGTTCACTAAATATTGAGATTACCCATGAGCTGACGTATAAAATCCAGAACATAGTAACCTCCGCTGATCTTGGATCTGGTATCAATCTGAATAAGATAGCAGTCGGATTTAATCTTGAGCGGATTGAGTATGAACCTGAACAGTTTCCAGGTCTTGTGTACCGGCTGGAGGATCCGAAGGTTGTTGTTCTGCTTTTTGGATCAGGCAAGCTAATTATTACTGGCGGGAAAGAGCCTGAAGATGCGAAAAGGGCCGTTCTTAAGATTGTTGATGATTTGAAGGGTTTGGGGCTTTTATAATTCAGGGATAATCTATCTGATATTATATATCGCATTCTATATTTTTATATACGATAAAATATATTGTACTAAGTACCGTCATCCGGGGGATTATTGTAGCGTCACAATGTGGATACGGTAGTACAATATAAAGAAAGGAAACCGGATTATTCTATGGTACTCCAATAATCCGGGGACCATTTTCTTCTCCGATAATCACTGTTGTCTTGCTGATAAATTCTGTAAACAGACCACAGCTAACCACACCAGGGATATTGTTTATTTCTCTCTCCAGAGATGCCGGTTCAGGGATGCTGACAGGCATATAATCCAGAACGATATTTCCGTTATCTGAAATGACCGGCCCGTCCTTTTTCATCCCTTCACGAATCGTAACAACACCTCCAAGAGCAGTCAGACGACGGATGACGTGACTGAGTGAAAAGGGGATGATTTCTATCGGTATCGGCCCGGTCAGATGCAAACATATCTTCGACGGATCAGCGACGATGATCAGTCTGGCTGAAGCATCGGCCAATATTCGTTCCCTGACATGGGCTGCCCCCCGACCCTTGATCAGTCGGAGTTCAGAGTCTATCTGATCTGCCCCGTCGATGGTGACATGAATATATTCTGCCTGCTCAAGACCAATAAGAGGTATTCCCAATGCAGTCGCACGCAGGGTTGTCTGAATAGAGGTTGGCACTCCGACGAGAGAAAGCCCCTCGTTTTTCATCCGTTCCTGTATCCGTGCCATAGTAAATGCAACGGTTGAGCCTGTTCCAAGACCTACCGTCATACCCGACGTGATATAGTCAGCAGCCTTGTATCCTGCTCGCTTTTTTGCCTGTTCCTGGGATGATAATCCGGTACTCATGATGCTCCTGATAAATATGATTCAAACGGGTTATTCTGTGAGAGAAAAGAGTGTTCGTAAGTCATCTGTTCCTGCATATGCGGTGCAGTCGAGGGTAATCGGGGTAATGGAAATATTTCCTTTATGGATGGCATGCACATCTGTTCCTTCCGGTGCATCAGTTACGATCGGTCCGTTAATCCAGTAGTATGGTTTTCCCCGAGGATCCAGTCTCTTCTCCACGCCAGTGACAAATAAATGCTCTGCCAGATGGGTGATCTCATATCCGCCGGTAATAACTGAGGGAATATTGACATTAATTACATGGGTAAAAGAGGGAAACCCGTTCTTAAGAATTCGGGAGATGACATCACGCACAACCCACTTTGATTCTGTAAATCTGTCGGCAAGGTTGCGTGCATCATCAAATTTCTCTTTCTGATCCTCGATCTGCAATGAGAATGCAATGGCAGGATACCCGTGGTTTGCCGCTTCCAATGCTGCTCCAACGGTGCCGGATGTGGTAATGGCCTCATATGAAAGATTTTCACCAATATTAATTCCTGATACAACAAGATCAGGCCTGACTCCCAGTGCAAAGAGAGCCAGGATCACCGAGTCGGTTGGTTTTCCACCTACTGCGTATGCGGTTACCTCACCCCGGTTTACCGTATTTACCCTGAGTGGCTCAAATATGGAGAGCGAACGCCCGACAGCACTCTGCTGGGTGGCCGGAGCACAAACCACTACATCAGCCTGCTCGTGGAGGGCATCATAGGCAGCCCATAATCCCTCTGAATTAACCCCGTCATCATTGGTAAGGAGAATACAGGGCTTTTTCAGGCTGAATTGAGGGTGCGAGGCTATCGTTTCAGGAGGGGATCCTGATATCATGTATCCCGATTATTTGTTCTCCGGCTTTTTAAGGATGAGCAGAATTGTCAAATGTATGATCTGGTATGAGTAATCAGGAACCCTGAATCGGATTATTTTTTTTCTGATCCTGCGAACTAGTAGCGATGAATATACTGCTTGCTGAATATACGGTCAGTCATGATCCAACGCTGGCCCCTGAAGGTCGCGCCATGCTTGATGTACTGACACGTAGTTTTACCAGGATAGGATACATGGTTCATACTCCTGATCCTGAGATGGGCTTTTCAGAAGAGATTGCCCGGCTTGGCGCAATATGTGATGAAGGGCTGGTTATCGCTCCCGATCACCTCCTCGCGAAATACACAAAAAACCTCGAGGATGTTACACGGAATATCGGATGTAATTCATTTTCGATTGCAGTCTGTGCAAATAAGAAAAGAACCGGACAGATATTACATGCTCATGGGATTGATGTCCCCCGGGAGGTCGCATCTGGCAGACGAATAGTAAAGCAGATATCCGGGTGTGGGGCGGTCGGAGTCAGACTGACTGATGAACCAGCCGGAGAAGGAGAGTTTGGGCAGGAATATATTGAAGGTGAACATCTCTCGATCAGTCTTGTCGGCGGTCGGGTCGTGGGTGAGGTCTGTCTTTATTATACCGGAAAAGGTCCGTTGCTTCTTGCAATAAACCGACAGGATATCAGATTTGGTCAGGATGGTCATGTCACCTATCACGGGGGAGAGACGCCGGTTGATCATCCAAGGAAAGATGAGATGTATGCGGTTGCATCAAAAGTCATCGAGGTCCTTGGTTGTCAGGGCTATGTTGGGGTTGACATGGTTGTTACATCAGACCGTATCGTTGTTGTTGATGTGAATCCCCGCCCAACCACAAGTATTATCGGAATTGCTGCCTGCATGGAGGAGGAGATAGCACAGGTAATCCTCGACGCCTCGTATGGGCGTTTTCCGGATTTTGTGCATCTGAATGGTCATGCATACTTCTCATCAGACGGAAAGATCACCTATGATCGGAATTGATATCGGTGGGGCGAACCTGAAGGTTGTCGATGAAAACGGAGCCCATATTCACTACTGCCCGCTCTGGAAGGAAACGCCGATACGGGAGATACTGAATGGATATTCATCGGCAGACAATGCAGCAGTTGTGATGAGTGGTGAGCTTGCCGATTGTTTTGCATCAAAGCAGGAAGGTATTGAGTTTATCTGTGCTGCGGTCAGGGATATATTCCCTGATGCGATCTTTTACGGAACCGACGGCCAATTTCATACCCAGCCGGTCAGTAATCTTGCTGCAGCAAACTGGCTCGTGATGGCTGACGTTCTTCGGCACCAGTATCCCACTTCTCTTCTGGTTGACATGGGAAGCACAACCACTGATGTAATTCCGCTCAATGCATGGGAGACCCTGAAAGGACAGACCGATTTTACACGATTGAAAAATAGTCTCCTTCTGTACTACGGGCTGCTCAGGACACCGGTCTCATCACTGGTAAGATCGGTTGATCTTGATGGAACTGCTGTCAGGGTAAGTACTGAATATTTTGCCTGTTCCGGGGATGCGCACACCCTGCTTGGGCTTATCACCCCTAAGCAGTATACAACCGCAGCACCTGACGGATGCAGCCCGTCGCGGGATCACTGTATGAGACGGATGGCGAGAATGGTCTGCGCTGATGTGGAAGAGATTGGAGAAGACCGGGTACTTCAGATTGCCAGGACCTATGTTTCTGAGGAGCAGGAGATTATCATCCACGCAGTCAGGGATGTTCAGGATCGATATGGATGTACAGGCATTCTCACCGTCGGTGTGGGATCAAGGCTGCTTGCATCATGGCTTGATGCGCACGACCTTGCATATGAGATGGGATCGGTCGCAGATGCCATGCCTGCATGGGCTGTACGGGAGGCGGGACTACGAATCGTCTGATCCTCTCAGGATTACTCCTGGCCGGTTCATTGGGGATTACCCTTCTGTTCTGGGCTCTGGGATATCCGTTCATGTTTTTATTCCTCTTCATCCCGCTCATCCCCTTTCTGGGAAGAGTGCGTCAGGTATTCCGCTGTCCGGTCTGTGGATGGGAGACTACCGGGAATGAGCGGTATTGTCCCTATGACGGCAACAGGCTCGAGCTGGAAGAGTAACTCAAATCGGCAATACCTGTTGTCCATACCGGAGGGTTTCTTTTTGGGAGGGAGAAATTCCATCAGACAGGGAGCATTCATGCAGGGTTTTCTGTCCAAAATCCCGTCCCCCTCCCTTTGACTTTCGTTTTTTATCGGTAAGGACGATGTACCGATCTGAACGTATGCCAATTTGTTCGATGATCTCATCATGACTGACGGCAAGGATGACAACTGGGGCATGATGTCGTGCATGTGCTCTGCATGTTTCAGCAAGAACCGGTATACTCGTCTCATACTCCTCAAAAAGCTCACGTGAGTACTGGATGAAGAGGAGATTGGATTCATCCTTTCTGATTGCTCCTATAAGTCCGGACATTCCTTCTACTCTTCGAAATCCAATCCTATGTGTCTGATCCTGAGGAAGGCTGAGGAATGGATGTGTATGTCCGAACGTGAGGTAGGTTACCGGCCGGTGCATCATTCTCACCGTGACAGGGATCAGTGCTTCAGAGAGAACGCGCCCCGGGGCAATATACACTGATAAGGTATTCTGATTGATCTTGCGCAGAATCTCATATCGCCCGGTCATATTATGAGGTTGTGGTATGGATAGGTAAAGATTATCCATATCGGGTGAAAGTGAAATCTGAAAATAGTGGTTATGATGTATTTCCTTTCAAAAGGTCCCTGACTCGTTCGATCTCTTTCATCTTCTCTTCATAGTCTCCGACGATCTCTGTCTTGAGCTCTTCGAGAATATCATCCAGAGATTTTATCAGGTGATAAATCATGGTGGGTCTGCCTTTACCTTCCCTGGAGTGCCTGATATCTTTTACCCATTTTCGTTTCATCAGATCAGACAGGGCAATACTCACCTCAGGCTGTCTGAGATCGCATATCCGTTCTATATCACGTGAGGTCAGATCCGCATCCCGAATCATGAGAACCAGGACCCGGGCAGTATTTTTCTTCAGCCCTATATCCCAGAATAAATCTGCAATTTCCTCTTCCCCCTTAGAAAATTGCAGGAGTGCATTATTACCCACCATAGTACACCTGAGAAAGATATGACTGAATACTATATCACAGAAAAGATATAACTTCCCATTGGTGTCTGACTAGGGGACGATAGTATTTAGAAATAATTAAATATAGGGCCTAATGCAGCCTGAACTGGCATTCATTTTGTTACATGTTCTTTTGATTTCCGGTATTCCTGTCATTGGAGGCACACAGATTCATCCAGACGTGTGTTCTGAACTGAATGGTCAGAATGAGCAGTGAACCACCAGTTCTGATCCACGCTGATGCAGGCCATCCGTTTGGGCTGGTTTTGTATCGGATTTTTATCACAGGTCATACGTTCAGTCTGGCATTGTGAGAATTATAAGAAATAATTTTTATATGAGTATCTCAATAATTGTTTTAGAATCAATTATGGCAGATTTACCTATCGCAGCCGTAACCCGTGTTGCCAAAAAAGCAGGTGCTGAGCGCGTCGGTGCTGATGCATCAGAAATTCTGGTACAGAAGACGGAAGAATTCCTTGGTGAGCTTGTCCGGGAAACAGTCAAGCTTGCAAACCATGCCGGCCGCAAGACGCTCAAGGAAGAAGACGTTGAAATGGCTGCAGAAAAGTTCGCCTAAAACTTTTATCTTTTTGTTTCATCTCCTGATCTGTCAGATCACTTAAAATCAATGAAATGCTTCCTGTGAAGTATTTTTTATTAAAGAATCATTCTGATATGACAAGCATAATAGTTTGTGTATTATGCGTCAAAAATCGTAAATATCTGTAAACTATTGAAGACTGATTCAAATAGTAAAAAATTGGTTGCAGAATATCCTGTTAGTACAGGATATGGAGGATGTTTGTGAGAATCATTCCAGTAGACCGCATGGCTTTTGTGTATTGTGTGGGATTACTGGAATTATGAATGCAGGTTCGTGCTGTACCAAAAGTCGAATAGATAATAATAGTGCGAGGAGCCGGATTTGAACCGGCGAACCCCTGCGGGATTAGGCCCTGAACCTAACGCCTTTGACCTGGCTCGGCGATCCTCGCCCAATAACAGAACGTACTCATTATAAAACCGCTCTGATATGATATCAGAGACAATCGTGCTTATACAGATATGTGTTCTTCAATAATAAGGATTCGGAATGAATCCTCGAAATCTTATGATTCCTGGTATCTCCGGAGTTCCCGTTCACGGAGTTCTCCACGTTTAATCTTCCCGGAAAGCGTTTTTGGAAGTTCTTCCACAAACTCTATGATTCGCGGATACTTGTAGGGGGCAGTCACTTTCTTAACATGCTTCTGGATATCGCGGACAAGCTGGTCAGATGGTTCATATCCTGCCTTCAGAACGATAAATGCTTTAATGACCATTCCGCGGATGGGGTCCGGAGATCCGACAACGGCAGACTCCTGCACCGACGGATGTTCCTGAAGGGCGCTCTCAACTTCAAAAGGACCAATACGATATCCTGAACTCTTTATGACATCATCATCCCTGCCGACAAACCAGAAATACCCCTCCTCATCTATGTATGCCTTATCACCGGTGTAATAAAACCCGTTTTTAAAGACCTCAGCATTTGCTTCAGGATTGTCAAGGTATTCAACAAAAAGGCCGACCGGCCGGGGATTTAGGGAAATAGCAATCCGTCCTTCAGTTCCCTGAGGTACAGGTCTTCCTTCCTCATCATGAAGCTCAATCTTCCAGCCAGGTGATGGTTTTCCCATGGATCCCGGTTTGTGTTTCATGCAGGGGAAGGTTGCAATACAACAACAGGTTTCACTCTGTCCGTATCCTTCATAAATGGGAAGATCCGTTTCTTCCTGCCAGATTCGAATGACCTCCGGGTTTAATGGTTCCCCTGCTGAAATACAATGCCTTAGAGATCGGAGATCATACTTGGCCAGGTCAGCAATAATTAGCATCCGGTAAATGGTCGGTGGACAGCAGAATGTTGAGATCTCATATTTTTCGATGAGCGGGAGCAGCTCTGTTGCCTTGAATTTCCCACGGGCGTCGTAGACGAACACACAGGCACCAACAATCCACTGACCAAAAATCTTCCCCCAGCCACATTTGGCCCATCCTGTATCTGACGAGGTAAAGTGCAGGTCATTGCTGTTTAAATCCTGCCAGAGACGGGCGGTGACGATATGTCCAAGTGGGTGTGAATGATTGTGCAGGACCATCTTTGGTTCACCGGTTGTTCCGGAGGTAAAATAGATCAGCATGGGGTCAGATGCATGGGTCTTCTGGGTAATGGGCATGCTTATTGTGGATCTGGACACCGGTGCAGGATAAAAGAGTTCATACTGGTAGCTGATCCAGTTGGGCATCTCACCATCAATAAGCATCCGGTGTTTTAACGTTGGGCAGAACCGGCAGATCTTCTCCACCTTGTCTGCATTCTCGCAGTCAGTAATAATAAACTCAAATTTTCCTGCATTAATCCGGTATTGCAGATCCTTTGGAGTCAGCATCGTCGGCGCCGGGCAGAAGACTGCACCCAGTTTGATAAGAGCGATAACAAATATCCACCATTCAGGAACCCGGTGGAGCATAAGCATCACCCGGTCTCCCTTCTTTACTCCGTATTTTATTAGAATATTTGCCGCTTCAACCGAGAGGTTTCGCAGGTCCCGGAAGGTGTATTTCTTCTCCTGCCCGTCCTGACTGACCCATATCATTGCCAGTTTGTTCCGGTCAGTCTCCGCCCATTTATCTATGACATCAAATCCGAAATTATAGTATTCAGGAACATCAATCCTGAATGATTCAACAAACTCATCATACGATGTCATCTGATGAGGGATCTCATGCTTCATTGGTACCACAGGTTACGCGTACTGATTTAATATACCATTGAAGTATGATATTGCACAAAAACCCCTTCATAATACTGATATTGGAAGTTCTGATATCTGGCAATTGAGATTCACCCGAAAATTGAGGGAATTGTCCATTAGTATTATGGTATGGAACACCCCATGATATCTGGAATGGTAGATACACGATATGATAGCCTGAAGATTGAAAATATTGTTGCATCAGGGGCTATCGCAGATTCAATAGATTTAGAGACAATTTCCAAAAATATAGAAGGTTGTGACCTGAATACAAAACGATTCCCCGGGGCTGTCTATCGGATGGAAACCCCGAAGATTGCTTCTCTTATCTTTTCATCCGGAAAAGTGGTGCTTACCGGGATCAGGGATACTGAATCACTGGATAAAGGTCTTCTTTTAATAATTGACAAGTTGAAAAAAGCGGGTATTCCTTGTTATGATGAACCACGGGTTGCTGTAACAAATATTGTCTGTTCATATGATATCGGCAACAAGATAAACCTCAATAAAATTGTAATGACCTTAAATCTTGAAAATATTGAGTATGAACCGGAACAGTTCCCAGGACTTGTCTACCGGATTAGTGATCCCAAAATTGTTGCGTTACTGTTCTCCTCCGGAAAAATCATCCTGACAGGAGGCAAGAACATGGATGATATCAAGAAGGGTCTGAATTTCATCGAGCAGAAGCTCGGAAATATAATGTAATTTTATTGCCAGAACCTGTGGGTTTTTACAAAATTTCGTTCAGCTTTGAGGATCTCCCGCATCAGGGCATCGCCTGATGTGTAGGTTGCCAGGATCCGAGATGCGGTCTCCGGCCCGACCCCTTTTGCTGAGAGGATCAGGATCGCCTTTTTCCCGCTTGATAAAACCATATTTGCATTCCTGATAAGCTTCTGTTCAATCGCTTTCTCTTCTGCATTTTTTGTCTTTTTGTTTGCGACCGGGTAGAGTTCTGCTTCGTAGGGTTTGAGAGCTGCAATCAGACGTGCACCACAATTACCGCATACCGGCTGCTCTGGTACTCTCGCAACCACTGTTCTGGCCTTCCATTTGCGGCAGTTCATACATACCAATATAACCTCCTGCCGGTCAAGCCGATGCTTTAATGCTGAAATGACCGCCTGATCAGCAGTAGGCGGAGGAATCTGATCCCGGGAAGAGGTAAAGAGGGCAGCGCTACCAATCATACTTGGCGGGCCGATACATATCTGAATAGCTCCCGCATGAATAGCCTGAACAATCTCGATAGCATGAGCGACATCCATGTACCGGGTAAAGAGTTCCCGATAGGTCTCTTCCTGAATCTGGGGATGAGCAAGGAGATCAGCAAGACGGTGCATACTCAGTCGTTCATAATCGGCATCAGGATCGATGGCTCCGAATTTTTTGGAGATCTGTACCAGTTTCCATTTAAAAAGTGATGTCCTCTTCAGAGCAAGTTCAAGAATTCCCCTGATATGTTCAGGCTGAATACCAACCAGGGTATCCCTGAC
>Ga0209204_1003911_pt1 | contig 10556 bp, 7 predicted proteins | sample AD_JPNMR2_MetaG_FD_184425 | JGI IMG/M metagenome (GOLD analysis project Ga0209204, IMG submission 184425) | Active sludge microbial communities of municipal wastewater-treating anaerobic digesters from Japan - AD_JPNMR2_MetaG (SPAdes) (version 2) | ecosystem: Engineered > Bioreactor > Anaerobic >... | reverse complement strand
CTCTCTTCACCGAAATGATTTATATTCATTTCTGTATGCAAAGTCAAAATCTAATCTGGATTTAATCTGTCAAGTAGAAATTTCTTCCCCTAATTATAAGACCTCTTACCTAAAACTAAGTGGCTAATATAGAGTATCAAGTGAAATTGCAAATAGTATCACTTTCGCTGCAAATGGCTGTTTTTGGTGAGACCCCAGTATCACCCTTTTTGCAAATCGGTATCAAGGTTTCTGCAAATCCAGTATCACCGTTTCTGCAAATCCAGTATCACCGTTTCTGCAAATCTAGTATCACGGATCTTGCAAACAGAGTATCGGGGTTTTGTTAAATCATCAACTCTAATATGTCATAAACAAACGGCCAGGCTCAGTGCGCTACGTGAAAGACGCCTTAAGCCTGGCCGGGAATGACTTGTATTATTCTTACTTGGTTTAGTTACTTACCGCGTAAACGCGAAAGAACTTTCGGTCCACATTGGATGTGCTCCAGGTAGTGTTGGTAGTGGTACCCGCTTGGGTGAAGCCATCATAGGGCTGATCGCTGGACTCGATGCGGTAGCTGGCTGCCCCTGATACTTGCGGCCAGGACAGGCTGATAACGCCAGCGTCTTGCGATATTGTAACGTTGGGTATGTCCAGGCCCTGCGGTCCCAGGTATGCGTATCCGTTAGTAGTAACTGCAGACGGGGTTCCTTCGTTGAATTGAAAGACATTGAAGGCCAGCGGGGAGCTTTGCCCAGTGCTGCCGACCACAGTGAATTTGACTTTCAACAGGGTTCCCTGTCCTGTAAGAGGTGTAACTCCATACGCCCCGATGGTAACTTTTCCGTCAACGGAGGTATTCACAGCCGGAGCGCCCCAGCTTGAGGTGAGGGTGCCGGTTTTCACCACACCGGTGCAGTTTAGCACAGCCTCAGTGAAATTGATCTCCGCAAAGTAAGCTGTTACGCCAGCGCCTGTGAGATCAGACACGGTGATCGGCACCTCGATCAGTTGGCCCGGTGTCAGATTTGCCACCACGGGCAGGGAAACATTGATCGCACCAAGCGAAACAGACAGGCAAACCAGCATGGTAGTGACCAATACAAGCGTTTTTATCCAGTTCTTCATTTCATCTCCTTGGTTAAACCGAGGTCACCGCCTCCGTGGAAGCGGTGACCTCAAAAAGGTAATTATTTGGTCAGGACCATCTTGCGGGTGATGCTGCCCGTTGCGGTATCCAGCCGGTAGAAATAGATGCCGGAGCCAAGGCCGGAAGCGTCCAGCGATACAGTGTAGTTCCCGGGAGACTGAACACCGTTAACCACCTCTTTTACCATTTGGCCTTTGAGGTTGAACACACTCAACCGCACCCTGGACTGGCTGGGGTTGCTGTATCTGATGTTGGTGACAGGATTGAAGGGATTGGGATAGTTTTGGTCCAGGCTCAGCATCACGGGAACCAGTTCCCCGTCAACGATACCGGTGTTGCCCAAGTCAGCTGGCATCTCGTCAAACTCGACAGCGTCGAGATAGACCACAGCATCGTTGGCGCCATTCAGCGTTTCGAAGCGGATGTTGTAAACTGGCTCAGCACTGGACACAGGTTGCACTCCATAAGAGGCGATCCGCAAGATCCCATCGCTCACATTGGTGATGTGTTGCAGGGAGTTGGTCGCGGAGGAATACTCCGTGCCCAGATAGCGCAACTGCTGCGGATCAAAGCGCAGCTGGACATATCCGGAGACGAAGTCTTGATCCCAACTGATCGGCAGGCTGAAAGTGGAACCCTTGGTAGAGGATACAGGAATGGGAGTTCCACCGTTTGCTTCTCCACCCCGCGCGCCCCAGTTTCCGGAAGGATCACCGATGGCGAAGCCCAGAAACTGCACATTGGTGAAATTGCTCACCAGGTTGTAGTTCTGGTTAGGCGGGCTGAAACCCCAGATGCCGGGAGTGAATTCCGTGATCAAGCCGACTGAATACTGCGCGATCAGGGCAGCATCGAACACCGTGGCCTGGTTGTCGCCGTTTACGTCCGCTGCTTTCTGCTGTTCGTTGCTGAAGGGATAGAGCCCCAGGGCAAATTGCGCCGTAAGGGAAGCATCGTAAGGCGTGACCACCAAACTGGGAACCGCGGTTGTGCAACTGGGGGTAAGCACATAATTTCCGGCCGGGCAGGGAGGCAGCACGAAGTTGCCATTGGACTGGGTCAAGGCCTGGAAGGTTTGATCCCCGCTGAGAGAAAGTGCTACGTTGGCTATCGGAGCGGCCGTCCCCATGTAGTAATGCACGTTGCCGGAGATGCTGTATTGGTTTACCACCCGGAAGAGGCCATTCACCAGCGTTGGTTCCGGACTGCCGTCGTTCAGCACCAGATCGGCGAAGTTAAGAGGGCTGGTGGCATAGTTGGCCGCGCCGGGCTGGACCTGGAAGACGATGTTCACCAAATTCCCGCTGGCGTTCAAGGGCTCGGTGGAAAAGCCGTTCACCGAGATCTGGCCGGGGATGGAGGTGTTGGCGTAGACCATCCAGGTTTCGCCGGTGAGGGTGTTTTCGGTATCGACGCCCACGCCCTGGATGATGTTGTTGTTGTAGGTGAGCGTGAACTGGAAGGAGATGATGTTGAAATAATCCGTGGTATTAACGGTTTGCACAGGGATCAGCACCTGCGTTCCAGCCACTCCAGTAGCGTTTGGCGGCATCTTCACCTGCAAGGCCCCCACCATGACGCGACCGCTGGATACGGAACTTACCGGCGGGTTAACTCCATCAGAGATGATCGCCTTGATGTAATAGGTACCGTTGGGAACGCCGGAACAATCCCAGGTGTAGCTGTTTACGGGGCTGTCCTCTGAGATGTTCTCAGCGATCAGTGTTCCTGTCTGGGCTGGATCTTCGGTATAGTACAAGGAGATCATGGCATTGTCGTCCAGATCGCGGTCTGTCCAGCTTATGTTCACGGTTGCAGGATTTAGCGTCATGCCAGTCGGTGCAACAAGACTAATACTTGGAACAAGATTAGTTAGAACAGAACCGGCGTTGGTAATTCTTGAAGCTGCGGCACCATTAAGATTAGCAGTTCCAGCAACTAACTGTTGTACATTGCTGGTTACATATTCAATATCTCCCCACCAATTATACTGCATGTTGTTTATCATGTTTGCATTGGTATTTATTATTATAACATCTACTTCGCTTATATCAGCATAGGAAATCTGAAATACCCAGGCAGCAGCTTCTGGACAATTTTCAGAATTATATAGGTCGAGTTTTAAATCATTGTTATTTTTCAAATGTCTTCTGACATAACCTTCCAGAGTAATTTCGGGCATATTATGATTTGTGTATCCTGCTATGTTACCTGGATTGAAAACATATTGATGGTCAAAAAAAACTTCTTGATTAACCAGTAGTCTCGTATAATTTCTGTAATAAGTATATTCATATATATAATTTTTATAGCCACCATCTTTTTTGTATATCAAATAGTCAATCCATGCATTTTCTCCCGCAATGGAGATCTGATTCCATATACTTAAAGGCAGAGACTGAACTCCACCATAGGATACCCATGTGCCTGGAGGTACCAACATCTGAGATATAGGCAATACAGTGGGTGTACCCGTATCATGGTTTCCGTTGCTTGTTACGTTACAATTAGTTATGTCAACAGTAGCATTGTACACATAAACACCATAAATGATATTATATTCAATATTGCAGAAGTTGAAAGCTACCGGTTGATTTTCAATGTAAATACCTTTCATATTACTTGATATAGTGCAATATGAAAAGCTCGGTTGCCCAGAAGATCCTCTGATACTAATTCCAAGGTCGTTGTTTGAAATATTGCAATTAGTAAAACTAACCGTAGAACTCTCCAACTTTACACCAACAAAGCCGTTACTAACTGATCGAGAATTGGTGAAGGTAGCATCTAGATCATTAACTACCCAAATCCCTTCAGCTGAATTTGTTGAAGCCACCAGATCAGATGCTATGACAACAGATGGTTCCATTAGCTTGATTCCAAAAGCACCATTGTGAAACAGATTCAGGCCAGTGATATTGACTGGACCGGCCTCTATTAGCAGACCATATCCGGCATTTTCTTCGATAGTGCAATTGGTAATGTTTGTGGTCAGGAAAGTGTTGTTGATCCGCATGCCGTAGTCTCCGGAATAGGCTATCCTGACGTTGTTCAGGGTCAGGTTACGTCCGTTCACGAACAGGGGTTCATGGGCATGGAGGATCTCCGCGTTGGAGATCGTGGACAACATACCAGATTGAGGGGTTAAATATTTGATCCCCAGCCAGTCGCTGGGGGCCGGGGTCGTCTGATTGGATCTGAATACCACTTTGTTGGATACTGTCCCTTGCACCTGCAGCCGGCCGGAAACCTCGATGTAGATATCACCGATGCCATCTGCGTTTTGGTCGATCTTGGGAAAGGTTACCTGCACGCCCGGCATGATGGAGAGCGTTACCCCCGCGTCGATGTACAACACCCCGGTCACGATCTGGTTCGTGTTCCAGGTGGTGTCCGTGGTGATGTGTCCGGAAATCCCGAACATTGCCACGCTGAGCGCGGCAAAGATGATGAATGTAAAGAAGCGCTTCATTGGTTACCTCCATAAAGCAGTTTATTGATTAGTTTGATCTCTTTCATTTGTTGATTATCTATTTGAAGCAGTCATAGATGTCGCTGAACTTGTCAGCTGGTATCAAATCAACTCCACAGGCTTTAAATAGCTGTCCTTTGGGAGTTGAAGGGTTCAATTTACAGCGATCAACGTAAACATACCATGCCTTGCGTTTCGGATAAGCAGTTTTTGATACTAACGATCTTAGATACTTGGCTCTTTGCATAATCAGCCACCGCAAGAATACTTCCTGTGTTTCGAGAGACAGTCCCAAGAATATGAGGTCCCTGTGAAAAAACATGTCCAAAAGGGTGTTTCTACCTACCCAGTCATCCGGGCGGAATTGATATAGAGGAACCCTGGGATCGTTTTTTTTAGGCGTTCCGCTGATCATAGTTTTCACCGTTGCTACTGCGTTTACGTAATCTTCCAGCCCGATTTTTATGCTTGCCGGAAAGTCTACATTGCCATGTATGTGCCAGACACCGAAACCTTCCATAACCTCGCGGTAATTAGAGGGCGTGACATTAGATTTGTTTTCTTTGTAACAGACATTCCAGAGATAAGCTCTGTTCGCTCTGAAGAAAGATTTGTCCTCAAATTCCAGCGTAACCCTTTCCAGGTCGCGGGAGAGAAGCATATCAAAATTGGTGGTAATAACCGGGATGTCTAATTTTCTAACGTATTGTATAAAGGCCCTATGAGTATCGCCAGGTTCCATCTTTTTGGTTAGAGAGCATAATTCCTGCTTGATATTGCGTTTTGCTGATCTTGACCCGTTAGTGTGGGAAGTAGCAGCATTATTGCTGTCATGTAGGTCAACAAGGCTGGCTATTTCAGGAAAGCTAAGGTCACATTGATTGTTAAAGTCAATGCGGATCTTCCTTTTTTCGCAAATGATTTTAAGGATGGTCTGCCAGCTTATGTTTTTCTTCTTGCGTTTATCTTGGCAAGCAGCAAATTCACCGCAGTCATCACAGTTTTTGCGGGATTTATCCTCATAGCGGTTGATCCCATTTCCGATTACAAACGCGGTTGTCTGTGGGTCTATCTTTTGTAGCAAGGCTTTAAAAGTCATACTTGACCCTCCTTATGATTTTTGCACGAGAAGGTATGCAGAGATTTGTGGTTGGGTATTTACAGATAGCTGAGTACTGTCTTCTATTATCTGAGGCATCTCCAAAAATATAGGATGAGGTGGCGTCAAAAACGGCAACCCGTCTGTTGGAGTGTAAAGGTATTGTGGGGGGACTAATATGAGAGGTATGGTAGAAGGCTGGGGTTGTGTGCGGAGAAAGGGGAAATATGTTACATGGATTGTTGTATCTTGACTTTCCTGAACTTTCCGGGGGGGGGGGGTAATTACTTGTCGTTCATAAGGATAAGCCACAATATCCCTGCTGGACTTAGAATTTTGCTTCCAGTCCATTCTTTTGCTGTTCTTATCAAGCACAAAACAAGCTATCATTACCTTAATCCTACTACATTCTTTGCGAACCGTCAGTCTCTTCTGGAAAGGGTTTGCGACCCATTAAGAGTCTCCAACGACCCACAATCACATCGGAACAGAACTATGGAATTCTGTCAACATTTTTTTTCTCGTACTCAATCAGGAGCATCTTGTATTGGTGGCTTACTGCTGATATTTTCTGAGGTAAAACATAGCCATCTGATTATAACTTTCAAATCTCTCAATAGTTTTTACGAGCGGCTCAGGGCCTTCCAGTTTTAGATGCCATGCATCCAACTTATCTTGCTGCCTCTGAAGTTTCTGCAATTCAGCACAATGAGCGATGAGTTCCTTCAGGATGCCTCGCTTGATCCTAATGCCGACCTTGCCAACGTCCTTCTTGGTCAATACGCAGTAGCCATTCTGGTTAACGCCAATCAAACCAGCCGAGGCCAAGGCTTCCAGATAGACAAAGACCCACTGACGGCTTCTCCCGAAGGCTTCTGCAATGCTTCTGATCGAGGTGAAGCTGCCCTGTTCGATCAGGTTGAGCAGAGCCAGAGCTGCCTTGGGATCGAAGTGCCAATTGGGACGCATCTGCTTGTCCACAGTGGTGTTGAAGCGATTGCAGCGAGCGTATATGGGCTCCCGGTTACTGATCAATTTGATGGTTTTATCTTTGATCATTTCAACCATGATGGGCTCCACTTCTTCAATGTCCAAGCCAGTCATATTGGCGATCAAAGCAGCATCAAACGGTTTTCGATACTGATTGACGAAGTTGATTACAAGTTCTCTGGCATTCATAAGTCTCTCCTTAGATCGAGGTCGGCGATATGAAGTTGGGGGTTACTGGCTTTAGCCCGCTCGATGATGTACATAATCTTCACGGCTTTACGGAGATTGCCTTCGCAGTTAAAGTTGATCTTTGTGACCACATCTTCGTCCACCGGTATCTCCATTACTTCTTTGGCGATCTTGCGGATATCGTCCTTACCTACGGATTTGAACTCGTAGAAGTAGTTGCAGCGGTCAAAGTAGTGACGGTTGATGGCGGCCAGTCTGTTGCGAGCATCCTGCATCCCGACCAGGACCACGATTGTGAGAGTCTCATCCACGATGTCCCGGATGGCGCCCAGTAGCTTGTCATGCTTGAAGGCATAATCGATCTCATCGATCACGATCACTGTCTCCGGATTGTCATCCAGGAGCTTCAGGCAGTACTTGAAGATGTTGTTGGTAGTCCCGCTGGGGATGAACTCCCCCAGTCCAAAGCGGCGGTAGAGGGCGGTTAAGAGATCTACTGCGAAAGACTTGGGAGTAGTAGTCGATTCCAATCGCATGTAGATGTAACCTCGCATGTAGGCGATGCGACTGGCATAGGTAGTCTTACCCAATCCGGGCTTGCCATAGATCAGGCCCAAGCCTACCATCTCGGTCTTAGGTCGGTTCATCAGGAACTGGATGCAGGCGTCAGTCTTGATCACGTTCTTGATTTGCACGAGCTTGTTAGGTTTCATTGATCCTCCTTAATCTATGATGCCGACTGTTTTCAGCATTGAGTAGAAACTATCGTCATCATCGTCTTCCATGTCTTCCGGCTGTAGTTTGGGTTCCTCAGCCGGGTTATCATCCTGGACCGGGTTTTCCTCATCCGATCCATAGTTCTGCTGTTCGGGGGGTACGAATTCCAATTCAGGAAGGTCTTTGACCAGTTCCTGCTCCAGGTTCTCCATGAACTGCTCGGCTCCCGGTTCCGGAGGCGCTATGATGGAGCTTTGTTTGAAGGTGGGGTTATCGGATGCGATTGCTGCCTGCAGGTAGGGTTCGAGCAGCCTATCCACAGCTTCCTGATTACTGATCACGAAGTTTCTGGCATGTTGCTCGGTCAGGCGTTGCAGCTTCTTGATGTGGGTGTATTCTTTATTGAGTTCCCGATGGGCTACAGGGTTGCTTTTATCGATATGAATAAAGGGATGCTGGCTTCTGCGCAATTCAGCCTGGCAGATATAGTTGTCTTTGGTATCATAGACCAGTATCCACCTGGCATCAGCAAAATTGTAGCGGATGATCGCGGGCTTGCCGATGTGGTCGATCAGGGCTTCATGCCAGTAGAGTAGCTTGTTGAACACAATGCCCTCGCTGCGGATCGCCTTGCGCTCGGTTGCCAGCATCATGAAGTTGAGCCTGTCTGGCTGTACTAACCTATCCTGCGGCAGAGGTGCCGAGCTGAATACCTGCCAGGGTGTTTGTCCGTTCAGGCTGCTGTGCACGTTTTCGCCATATACATGCCTGATATAGAAGCCAATCATCTGGATCGCTTCATCTATAGTAGGTGGCTGTGATTTGAACAAGGCCTTTGCCCACTTCTCGTTACGCATCAAGGTCGAGGGTTTATTGGCGATATTGGAGCCTCTAAATGATGAGATGAAGCGTTCGAACTGCTCCTGGAAGGTCCTGAAGAAGCGTTCGATCACCTTGGCCTTGGCATTGTAACTCTCAGCAAAGTGGGCTTCGATGCCTAACTTGGGGAAGATGCCACTCAACTCTACTTCCAGATCGTGACCATCCCATTGCTCATGGAACAGCTTAGATCTGAATGCCTTGCCATTATCGAGATACACCGCCTCCGGCAAGGCACCCCAGTTCAGGAAGCCGTTACGGAAGGCTACTTGGATGTGATGGCTGTCCTCAGAGAAGGCAAGCGTGGCACCCACAGGATAGCGGCTTGCCCAGTCAAAGACCATGATCATGGTCATGCGTTGGGCTTTCCCGGTCTGAGGATTGAGGATGTCGAATGCCAGAGTGTGTCCATCAGCTACCCAAACCTGTCCCACATGGAGTAGGCGGTTATCCCGGTGGATGGTCTTGACTATATGCTCTGCCACGTACTTGCTGCCCTTTCTCGTTAGTTCCCAGGTCGCCAGATTGTCTTGCATCCACTCAGTGCACCAGCGTCTCAGTGTTGGCTTACTGGTGGGAGACTCGAAGTAACCCAGCCGGGCTTGGGTCTTGAGCATGTTGATGGCAGATCCTATAGTGATTTGATTGGGATGCAGCAGAATGCTGAGTAGCACCTTGGTCTCGGTCTCGGATACCCTGCGGCAGTGAGTGAGGTTCTTGCTCTTGTGCAGCAAGGCGAACATATCCCGATCGGACTTGGCATACTGGTCGATCCAGACCTTCAAAGCTCGTTCCTTGCGTTCTCCTCTGATCTGATACAATTCCGGCACTAACTGACCGCTGTTGTATTCCTGAACGATCCGTTGCCACTCATCCACCTTAGATCCGCATACAGCTAACCTGCGGATGACGAGGTTGCAGAAGTGTCCAATTAATCTGGCCTCCCGGTCGTACTTGAGTGGTAACTTCTCCCGAGGTGTAAAGTCGATGAATGCGGAGCGATCGGATTCAACAGGGGTCTCTAGTTTGTGAGGCGATTTTATAAGCTCCTCGACTTTGAGCTTACTCATCCTAAGCCTCCTCGGGACATAAGCTAGTTTTTGCACCACTGCGCTATTAAATCTGCTATTCTGTGTGTCACAGTGCTTGAATCCATTACTGATCTCCATTTGAGGCATATTTCCCTGATTTCGGACTGCCTTTACATCTGTCACAGTGCTCGTTGAAAAAGGGACCACTGTGACAGTTATTCTGCCCTTTTTGGTGTCACAGTGCTCAAGCCCAGTATTGGTCGTCATCTCCGTGATTTTTCGTCGTTCAGGGACCACTGTGACACCTGTCACAGTGGTCTCCCTGTCACAGTGGTCTGACCAGAACGCCCTCTGTTTTAACTCGTAACTGGTCGCTTTCATAAGCGCCTCCATAATGTTATTGCTGAGCGCTACTCTACTGCATGGCAATAACTTGGGAAGTCCTTTCTGCCAACAAATGGAGATTTCGGGAGATTTTTAGCATTAATCTGCTTCCCCCATATTTCACAGAATAATACCAGGAACACAACGACCCATAAGTAGAAAATGCACTGAGGCAAAACGCCGTAAAACGCAGCTCATATGTTTGCTGCTGAGTGAGATAAGCATGTTCTTACTGGATAAGACTAGTGAACCAGTCATATGGACTCTATTCAGACCGGGAGTTATTTACAGATACGGGAAAACGCACCACCGGCGCAGCGGAAACAATGAGCTAATAGTTTTTACAAATTCGATGGTCTGAAAATACCCTGAAAACAGTCCAAATTTGCAGAATCCCTGATACAAGAACGTCCAACTTCGTCCAAAGACCACTGTGACACAGTCTAAAGCCAGTCCTAACTATCTTCCCACCCCATAAACCTTTACGACCACTGTGACAGGTGATACCCATTTGCAGGTTTGGGTGATACTTTATAGCTAAAGTTAGTAATAAATTGGAAATAGATAAATTATGGTTTATGTCCGCTAAGGGAGAGCTTAGTTAGAGTCATAATCAAATCATAAATAAGCAGTTAGCGCACCAAATCCAAAAAAATTTAAAAT
>Ga0209204_1003894_pt1 | contig 10584 bp, 8 predicted proteins | sample AD_JPNMR2_MetaG_FD_184425 | JGI IMG/M metagenome (GOLD analysis project Ga0209204, IMG submission 184425) | Active sludge microbial communities of municipal wastewater-treating anaerobic digesters from Japan - AD_JPNMR2_MetaG (SPAdes) (version 2) | ecosystem: Engineered > Bioreactor > Anaerobic >... | reverse complement strand
CGGTTTCTCGGACTGGCCGCCTGCCTGGAAAAAATCTCCCTCGAGGAAGATTCGCTGGAATTCAGCTGTTTTGAATTCGACCGAACCTTCCACCCGAAAGGATACGAACACCTGACTGCCTTTTCCCGCGACATCGGCGTCCATTTCGAATACGAACTCGGCCTGGCCCGATGCACCAAATCCGTCTATCTGCATCCCACCGAAGATGTCGTCGCTATCGAGTACGCCTTCAGCCATCTGGTCCGCCCATTTACGTTTTCTCTGCTGCCGCTGGCGGCCATGCGGGATTTTCACGGCCTCCAAAATGCCTCTCAGCCGATAACTGCTGAAATGAAAAGACCTCACGCCGTCCGAATCGCCGGTCCCTCCGAAGACGACCTTCAGCTGCATATTGTCGCCTCATCGATGACCTTCCGGCCGGAACCCCACTGGTGGTATCGCTTTTACTACCGCATCGAGGCGCAGCGGGGACAGGACTGTTTCGAAGACCTCTGGACGCCCGGCTGGTACTCCTGCCGCATTGAACAGCCCGGTTCAGTCATCCTTTGGGCGGCCCTGAAGCCCTCTGGTGCCGCCTTCGAACCGCCGGACTTTCAGCAAATGCTCGAAGACCTTTCCAATCGCCAAAAAGACCTCTGCCGCAGCGCCTTCGCGCGAGACCCCATCCAAAAGGCCCTGTTCATCTCTGCAGCGCAATTCGTGGTCGAACGAACCATTCAGGGACGCACAAGCCCGACTATCCTGGCCGGTTATCCCTGGTTTCTCGACTGGGGACGTGATGCCTTCATTGCCATGCCGGGTCTGTGCCTGAGCACGGGCCGAGCCGATACAGCCGCCGGCGTCCTGCAGACCTTTGCTGAGGCCGTCAGCGAAGGGATGATTCCCAACCGGTTTGACGATTACGGCGGACCGGCCCACTACAACAGCATCGACGCCTCGCTTTGGTTTGTCGAAGCTGCCTACCAATGGCTCCAGCAAACGCAGAACCAATCCTTTTTCGAAAAAAATCTTCTGCCCGCTGTTCTGCAAATCCTCACCGGATACCAGGAAGGGACGCGTTTCGGCATCCACGCCGATGCCGACGGCCTTATCACCGGCGGCGACCCGCAGACGCAGCTGACCTGGATGGATGCCAAATGCGGCGATGTGGTCTTTACGCCTCGACACGGCAAGGCCGTGGAAATCAACGCACTCTGGTATGACATCCTTTGTCAAACAGCCGACTACTTCAAAGACCAAAACCGCTCCAAATCCGAATTTTTCACGGCTCGCGCTGAACTGGTCAAACAGAGTTTCAGCCGGCTTTTCTGGAATGAAAACACCGGCTGCCTGAACGACTGCATTCTGCCCGACGGCACACCCGACCCGTCCATCCGCCCTAACCAGATTTTCGCCGTCTCCCTCCTTCACAGCCCCCTGTCGCCCAATCGCCAAAAACGCGTTGTCCAAATCGTCCAGCAGGAGCTGCTGACCCCCTACGGTCTTCGGACCCTCAGTCCGCGAGACCCCCGCTACATCGGACGCTACGAAGGAGACTTGTTCCATCGCGATGCCGCCTACCATCAGGGAACCGTTTGGCCCTGGCTGATGGGCGCCTTTCTGGAGGCCTTTCTGAAAGTCCACAACCATACCCCCCAGGCCCGAAAACAGGCCGCCGCGATGCTCTCTCCTCTGATTCATCATTTCGCCAATCGTGCCTGCCTCGGCAGCATTTCCGAAATCTTCGACGGAGACCCGCCGCACTATCCCCGGGGCTGTCCCGCCCAGGCCTGGAGCGTGGCGGAAGTCCTGCGCATCTGGCTGCTCCTTCAGCAAACCGCCTCTTACTGAACTTCAGACGACTTCGGCTTACAAACACCTTTCTTTCGCCGCCCCTTCGGCAGATGCTCCATCAGCAGCAAGACTTTGCTGTACACCGATGACGGCAGCTTTTCCTTCAGCATTCGCCGTGCATCTGACAAGCTTGTCCGCTGCGTCAGATGAGTCAGCAGCACGAACTCATTGTTCATTCTTTCCAGAAGCGGGCCCAATTCCTCAATATGCATATGCCGACCCGCTTCCGCCCGCCCGGCATGTTCCTCCTCATAAAAGGTGCACTCCGCAATTAACAGCCGACTGTTGGAAATATAATCCAGTTGCGAAAAGTCCACATACTGCGTATCCCCCAGATAACTGACCAGCGGAATCTCCAGTGGACGGTCAATCTCGATTCCCTGCCTCTTTAATTCCACCAATTGCGGACCTGTTAATCCCTGATATTCCTCTCGGAGTTTTTTGCGGCGTTCGAGAACAGAAAACCCAACCGCCCCAACCGTATGCTTTGTGGGGAAAACCCTCACAAACAAATTCGGCTTTACCGGATATTCCTCCCCCGGTCCAACTGCCACCAGATTGCTTTTAATCCGGCTGCCGTCCAGCTTGCTCCAGGCATTCAAGATCTGTCGAATCGGACTGAGCGTATTCGGCGGGGCCAGAACCGTCCCCGGCGAAAGACCGCAAAACTGACGATGCGAAAGATAATAGGCAATCCCCGCCGCATGGTCCATATGACCGTGCGTCAGGAGCACGTGATTGATTGGAATCACCTGGTCAGGGGCCTTGCCGATGTCAAAGCACACATCCAGCTGCGGCATAGCAACTACCGTTTCCTCGCCGGCGACCGAATACCCCAAAACATCCAGATTGCCTATTTGTATGTGGGCCAGATTGTGACTGGGCATATCCTGTTCCTAAAAAAGCGAATCGTAGAAAAAACAACCTTCTCTGTCAACTTTTTCCTCCCTTGAACTGCCATTCCCCATCCGGTATCCTGAAAGAATGCCTGACAAACGCACCCATCGCGGACCCCATCCGGAGGACAGGCGGCTGTTTGCCCCTGACCAAATCCCCCTCCTCCAAAAGGCCGTCAGTCATTATTCCTGGCTCTTGTCTCACGGGTATGCCCAGATAAGCGCCCTCAAACTGGTGGGCGACCACTTTTCCCTCGACAGCCGGCAGCGGCTAGCCGTCATGCGCTCCGCCTGCACCGATACCCAGAGTACCCTTCGAAAGCAGAAAGAAATCTCCCTTTCAAACCTTGCCGACCGCACCCTCCTGCTGGACGGATACAATATCCTCATCACCCTCGAGGCAGCCCTCAGCGGCGGGGTGCTTCTCATCGGTCAGGACGGTTGCATCCGGGACCTCTCCGGTCTTCACGGTACATGGCGAAAAGTTGCCGAAACCCTTCCGGCCGTCGAACTGGCTGCTGAAATCCTCAAAAAACTCAACCCGAAAGAAGTCCTCTGGCTCCTGGACCGTCCCGTGTCCAACTCCGGCCGTCTGAAAGCCCTCCTCGAAGACTTCTTCAAAACTCAAAACCTCTCCTGGCAGGTCGAAATTCATCAAAATCCGGATCAGCTCCTCCGCCAAACCCCCGAACCGGTCGCTACAAGCGACAGTGCTGTTCTGGACGAATGCCCCTGCTGGTTCAACCTGACCCGTGAAGCACTGAATCATTTACCCCCTTCATCCTTATTTCTCATCGACTTGAGCAGGACCGATACCGATACTGATAAATAAGAATGTTGAACGGTTGCTTACGGATAAAATTAGGATATAATGCTCTTTTTCAAACAAATCAGCCATTACAGACAGAGAATTGCTAATTTATGGTTTGACAAGTTGAGAGTCCTTATGGAAAACGGCCGATACGACTTCATCGCAATCGAAAAAAAATGGCAGGATTATTGGCTTCGCAATAAAACCTTCAAGGCCCCGGACGGAAGACCCATTCAAAAAGGCCAGCAGCCTCCTAAGCCCAACCCGAAAGCCCCGCTTCACGAACGCCCCAAATACTACGTCCTCGATATGTTTCCCTATCCGTCCGCTCAGGGCCTGCACGTCGGCCATCCGGAAGGATACACCGCCAGTGATATTGTCGCACGATATATGCGAATGAAGGGTTATAATGTCCTTCACCCAATCGGTTGGGATGCCTTCGGCCTCCCTGCCGAACAATACGCCGTCCAGACCGGCACCCATCCGGCTATTACCACTCAGCGGAATATCGAAAACATGCGCCGCCAGATTCAGGCCCTCGGCTTCAGTTATGACTGGGACCGCCAGGTGGACACCACCGATATCCGCTATTACAAATGGACCCAATGGATTTTTCTGAAGTTTTACAACAGCTGGTTTGATGAAAAACTCCAGAAGGCCCGGCCGATTGAAGAGCTGCCGATTCCGGAAGAAATCGCCGCCCAAGGCCCGAAAGCCGTCCAGAAATACATCGACGACCACCGGCTTGCCTATGAGGCCGAAGCTCCAGTCAACTGGTGCCCGGCCCTCGGAACGGTGCTGGCCAATGAAGAAGTCGTCGGCGGTGTCAGCGAACGCGGCGGCTATCCGGTCATTCGAAAGCCGATGCGTCAATGGATGCTTCGCATCACCCGGTATGCCGAACGCCTCCTCGAAGGCCTCAATCAGCTGGACTGGCCGGAATCCATCAAAAAACTTCAGCAGGACTGGATTGGACGCAGCGTCGGTGCGGAAGTCAGTTTCGCCGTCGTCGGCCATAACACCACAATCCGCATTTTCACCACCCGCCCCGACACGCTCTTTGGGGCCACGTATATGGTTCTGGCTCCGGAACATCCGCTTGTGGACCCAATCACAACCCCGCAATACAAACAAGCCGTTGCAGAGTACAAAGAACAGGCCGCCCGAAAAAGCGACCTTGACCGCACAGAATTATCCAAGGAAAAAACCGGTCAATTTACGGGGGCTTTCGCCGTCAATCCCGTCAACGGCAAACAGATTCCCATCTGGATCAGCGATTACGTCCTCATCAGTTACGGCACCGGTGCCATTATGGCTGTGCCGGCCCACGACGAACGCGACTTCGAATTCGCCCAGAAATTCGGCCTGCCCATCATTCCCGTCGTCAAACCCGACGACCCGGCGCTGGCTCAGCAGGTCCAGGCCGGACAAGTCTGCTTCACCGGCGATGGAACGGCCTTCAATTCCGGGCCGTTTGACGGCCTGCCTACACCGGTTTTCAAAGAAAAAATCACTGCCTGGCTCGAAGAAAAAGGGCTCGGCAAAAAGGCCGTCAATTACAAACTGCGGGACTGGCTCTTCAGCCGGCAGCGCTACTGGGGCGAGCCCTTCCCCATCCTTCACACCGAGGACGGACGCACCATCGCCCTTTCCGAATCCGACCTGCCGCTGGGCTTGCCCGAACTGGACGACTTCAAACCCACCGGCACAGGAGAGCCGCCGCTGGCCAAGGCCGTGGACTGGGTCAATGTCACCCTGCCGGACGGAACAAAAGCCAAACGCGAAACCAACACCATGCCCCAATGGGCCGGCAGCTGCTGGTATTACCTGCGCTACCTCGACCCCGCCAATGACAAAGCCCCCTTCAACCCCGCTGTCGAAAAATACTGGATGCCGGTTGACTTGTATATCGGCGGGGCCGAGCATGCCGTTCTCCATCTGCTCTATTCCCGATTCTGGCATAAATTGCTCTATGACCTCGGGTACGTCTCCACTCCGGAACCCTTCCAGAAACTGATTAATCAGGGAATGATTCTGGGGGAAGACAATCAGAAAATGAGCAAATCCCGCGGCAACGTCATCAATCCCGATTCTGTGATTGCTCAATACGGCGCTGATTCCATGCGGCTTTATGAAATGTTCATGGGGCCGCTGGAGGCCGTTAAGCCCTGGAGCATGCAGGGAGTAGAAGGTGTTCACCGCTTCCTCCACAAAGTCTGGCGGCTCGTGGTGGACCCCGAAACCGGCAATCTTCATCCGGCTGTTCAGGACGCCCAGCCCGATGAACAAACCCTGCGGCTGCTCCACCAGACTATCAAAAAAGTGACCGCAGACATCGAAAACTTTGCCTTTAACACCGCCATCAGCCAGATGATGATTTTCGTCAATCACCTCGGCCGTCAGTCTGTGCGTCCCAAACAGATTCTCGAACCGTTTATCCTGATTTTATCGCCGTTTGCTCCTCATATTGCCGAAGAACTCTGGCAGCGGCTGGGCCATTCCAATACGCTGGCCTATGAACCCTGGCCGCAATTTGACCCCCAGCTGGCACAGGAAAAGCAGGTCGAGCTGGCCCTGCAGGTGTGCGGCAAAATCAAAGACCGATTCTGTGTTTCCGCCGATGCAGATGAACAGGAGATTGAACGGCTGGCCCTGGCTCATCCGAAAATTCAAGCCGTTCTGAATGGGCAAAAACCCAAAAAAGTTATCATTGTAAAATCCCGGCTGGTAAACATAATCCCGTAAATGGATGGGGCTCCATAGACTGTGAAAATTGAAATTGAAGCCAAAATCGCTGTCCCGTCGCTGGCTCCGCTCGAAGCGCGACTGAGAAAAATGAATGCTGTTTTTCTCAAAGAGGTCCGCGAAACGGATTTGTATCTGAAAGGAACGCACGGCCACCCGCTGAAACGGGGCTGCGGCCTACGGCTGCGCAGACAGCACGGGCCGGAAGGGGAAAAATTTTTCCTGACCTTCAAAGGCCCCAGAGAAAAACGGCGTTTTAAAACCCGACAGGAGGCGGAAGTGCAAATCAGCGATTTCGAAGCCGCCAAAAAAATCTTCTTTGGGCTGGGATACACCGCCGGCATCATCGTCCGAAAAACCAGACAAATTTGGACCTGGAAGCACTGCCATATATGTCTTGATCGGGTTCCCCCGATGGGATGCTTTGTGGAAGTGGAGGCCCCTACTGAAATCGAAGTAGAAGAGGCATTAAATCGGTTAGACCTTCAGGAAAAACACCATCTCTCCGACGGCTATGCCAAACTGCTGGCCAAAGCGCTTCTAAAAAAGAAAAAATAGTGCTCTTTCAATAAAAAATATGCCGAAACTCGATGGCTACATAATCCTGATTATTAATCCCAAATCCGGCGCCAGCAGCCGAAAACATCTGGTCAGCTGTCTTCAGGAGTACTTTCATCAATCCGGATGCCGGATGAAGACCTTCTTTACCCAGTCGCTGGCCCACGCCTGTGAACTGGCTCAGCAGGCCGCCGTGGATTATGAATGCTCTTTGGTGGCTGCCGCAGGAGGCGACGGAACGATTCGGGAGGTGATTCACGGTCTGGAAGGAAGCGACAAACCCCTGCTGATTATTCCCTCCGGCACCGAAAATCTTCTGGCCAACGAACTGGGCTATAACCTTCAGCCGCAAACCCTTATCAAAACGTACGAGGCATGGCAGCTTCGTCCTCTCGATTTGGGAACCATCAACGGCAAGTGTTTCACTTCCATTTGCGGTTTCGGTTTCGATGGGGATGTAATTCATCGAATTCACGGCTGGCGTACAGGCCATATCAGCCATCTGGATTATTTTTGGCCGATTTGGAGATGTTTTTGGTCTCATACATTTCCTCCCATGCGGGTAACCATTGACGGTCAGGAATGTTTTTCCGGACGAGGACTGGTCTTTGTCGGCAATATCTCGCGCTATGCTCTCGGTCTTCAAATCTGCAGGCATGCCCAGTACGGAGACGGAAAACTGGATTTATGCATATACAAATGTCGGCATCAGGCCCATCTGCTCAAACACGCCGTCGCCACCATCTTCAAAATGCACACGCGCGGCAAAGACGTTCTTTATAAGCAGGGCACTGTAATTACCGTCGAATCGCTGGCCAAAGAACCGATTTATTGTCAAATTGACGGAGACCCGGGACCGGAGCCCCCAGCCGAAATCAAGCTCATCCCGCAGGCCATTAATGTGCTTGTTCCGCCCGGCGCAAAACCCGCCGGTATTCGGACTCGACTGCGAAGAATGATTGGATAATCTATGCAAAACAGAACCATCTATCAGATCGGACCAGCTTCAATCGAGCTGGGCAAAACGTTCTTCGTCATCGCCGGGCCTTGTGTGATTGAAAATGAGTCTTTGTGTCTGGACGTGGCGGATGCGCTTCTCCAAATTCAAAAGCGAATCCAAATCCCTTTTATCTTCAAAGCCAGTTTTGACAAAGCCAACCGGACAAGCATTGAAAGTTTTCGCGGTCCCGGTCTTGAAAAGGGGCTCGAAGTGCTCGAAAAAGTCCGTCGAAAAACAGGATTACCCGTTTTAACAGACATCCACGAACCCTCTCAGGTTTCTCCAGTATCCAAAGTGGTAGATTGCCTGCAAGTTCCCGCCTTTCTGTGTCGCCAAACCGACCTTCTGGTTGCCTGTGCCAAAACCGGAAAACCTGTCAATGTCAAAAAAGGCCAGTTCGTCAGTCCGGAAGAAATGAAAAACGCCGTTCAAAAAATCCGTGCCGCCGGAGGGCAGCAGATTTTCCTTACAGAACGGGGAACCTTTTTTGGATACAACCGCCTCGTTAACGATATGACCGCCATCCCGGCTATGCGGAACCTCGGCTGTCCGGTCATCTTCGATGCCACCCACAGCACACAGCGGCCCGGCGGATTAGGGACCGCCAGTGCGGGTCGGCGGGATTTGGCTCCTGTTCTGGCACGGGCTGCAGCAGCGGCCGGAGCCGACGGCCTCTTTATGGAAGTCCACCCGACTCCGGAAAAAGCACTTTGCGATGCCGACTGTATGTTGCCGTTAGACCAGGTCGAACCCCTCGTGAAAACCTGCTATCAAATCTATCAGATTGTTCGACAGACTATATGAACAATCCAGCTCCGGAATATCGCTATCTATTTGGTCCGGTCCCATCCCGCCGGCTCGGGCGAAGTCTCGGTGTGGACCCGGTCCCTTTCAAAACCTGCACGCAAAATTGCCTATATTGCCAATTAGGGACAGACGCCGCCCAAACTCTCGAGCGAAAAAATTATGTTCCCCCCGAGGAGATTCTTGAAGAAATCCGCCGCTGGCTGACGGAAGGAATCGCGGCGGACTATATTACCATCAGCGGTTCCGGCGAACCGACGCTTCACAGCCGTCTCGATGAAATTATAGAAGGGATTCATCGCTTAACGAAAATCCCGACAGCCCTGATTACCAACGGCACGCTGTTCTGGGACCCGGATGTCCGGAAACAATGCTCTTTGGCAGATGTGGTTCTTCCGTCCCTCGATGCAGGCGACCCGGAAACATTCAAAAAAATCAATCAGCCGCATCCCAATCTTTCCTTTGAACGTTTTGTGGAAGGGTTGATTCTTTTCCGCAAGGAATACAGCGGCCCTATTTGGCTGGAAGTATTTCTATGCGAAGGTCTCAACACCGACCCCGATTCCATTACAAATCTGAATCGCCTTATCAGAAAAATTAATCCGGACAAAGTTCAGCTGAACACCGCCGTCCGCCCCACCGCTCATCCGCATATTCGGGCTGTTCCGCCGGACATCCTCGAGCAGATTGCTCCGCAACTTCATCCAAAAGCAGAAGTAATCGCGGACTTCCCAAAGGGCCGGCTGGAGAAAAGTACTCAGATTTCGGAGCAGATCATCCTCGAAACCCTCAAGCGACGCCCCTGCGCACTCGATGAACTGGCCGACAGTCTCCAGCTCGAACCTTCTCTAACAGCCGAATATCTCCAGCATCTTCTGAAAACCAACCAAGTACGCATAGAAAACCGCAGCGGAAAATTTTACTTCTGCGCAAATTAGGTAATTTGCGAACATCCGTTCTTTCTTGATTTCATTTGTCTTCAAATATTTTTATTATCGGTCGTTCTTTTTTCTTAAAACCGCCCCTCTTTTTCCCCTGAAAAAACAAAAAATTACTTTAGAAACCACTCTTTCGACCGATAAAAGATGTAGAGATTTTCACTTATCGGAACGTCAAATTATGAATACAGAAAAAAAACAGCTGGTCCTCAATAAAGGCGGAGAAAAATACATTTTCCGTTACGAACCGGGACAGGAGGGACCTCTTTTGGATGCCCTGGTGGCTTGCGCAACAGATCCAAGGACTGATTTTGACTGGTTTGACGCCGCCGTCCTTAGTTTTCGTCTTACGCAATCATTAATCGGTCAAGCCGACCAGCTCCTGTACAAAGACCTCCCTCTTCCTATGCAGACCTCCGAATCCAACGAAGACAGCGAAGACCTCGAATAACCTTTCGCAAGGAAAGATAGAAAGAAGGAACCATTTATGAAAGATGCGGCAAACATTCAGGAATTCATCACGTACCTCAAGCTGGAAAAGCATTTTTCCGATCACACCGCCAAGTGTTACGGAGCCGACCTTGAACAATTCATTCAGTTCCTTCAGGATGAGCAAAAAGCCAACCCGGATGCTCCTTCCGCCGGGCCGGATCAGCTTCTGCTGTCTGTCGATGTTCAGACCGTACGCAAATTTATGGCCTTCCTGAATGAACGCCATTACACCAAATCCACCACAGCAAGAAAACTGGCAACTCTGCGCAGTTTCTATAAATTCCTGGTCAAACGCGGGCGCATCAGCAGCAACCCCGTTGCTTCCATCAAAACCCCGAAACAGGAAAAGAAACTGCCCAAGTTCCTCGAATACGAACAGGTTCAAAAACTCCTGAACACCCCGCCGACGGATACCTGGCTGGGAGCCAGAGACCGGGCCATGCTCGAAGTCCTTTACAGCACCGGAATGCGGGTCAGCGAGCTGGTCGCCCTCAACCTCGAAGATGT
>Ga0209204_1003891_pt1 | contig 10588 bp, 8 predicted proteins | sample AD_JPNMR2_MetaG_FD_184425 | JGI IMG/M metagenome (GOLD analysis project Ga0209204, IMG submission 184425) | Active sludge microbial communities of municipal wastewater-treating anaerobic digesters from Japan - AD_JPNMR2_MetaG (SPAdes) (version 2) | ecosystem: Engineered > Bioreactor > Anaerobic >... | reverse complement strand
GGCATGCTTATCGCACTCTACGAACACAAGATCTTCACACAATGCGCGATCTGGAGTATTAATGGCTTCGACCAAATGGGCGTTGAGCTCGGCAAGCAACTTGCCAACGCCATCCTGCCTGAGTTGAACAACGATGAACCTGTAACCGGCCATGATAGCAGCACTAATGGGTTGATCAACGCATACAAGCGAATGCGAAGTGAGGGATAGTGAACCGGTAAGCCGACACAACAGCAGCAATGGCGGATTGATCAATGGATACAAGCGTACGCATAAGGGCGCTGGTCAGTTAGACGTATTTATCTCCGCTGTCCACCAAAAGCATTCCTGCTAACACTTACTTTCGTGGCAGACACATCGCTCAGGGTTGATCGCCAACTTTTTGTGGCCGGAATCGTCCCGGTGGCTGATAATCGTCCCCCTAAGGCTTGCCCGTAGTCCAATTCCTGCAACCACTCCGGGAAGTGGTAGTCCTAGTGGTAGAAATCCTACCACCGCGACGCTCTGTGATGGCAGCTTTTCTACCACAGTTTTGGGCGTAAGCTCTAAAATGGTAGAGTCTCGCCCACCAAGAGGCTCAAAGGTGGAAGGTTTTCTACCATGATCAGGTGCTAGGGTGGTAGGATATCGACCATCGCTCGTCCCATAATCTGGTAATTTGCGGTTTAGTGGTCGAAACTCGTCCACGTTTTCTGAAAATGTGGGCGAAAAACTGCCACATTTTCCAAAAAAGTGGTAGAGAATCTACCACCTGAGCCCCAAAAAGGTCCCAAAATCCGCTTAGAGCCTGAAAATGTGGTCGATTCTCTACCACCTGAGGCAGTTTTGGTGGTTCAAAATCTCCCATTTATGAGCGTTTGCTCGAAAAAATCCAAAAGGGTGGGCGAAATTGTGCCACCTCTTCAAGGAAAGGTGGTTGAAAACCGCTCATTTATGAACGTTTGCTCAAAAAAACCGAAGATGTGTTCTAATAGGAAGGTGTGCTCGAAACAATCGGAAATGGTGGCCGAGATCGAACCATCGTTTCATAAAAGGGTGATTTGATCTCGCCCACCTCACCCTAATTAAACCCGATTGAAGCTAGGAATAACCCAAGCACAATGCAAGTGACATGCGCCCGACATGATAGAAACCTGCAAAGGGAAGGAATTCCAGAACATGTGAACGAATACCTGGATACAGAAGACCCATTAAGGAGGATCAGTATGGCAGACGTCCTTACGGAACTCTCCCAGTTGATTGCTGGCGGCCTTCCTGTCCCTGAGGATACAGCAAGATCCCTTTTGGAGGCCCTGTTCGGCAACCGCTACCACCAACGATTCTCTAGCCAGGCATCTATCCGCGACACTCTACAGGCTAAGCTTGATGTCCCATTCGCTGGTTTTATCCATCCCGATAACCCAACCTCTGGTGCTTATGGCGGTGCAAGCTTAATATGGTTTCCTACTGAAGACAGTGGATCTATTATTACCTTCGTTGTAGGAACGGCTGGCCTATCACCAGATGAAGGCCTTCTCAGCCGACCAGGTCACCGCAGAAGAATACACGCTCTACGCCGTTACCTGGCTAAGCACGGGGTGTGGGCCTGGACAAAACCAGACCCAACTGCTTTGGGGGTTCCAGTCCCCCATTTCGTACGTCGTCGGCTCCCGAATTTTAAGAAAGCATTGGAGAGATATGGCAACGAGCTCTATGCTGTTGCAGAAGTCCCCAGGGATGATTTTGATGTAGCTCGTTTTGTGGTCCAGGCTTTCTTCGATTTATACGCCTTTGAACGCGGCTGGCCGCTACTTAAAGCCTTTGAAATGGAATACCATAAGCTCATTGATGCTCTCCGAGCAGACCTTTTCGCTCGTATTAAAGAAGATGAGGTATACCAGCTGCTACAGGACCGCAGATTTGTCATCCTTCAAGGTCCTCCTGGCACCGGCAAAACTCGTATGGCTGATCGGATTAAGCGGTACTTTTTCAATGACCATGGCATGACTGTTCAGTTTCACCCGGCAGTCACGTATGAAGACTTCATTATTGGCCTTTCACCAGACACCAGTGAAAGGTCTCTATACTTTAACGTGCGTCGGGGTTGGCTGCTAGAATCCGCAAAGGCAGCTCAAGACAAACCATTTCTCCTTGTTATTGATGAGATCAACCGGGCAGACTTAGGCAAGGTCCTCGGTGAAGCGATTTACCTGTTTGAGCCTGGTGAAGAAATACCCCGCACAGTGGAGCTACCTCACGTAGCAAATGGAGAAACTTCCTTTTCGCTTCCCCGAAACCTTTATGTTTTGGGCACTATGAATACCGCAGACAGATCCATTGCCCCTATTGATCTGGCAATTCGACGCCGCTTTGCATTCGTCACTCTCTTCCCAGATTCAGATGTAATCGCCAAAAACAGTCCCCGAACTGCAGCAAAGATCTTTGGGGCCCTGCAAGATATATTCACCGAGCATGCTCCTGATGAAGTACTCAATCTCCTGCCTGGCCAAAGCTTCTTCTTGGCAGACACCGAAGATGAACTGAGACAAAGATTCCGCTTTGAGCTTCTTCCGTTACTCGACGAATACTTGCGAGAAGGGCTTGTAGCCTCTTTCGGCACAGAACTACAGGCAGTCCGAGATCAGATCGAAGGGTTTGTTAATCATGGCGTCTGGGTTGAGTAGACGGTCTATACGTCAACAGCTGCCGCTGTATATAACAGAAGATAACAGTCGCCCTATCACACTTTCTCCTCAGCCTTTTGCTCCCCGGCAACGCGGTGGAGGCTGGGGAACTTTTGCTCACTCCTTTTTGCGCTTCAATGAAGAAGCCTTCCGCGCTCTAGATGTAAAAGCCGAAGCAGTATTTGATTCTTCAGGCTTTACCATCCAAATCCAAGCCGGAGGCCGCACCGGAGCCATTCCTCTTTGCTCCGGTCAAACCAACCACGTTGTAGGAGGCCTAATAGTCAAACCTCGCTTTGGTTGGTCAGGTGTAGGCCAAGTTCTTGCAGAGACAGGCTGGCCAGCATTGCCTGAGTTTCACGAATTGCCGATGGTTCCTGGAAGTGGTCGCGAGATCCCGCCTTGGGTTCTTGCAGGCCCTGTCCTGGCCCGTTTGGAGGCGCTGCTCAGTCAGATGTATCGCGGTTACAACGAGCATGAGGAGATGCTATCGCGTCCAAGGGGGCGTATTCTTTGGCAACGTTACATCTCTCAATCACTAACACGCGGTTATTGGGAAAGGCTGCCTTGTCGCTTTCCCGATCTCGGATATGATCCTCTATTGCGTGGCTATATTCGATGGGCATTGGAGAGACTCTACGCAGACTTAACACGTGTTGGACAAAGAGATGTAATCGCCTCAAGCCTTGCCGAGCTAGCCCGACGACTGCTCGCTATCTTAACTCAAGTTGCCCCTTTACGTCCCAGTAGCTCACATCTCAAACGCTGGATTCACACAAGCCTCATAAACGATACCGTGTTTCGGGGGTTAGAGGCGTTAGCCTGGGTCGAAGAGGAGAGAGGGCTCGGAGGCGGCCGCGAGCTTGATGGCATCGCCTGGTCGCTATCACTCAGCGATCTCTGGGAGGCGTATGTTGAAGGGGTTATCCGGCGCGAAGCTGCATCAAAAGGTGGCGAAGTAAGGGTTGCCCGTCTGGGGGAGACTACTATCCCGCTCGCTTGGTCGGATCCGGTACGTCGCTCCCTAACTCATTTAGCTCCAGACATCATCGTACGCCGCGGGCGTTCTATTCACATCATTGATGCTAAGTACAAAGCCCATCTAGCTGAACTGGATCAGGTAGGTTGGCGGCGCTTCACGGAAGAAGCTCGTGAAGCCCATCGAGCAGATCTTCACCAGGTATTAGCCTACTCAGCCATCTATGAAGCGGAAGAGATTACAGCGACCCTAGTGTATCCTTTGCAGCATGACACCTGGAACGCGCTTGCAGCTCAACGGCGTGACAGGATCAAGTCTGAGCTAGTGCATGGAGGAAGACGAGTGCTGCTTGAGCTCAGGGGGTTGCCGTTTGGAGTAAAACGATAAGCCGTCATCGAGGTTATTGATACCAAGAAAATGACCGCATCAAAAGAGGATGGACATGAATAAGGAAGTACACATGAGTCAAACCCAACTGTTCCAACTCACCGTTAACATCTTCTCAGCCAATGCTGATCCCGATCTCAGCAAGCCCATGGCAGCATACATGAGAGATCAATTCCCTTTTCTCGGAATCAAGACTCAGAAGCGAAGGCAGCTGCAGAGGGAAATCGACAAGAAGACGGGGTGCATGAAGGAACCGTTCAGTGAGGAATTTGTCCGGTTCCTCTGGGGGCTTCCCGAAAGAGAATACCAGTATTTTGCCGTAGACTATCTGACGAGAAAAAGCAAGACCCTGTCACGGAACCATATAGCACTCGTAGAGGAGCTTATCACAGAGAAATCCTGGTGGGATACTGTGGATGCGCTTGCAACGAAGGTAGTAGGCACACTGTGTATGAAGTATCCGGACATACGTCATAAAGAGATACAGCACTTCTCAGAGAGCGGCAATATCTGGCTGATACGCACCGCAATCTTATTCCAGTTAAAGTATAAGGGCAAAACCGACACAAAGTTGCTTTCAGAGTTGATACAAAGACACTCCGAAACCGGAGAATTCTTTATTGATAAGGCACTCGGATGGGCGCTAAGGGAATATGCAAAAACAGATGCAAAATGGGTGCTGGATTATTTGAATACCCACACACTGGCTCCGCTTACCGTCAGAGAGGCAGCGAAGCATTTGAAATATGGCTAAGATTGACTCGATCAATACTGTCATCAGGCTAATCGAATGGACCCATTAGTTTCTGAACGTTACAAAACCGTCGCCAAAATCTGACTTGCTATAACGACTAATACCAGAGCAAATGGATAAATGGCTGCATACGAAGACGCCACATCTTCACTGCCTGCGGCACTTATCAGCGCACCCAATGCAGGTGTGCTAGTCATTCCGCCGCATATAGACCCAAGGGTATCAGGAAGGCTTAGCTTGAACACATAGGTAGCCAATACAAACGCTATGCACATAGGAACAAGAGTTACCGCGGCTCCGCCCAGGAACAAGAGCCATCCGTACCTCGATACAGTCTCTACAAACCCTTGACCTGCAGCAATCCCTGCACCTGCAAGGAAGAGCATAAGGCCTGCTTCCCTCATCACAGTAAGCAGCCTGCCTGAAGGCCTCAGGGACCAGCGCCCGATCCCGCCAAAGTGCCCGACAATCAGTCCGACCATAAGAGGGCCTCCTGCAAGGCCAAGGCTCACTCCGTTTGTCCCGGGGATCATGAACCGAACCCGGGCAAGCAGTGTTCCGAGGGCCAGCACCGCCATGAGAGAAACCATGCCCAGCTCATCTAAGGCCTGCCTTTGTTTTCCCACAAGAGCCTCGAGCTTATCCAGCCCAAACGAGGGGCCGACCGCACGTATTACATCCTTGTGTTGAAATGCAGTCTGAGCCGTGGGAACGAACTCTATCCCCGCTCTCCTTATCCTCGTAAGCATGACTCCGTACTTCTGATGGAGGGATAGGCTCATTGGCGTCTCTCCCACCAGTGCAGGAGACTCCAAAACGAGGTCTCTTACCTCCAAACCGGGTTGAGTCATTGGCGCTGAAGTTTCAGGCCCTACCATTTCTTCAAGTTTCTTAAGCGCTTCTTCAGTACCGACGGCTCGCACCACATCTCCTTCCAGCAGCACGATATTGTTAAACCCGGGAAAGACCTGGTTTCCTTTGCGAACCCGGGAAATAACGGCTCCGGTAACTGAAGCAATACTAAGCTCTGCCAGAGTCTTACGGCATACAGCTCCCTGAGATATGACGAAATCCTTTACCATAAGGTCCGTTTGTTCCGGCAAATGCACTGAATCAGCCAGTTTTTGCATCTCAACACGAATATCTCTGCCAAGAAGACGGGGAAGAACCTGAACAAAGAGGACAACACCGACTACGCCGAAGGGATATGCTATTCCATATCCTATGGATACCGCATTATCTTTTGCCACCTCAAGCGCAGCGGCAAGTCCCGGCGTCGTAGTTAGTGCCCCTGTATAGATTCCTGCTGCCAGAGCTCCCGGTAACGAGAACGTTTTCGACAACAAAGCCACAGTAATAGCGCTGGAACCTATAATAACCAGGGCGAGGGCGCCGTAGGACATTGCGTTTTGCTTGAGATTTCTAAAGAACCTGGGCCCTGCAGTAAGTCCCACTGCTCCAACAAAAAGCGCAAGCCCCAGATCGCGAACGACAGACGGGATCTGATAACCAAGATGGCCAAAGTAAAGCGCTGCCAGAAGAACTCCTGATGTCCCTAGGTGGACACCTTTTATCTTGATACTACCCAGAACGTACCCTACCATTGCCAGGAGGAATAAGGCCTCAAGCGTGCCAAGCATATACCTAAATCCACCCTTCTGAAGAATCCTTGATTATTTCCAGGTAGACTAAAACTCTCTTTCAGCGTTTTTCACGGAGTGGTTATTTTATCAGGTCCAGAATCAAGGTGGTTCCTATGCGTCAGCATCAGCGTTTAAGGTGTGCCTCTTGCCGCTCTTAAACTGTTGATAAACTCCATAGCGTCTGCAACTTCCTGGTCGGAACCCTCAATTACGATACTCACCGCTCCTTCAGATCCAAATATCCCACCTGAACCCACATGAGTGGCAGTCACGTTAAACAGCACGCGTAGAGCTTGAATCTCAGTTATTACTTTTCCGTTGACAAGTGGCATAATGCCGATGGGATGTCCCATAGCATAATCCAGCCTCTTCTGACCGCACTTTCTGACAGCTTCCATAACATCCGGAATCAGTTTTTCCAGGCCCACAGGGACAATGAGATGTGCACCTACAGCAACTAGCCTGGGAAGCGCTTCTCCGATCGTTCCCGAGAATTCATGTGCAACGAAAACCCCGGCATTCCCCAGATGGTCTACGGCGTTTGCACCTTTGATGAAGACATCATCGCTTTCGAAGTCCTTCAGCACAGCACCGGGGGATATGTCTACTACCTGTCCGTCTATCAGTACAACAGGATTCATTCGCTCGTCTCTAGGCATTGACCTAAGTTTCCCATCTGAAACATACCCTGCAAGGAACTTCTCGCGTGGGATCTCGCGGCCAAGCAACTCCTCAGCCACAAAGGCGTTAGTGCTGCCCACTCCAACAACTATCTTCCCTTTCTCGAGAGCCTTCTTCACCTCAGGAAGCTTTGCCACTGCCTTAGATATCAATCTCTTTGATTCTACAGGCGTCAAGACCAAAATACCTCTTGCTTCACACATCGGTGTCAGCATACCTCCCTGTGCATGTGATGGCATCGTTCATCAAACGATGGGAGCCGGATCGTTACCTGGATGGACAAGTCTGGCTGATTGTCACTTAAACGGATACGTCCGCCACTCCCCTTACCCTGATGCTCAATACTTATATTATCAGATCAAACACTACAAGCACCAGCATAATAAGATCTGTCCGGGTTCCCGTGTCAACCGAGGCAAGCCCTGCTATAGGGTGACATTATCACAGACCGATCACACAGCCTGATTAGATGATTGCTTGACGTAGTAAAGTAATTTAGAATTAGTGACAGTAGGTAGATGGAGATAGATAAGAAAGGAGGCAAATAGATTATGAAAGCAGAGATTCGTCTTGTAGAAGGCGCAACCATGATGGCTAAAGGCTCATCAGGCCAATGGATACTAATGGATCCAGGGGTGCCTTCCGGAGGGCAAGGCGGGGCACCCAGTCCGATGGAACTCGTCCTTATAGCTTACGGAGGCTGTATAGCCATGACCGCAACAGCACTGCTTCGCAAGAAGGCCCCCGGCCTTGAAGATTTACGAGTTGAGCTGGAAGCTGACTTGTCTGAGTCCAGACCGCACGTATTCACACACATCACAGCTAAGTTCATCGTGCATGGTAAAGACCTTAAAGAGGAAGATGTTGAGTGGGCTATCAGTCGTGCACATGAAAAGTACTGTCCTGTCGGTGCTATGCTGGGCAAAGTTATAGAGCTAGACTATAAGTGGGAAATCAATTGAGTATTACTGAGCCAACAAACAACCGTGACCCGGAGCGAGCAAAAATACGATCGTAAACACGATCGTGAATACAGTCGTACGGGTTTTGATTGTACGGCTCATTTCCTAACCGGTCGGGATCGAGGAGACATGGGTTATGATAGAAAACTCCAACACAGATTACTTCGGCTCAATCGGAGCGGTGCCTGATGCCATCTTGGGGCTGACCAGCCCAGCCCAAAGCATGCAGCAGATAGCAGACGCAGTAGCTGCAGCCATGGGCGTAGACGTGACAATCGCAAATGATAAATTGCTTCGTGTAGCAGGCACCGGACCTTTTGAGACAGACCTCGGCGAAAAAACACCGGAAGGCTGTGTCTTTGAACGTGCACTGAGCCGCGCTGAAACCATTGTAGTTGAAAACCCGCGTAAAGAGGAGCTTTGCATCGATTGCCAAGGTCGCGACAGGTGCCGGGAAACTCTGAGTATATGTACACCTATTACTGTCGAAGGTAAGGCCGTTGGGGTCCTTGCAATAGTCGCCTTCACTCCGGAGCAGCGCGACAAAATAGGCTCGTCCCTTTCTTCGTATATTGCCTTCTTAGAAAAAATGGCCGAGCTGATAGCTACGAAAATCACAGAGCACAGCCTAATGCTTACCCTCGAAAGCAGAACCCGTGAACTTGAAGCAGTTGTTAACCATATCCACCAGGGCGTAATCTGTGTTGACAGCTCATACAGGATTAGGCAGATCAACGCTCGCGCAGTAGAACTGCTCAAGCTTCAAGTGAACGTACCGAAGCCCGGCGATGATCTTAGGGCCATCTGGCCTGATTGCTTGCTGATTAAGTGCATGGAAAACAGGGAATCGTGTACTAACATGAGTGAAACATATCGTACCCCCCGGGGCAGAGAGGTTCGCTTTCTGTCATCAGCCAGTGTTCTAATGTTTGCAGGCAACGTCATCGGCGGTGTTCTGACGTTCAGCGATCTTGAAAGCACGCACAAGTATACTTTTCGCGCCATTGAACATGGAACAGCCTTTACTTTCGACGACATCATCGGAGTAAGCCCTGCCATTACCCATGTAAAGCATCAATCCCTCACTGCAGCCCAGTACGATTCTAATATACTTCTCACAGGTGAGACCGGCACAGGCAAAGAGCTGTTTGCAAGGGCTATTCACAATGCAAGCCGAAGAAGAGATTATCCCTTCGTTGTTGTAAACTGTGCAGCAATACCTGAGTCGCTCCTTGAAAGTGAGCTCTTCGGTTATGAGCCCGGAGCATTCACCGGGGCCAGCAAGAGCGGCAAGCCCGGAAAGTTTGAGCTTGCTAACCACGGCACGCTGTTCCTTGACGAGATTGGAGACATGCCCCTCTTTCTCCAGGCTAAGCTGCTTCGCGCCATCCAAAGCATGGAAATCACACGAGTCGGAGGGATCTACCCAAAGCGCATTAACGCCCGAATCATATCCGCAACGAACCAGAACCTGAAGGGCCTCATTAGAACCGGCAGATTCAGGGATGACCTCTACTATAGGCTCTGCGTGGTGCCTATCAACTTGCCTCCACTAAGGGAGAGGCCTGAAGATATAGCTGTTCTGGCAGACTATTTCATCAACAGGTACGCCGGCAGATTTGGTAAATCAGTAAGCGGTCTCACCGATGATGCTCTTGAACTGCTTATGGCGTATGACTGGCCAGGAAACATACGAGAGCTTGAAAACGTCATGGAATACGCTGTCAACTTCGCTAAAGGCGAACTGATCACCTCAAAGAGGCTGAGAGACCGTATACCTATAAGCCCCGAAAGAGCATCAAGGACAGCACCTGCGAAAGACCTGAAAGCTGCGGTTCGCGATTTCCAGAAGCAATTAGTAAAAGAGGCTATTGCCAAGCACGGCGGAGATCTAACTGCGAAGAAGCTTGCCGCTGAAGAGCTGGGCATCAGCCGGGCGACCCTCTACCGTATTCTGTCTCAAAACTGATGCTCAAATCTCAAGAATGAGATCCAACAATCCCCCCAGTGAACCGTTTCTGATCTTACTTTAAGCTGCATAACCCCGGTTTTGGGCATGTTTATATGATTATCCATGCGATAATCCTTATTGGCATGTAAATTGCATTTATGTATTGTTAAACTGGGGAGAGCGAGGATAAGTGAAATGAGGATCTCAGATTTGGTTTCTATACTTGACCGGGAAATGGTACCGGCGGTAGGTTGTACTGAACCGGCAGCGATAGCCCTGACTTGCGCGGCCGCCATGAAACCGGTTAAAGGCAAGCTTCTTGCCCTTGAACTTACAACAAGCATCAATATTTTTAAAAACGCACGAGCAGCAGGTATCCCAGGCTGCCCTGATACAGGTGTAGAGCTTGCGGCAGCTCTCGGTGCTACAATAGCCCGCCCCGAAGCAAATCTGGAGATCCTCTCATTCGTAACGGATGACACGATTAAAACTGCCAAATCGTTGTTAGAAACTGCAGAGTTTAAGATCAACGTTGATCTGAACCGCAATGATATGTATGTTCGGTGTC
>Ga0209204_1003876_pt1 | contig 10620 bp, 8 predicted proteins | sample AD_JPNMR2_MetaG_FD_184425 | JGI IMG/M metagenome (GOLD analysis project Ga0209204, IMG submission 184425) | Active sludge microbial communities of municipal wastewater-treating anaerobic digesters from Japan - AD_JPNMR2_MetaG (SPAdes) (version 2) | ecosystem: Engineered > Bioreactor > Anaerobic >... | reverse complement strand
ATTTTATTGAAATAGAGCCGATAAGAGAAAATTTAAATAGATATGGCCTTAATATAGCAGATTTTCAAGATATCCTTTCCAATAGTATAGGTGCTATGCCCATTACTTATATGGTGGAAGGGAGGGAAAGATATCCAGTTACGCTCAGATATAAAAAAGATTTGAGGGAGTCTGTATCTGATATAAAAAACGCCATTATAAGCGTAAGAGAAGATTTACATATTCCTTTACATCAACTTGCAAATGTGAAGTTTACTAAGGGGCCTTCTATGATAAGAGATGAAAACGGTTTTTATGCAAGTTATGTTTATATAGATTCAAAAGATAAAGATATCGGAGGATATGTGGATAGATTAAAAAAATACATATCCGATAATATCCATATTCCTCATGGATATTCTCTTGTTTATAGCGGTCAATATGAAAATATGATGAGAGTCAAAGAAAGAATGAAAATAATAATACCGATAGTTATATTCTCAGTTTTTTTGCTAATATATGCAAATACCAAGAGTTTATTTAAAACCTTTTTGATTATCTCCTCAATACCTTTTTCTTTGATAGGAGCTTTTTGGTTTATATATATTCTCGATTATAATTTGTCAGTGGCTGTCTGGGTGGGGATAATCGCGCTGGCGGGACTTGATGCCGAGACAGGAATATTTATGCTGTTGTACTTAGATATGTCGTATAGAGAAATTAAGTCTAAAAAAAATGTTTTGACATCTGAGGATCTAAAAGAAGCCATATATTACGGCGCTGTAAAGCGAGTAAGGCCAAAGATGATGACTGTCGCCGCTGCTTTTATGGGGCTTATTCCTATAATGTGGTCTATGGGAACCGGTAGCGATGTTATGAAAAGAATAGCGGCTCCTATGATAGGAGGTCTTTTTACCAGTTTTATTTTAGAACTTATGGTATATCCTGCCGTTTATTATATTTATCTTAAGAAAAAGGAAGTTATATAATCAGGAGGAAAAATGAAAGATAAGAAAACTCTATGCGAGTTAGCAAGTGAAAAAAATACGGTGGGAATTAAAAAGTTGGCTGTGGGAGCAAAATACTTATGTTCCGGCTGTTTTAGGGTCTCTTCAGATCCCGAAAGAATATGTTGCGATGCCGTTTTAATTGAGGATAAGAGTTTTTTAAAAAAGATTGTTTCAAAAATAGGTTCAAAATTGGAAGAAAAATCTAAAAAATCATGCGGTTGCAATAAAGATTCAGAATGTTGCAACTAATTTTTAGATTATTAAAATGGTTTTTTATTTTAAAATATATTATATATCTGTATGGAATCTAAAATAAATGAAATAATTGGTTTTTTTATATACGATTCTATTAAAATATTCGTTATGCTATTTGTTTTTATATCCATTTTGGGTTTTTTAAGAAGTTTTGTTCCGAGAGAAAAAGTGGAATACTATCTTAAAAATAAAGGAATTAAAACGTATTTTTTTGCATCTTTCTTTGGTGCTATAACCCCATTTTGCTCCTGTTCTTCAATTCCTCTTTTTATAGGGTTTATTAAAAATAAATTACCTCTTGGAATTTCATTTGCTTTTCTGATTACATCTCCTTTAATAAACGAATATCTTGTTGTGTTAATGTTGGGCTTTTTCGGATATAAGATTACGTTGCTATATATTCTAAACGGTATTTTTTTGGGAATTTTATGCGGGATAATTTTGGATAAATTGAACTTATCTAAATATGTAGTGCAAGATATAAATTCTGATAAATTTCAAACCTGTGAAGGAGAAAGATTTATAGGTTTATATTCGAGAATACGATATGGAGTTTCTGAAAGCTTAGAGATAATAAATAAAATTTGGATTTGGGTGATTGTTTCTGTGTTTATAGGGGCTTTGATACATGGTTATGTTCCGAGAGAAAAAATAGAAAAAATAATTTCCTATGCCGGCATTTTAGACGTTCCGATAGCTACTATTTTAGGGGTTCCTCTGTACGGAAGTTGTGCATCAATACTTCCTATAGCCTATGTCTTGTTTACAAAAGGACTTCCTTTGGGAACAACTTTGTCTTTTATGATGAGTACAAGTGCTTTAAGTTTGCCGGAAGCGATTGTTTTAAGAAGAGTAATAAAAACCGAGCTAATATTGATATTTTTTTCCATAGTTACAATAGGTATTATATTTATAGGTTATGTGTTTAATTATTTACAAAGGATGTTGTATTAAAGAAATAAAATTTTAATATGAAACTAAGAAGAAAAGTTGAAAAATTTGGTGGCTATGTCTTAGGATTAGGCTTTTCCTTACTCTTTCTTTTAAACGACTTTTCGGGCGTAATTCCTAAAAACCTAGATGATTTTTTTTCAAAATTTCTTATTGGCATTTTGATTATAATAGCGGTAGGTGGAGGGCTACAGTTTATATCCGGTTTTTTGGAAGAAAACAAAACATTAAGAAATTTTTATGTTTGTGATGTGTTTAGGCAAATGGCTGTTATTTTGGGTTTATTCCTTTTTATCTTAGGTCTTGTTATTCTTATGGTGGAAGTAGTTTATTATGTTGAGTATAATCGAGTTTTAATCTCTTTTTCCAAAATACCAATATTGGTCATAATCTCTTTTATCGGTTGGTTTCTTCTAAAAAATAGTTATCAACAATTTAATAATATCGAGCTTATTAAATTCGCATTTAGGAATAGCGGTAATATTAAATTTGATATAGAAATAGATAAAAACGGCTTTTTTTGTTGGAATAAAAAGTGCGAGATTAAAACGAGTATCGAAAATATAATTTTAAGGTTGTCTTGGAATTGTGAGAATAAATCAATTTCGAAAGATATTATCATAACAGCTCAATTGCCATATGATTTAAGTTTTAATTTTTTCATTAAACCCGTTAAATATTCAAATGAAGAATATAAAGTTTCTCAAAATAATTATATTATAGAATCCGGATCAGAAGTTGTGAAAAAAGCATTTGAAAAAATGATCCGAAAATATAAAGATAACTTTGCTTTTAAATACGAAAACGGTTTTCGTTTGTTAAACAATATTTCTAAGAATCAAGTTTGTCTTATTTTAGATATTCATCATTTTTCTGCTGAAAAAGATGATAAAAATATTTTAAGCTACATACATCAATTTGTGGAATATATAATTTCTATCAAAAAGTTAAATTAAAATTATATATAATTTTAATGAAGGGGTGCTGGTTAAAACCGGCTGAGATAAGGCCCGGGCCTTAAACCCTTTGAACCTGAACCGGGTAATACCGGCGGAGGGATATGATGAAAATGAAATTAAGCTTTAAAACAAATCTTTTAAACATAAAATCCATAACCAAACATATTAAATCATCCCTCCGAAAAAACGGAGGCAAAGATGATTTATCTATCTCAAAAAGATTTAAAACAAATATCCGTAATTGAAGAGAGAAGCGTAGATTTTATAAAAAAAGAATTAAATTCTCAAAGAGCTTCAGTTCTTAAAAACATAAAAAGGAAAATAAATCCCGTTATAGTCGGAAGAAATTTTAAATGCAAGTATAATTTGAATCTGGGAATAAGCCCTCAAAAATCGGATTTAAAAAACGAAATAAGAAAACTGGAAATCGCCGTTAGAAACGGCGCGGATACCGTTATGGATTTGTCGGTCGGAACGGGCAGAGACGATACAAGAAAAAAACTTTTGGAGTTGTCCCCGGTTCCTTTCGGGACGGTTCCGATTTATACGATGATAGATAATGAGGAAGACATAAAAAGGTTATCTAAAAATTTGATTCTGGATACCGTAGAAAAACAATGCGAGGAAGGCGTCGATTTTATGACGATTCACGCTGGACTTTTAAGAAAGAGCATCGTATATATTAAAAACAGGCTTTCCGGGGTTGTTTCAAGAGGGGGATCTTTGATACTTAGATATATGAGTTTAACCGGCAAAGAAAATCCTTTCTACGAGTATTACGACGAAATAATAAAAATATTAAAAAAATATAATGTAACGATAAGCATAGGAGACGGGCTCAGGCCCGGTTCAATATACGATTCCACCGATAAAGCCCAGATTTCTGAATTAAAAGTAATAGGAGAGCTTAACAGATATTCCAGAGAAAACGGAGTTTATACGATGATAGAAGGTCCCGGACATGTTCCGATAAATCAAATAGAAAAAAATGTTAAGCTCGCCATAGATTACTGCGACGACGCTCCGCTTTATTTTTTAGGTCCGCTTGTAACCGATATAGCGTTGGGTTACGACCATATTAACGGCGCAATAGGCGGCGCTATGGCGGGGTATTTCGGAGTTTCTCTTTTATGCGCGGTCGGTCCGAGCGAGCATATAGGGCTTCCGACTATAGAAGATATAAACGAAGAATGCGTGGTTTTTAATCTTGTAAAACACGCGGTAAATATCTCTAAAGGTTTTAAAAGGGATATAGAAAGGGATAATAAAATGTCTAAAGCGAGAAAAGATTTTAGATGGGAGGATCAGTTTAAACTTTCCATAAATCCCGAATACGCCAAAAAAAGATTTTGTGAGTTAAATAATTCGAAGGGGAATTATTGTTCTATGTGCGGCGAAGGGTTTTGCGCTATGAAAAATAGCAATAAAGCCTTATCGGAGGTAAAATGAAAATGCCGATAGCTTTGTCTATAGCTGGGGTGGACCCTTCCGGCGGGGCTGGAATTTTTGCGGATATTAAAACCTTTTCGGCTTTTAGGGTCTACGGTATGGGAGTTGTAACCGCGCTTACTTCTCAAAATACTTACGAGGTTAACGGCATAAAAACAGCCGGCAGGAAATTTTTTCAAAAACAGATAAACACCGTTTTGAAAGACATAAAACCAGATTCGGTAAAAACCGGCATGATACCAGATATCGTCACCGCAGATGTCATATACGAAAGCCTAATGGAACATAAGCTAAATAATCTGGTCATAGATCCGGTTATGATATCCAAACAGGGCGCTTTTCTTTCCTCCAGATCGACAATAAGATTTATTATAAAAAAACTTTTTCCTCTTTCTTTAATAATAACGCCGAATATCCCGGAGGCTTCTTATATATCCGGTATTAAAATAAAAAATGTAGAAGATATGATCTCCGCCTGTAAAAAAATATCCAGGTTAGGACCTAAAAACGTTCTTTTAAAAGGGGGGCATATGGAAGGGGATGTTTGTGTTGACGTTTTGTTTGACGGTAAAAAAATATTTTATTTCAAAAACAAAAGAATAAAGACAAAAAACACCCACGGCACCGGTTGTACGCTTTCTGCCGCAATATGCGCAAATCTTTCAAAAGGGAAAAAACTCCTCGATTCGGTGGAAATCGCTATAAATTACGTAAATAAGGCTATAAGAAAATCGCTGGATATCGGTAAAGGAAACGGGCCGTTAAATCATATGCCATAAATGAAAAAGGGAGTACGAAAAGCCACCACCTTCCCTCACACTTTTCGCACTCCCTTTAAATGCACCCGTTCCTACCCTCTCCATCCGCCTTCTAAATAAGACAACTCCGCAAAGCCTTATGCCTACCCAAAGACTTTGCTTTTTATATGTTAGCAGAAAACTATTGACTTGTCAAGACTTGACAGGCTGTTAAGTAACAAAAGTTTCTTTCATTTTTACGAGCACTCGGAATAACCGCAGTCATGACATGTCGGCCCGGAGCAGCCCGACTCAAAGCTTATATTTGATGAGTAACATTTGGGGCAGTATTGAGTCTTTGAGGCTTCCCATAACTGAAGCTTTTGACCGTTTATGTCTTCGTCGGATATCATTTTTCTTTTCTTAAGATGGTTTCTTAAGGCTATGGCTATGGCGTGAGGTATGGAGTTTACTCTGTTTTCTCCAAAGCCGAAGGGCTTATCCCCTTTAATGGAGTTTAAGTGTTTTAATATTCTTATGGGGTCTCCGTTATTTTCGAGATATTTCGAAAGTAGAATTCCGACAAGCGCCGTAAGACCGCTTATTTCGGTCCCGAGCGGCGGAAGGTTTGTGAAAACCTGAAAAGGCCCGTTTTCTTCGGTGAAATTTATGTGTATATGCAAAGGCCCGTACCCCGTTTGTATCTGGTAATACTCCGAAGATACGCCGAATGTGGTCGGTTTTTTCTTTTTCGGTTTGTCTGTTTTAGAATTGATATTTAAAACCTGAAAATCTTTACAACCGTCTCTGTATACCGTTATTCCTTTACACCCCAATTTATAAGAAAGAAAGTACGAATTTTTTACGTCTTCCACTTTCGCGGAGTTTGGCATATTTATCGTTTTAGATACCGCATTATCAACATATTCCTGAAAAGCGGCCTGGGCTTTTATGTGGTATTCGTATGTCACATCGTGGGCGGTTGGAAAGATATCCTGTATTTTTTTGGGTATGGCCTCTATTCCTCTTACCGCTTTATGATTTTCGTCTATCTTTTTCCATAATTCTTCTTTTGTTAAACCGAAATAATTATACTCTTCGGCTATGGATTTGAAAAGCGGATTTATTTCGTAAAATGAATCTTTCAAATCGGGGGTTTTACCGTTTTTAATCGCCTCTAAAGCCTTTGCTGTGTATCTTACGTAAGCTATGGCAAAAAACGGCTCTATTCCGCTTCCCTGAAGACCGGCGGCTATGGATATTGTACCCGTGGGGGCTATGGTGGTTCTGGATGCGTTTCTTAAATATCCCGCTTTTCCCCTGAAGTATTTTGAGTCTTTATCGTATATGGATCCTTTCCAGTTATAAAAACATCCTCTTTCCTGGGCCAATTTTTCGGACGCCTCGAAAGCTTTTTCCTGTACGAATTTCATAACCTCTTTGGCTTTTTTTATCCCTTCCTCAGAGTCGTATCTTACTCCCAATTTTACGCAGGTTTCGGCCCATCCCATTACTCCAAGACCGATTTTTCTATTGGATTTCGCCATCTGCTCTATTTCCGGCAACGGATAGTTATTTATTTCTATTACGTTATCTAAAAATCTAACTGCGTTATAAACCGTTTTTTCAAGCCTATCCCAGTTTATCTTACCTTTCATAATCTCGCCTTCTACGAACTTTGAAAGGTTTATTGAACCTAAATTGCAGGCCTCCCAGCCCAAAAGCGGCTGTTCGCCGCAAGGATTTGTGGCTTCTATCTCGCCTATATGGGGAGTGGGGTTTGAGTTGGTGTTGTTTATCCTTTCGATAAATATTATGCCGGGGTCTCCCGTAGCCCATGCGGATTCCACCAGTTTGTTAAAAAGTTTTTTTGCGTTTAATTTGGATACCACTTCTTTTGTCCTCGGGTTTAATAGTTCTATATCTTCGTTGGCTTCGACCGCCTTCATAAATTTATCGTCTATGGCTACAGAAAGATTAAAATTTTCCATTACTCCCGGTTTGGATTTTAATGTTATAAATTCTTCTATTTCAGGGTGCCAGTAAGGAAGAATTCCCATATTTGCGCCGCGTCTTGTCCCGCCCTGTTTTACCACATCGGTCATTTTGTCGAATAACTGCATAAAAGACAACGCCCCCGAGGCCACGCCGTTCGTTTTTTTAACAACATCTCCTTTCGGCCTTAATCTTGCGAAAGAAAAACCGGTTCCTCCTCCGGATTTTTGTATTATGCTTTGAGCGGAAAGGGCTTTGGATATGCCTTCCATAGAGTCTTCCACGGGTATTACGTAACATGCCGAGAGTTGCTGGAGGTCTCTGCCGGCGTTCATAAGAGTGGGGGAGTTTGGCAAAAACTCGAATTTTGCCATCATATTATAGAAATCCGCGGTTTTAGAATCAACCTTTTCTTTTAGATTAGGATTTTTTTCGTATGCGTTTAATATGTTTTTTACGAACTTTTGAAAATTTTCTTCTCTTTTGGCCGATTCGTATAGATTTTTATGAAGAAGGAGAAGTCTTGAACTTACGCCGTTATAATCGTATTTTATTATTTCGTAGTTAACATCTTTTAAATAATCTTCAAGGTTATTTTCGAAAAGTATTTCGCTTAAAGCTATATTGAAAGAAACCCTGTAAAAAAGGTCCTCTACGGTTTTGTCGCCTCTAAGGTATTTGTCTTTTATCACTTTTTCCTGGTTTGGTGTGAGATATACTTTTTCTAAGGTCATAGCGCTCATTTTAACTCCTTCGTTAATTTTAAAGATATGCCCAAAACTTTGGGGATAATTAAATGATAAAAAAACTTTGCTCTTTTGTCAAATTTTCGAATCAAATCAAATATAATCTAACTATAATATGATACATCTTGTCAAAAATAACCTAACCCAAATTAGTTTTTATATTTACCCCTCTTTTAAGATTAAAATAAGATTAAAGGAGGGATATTTATGGATTCTTGTTTTAATTATCCATTCCGTATGAAATATATCGAAAAACTTAAATCTGAGTATCATAAATTAGACAGAAAATCTAAGAAAGAAGCTATAAATAGCGCAGTTAAGATATTAGGATATAACCGGAAATATCTTATAAACCTACTTAATAACTTTAAACCTAAAAATGAATATAAGATTTCAGGTCGTGGCAGAAAATGTAAATACAATCCTATTAAACCTGTTATAATAGACCTATGGAAGCAGTTTGGGGGTATCTGGTCAAAAAGGCTAAAGGTTATAATAGTCGAAAATATCGGTTGGATTATAAAGAAATACAACCTAAACGATTATCAGATTAAACTTATAACCGGCATATCCCCTTCAAGCATAGACAGGGTTGTTAAAGGACATAGGATAAATAACAAGAAACGCATTTATTGTCAAACAAGACCGGGAAGCCTTTTAAGGCGTCAGATTCCGATAATAATAGAATTAGCCGATGATATAAATAAACCAGGACATATTCAAATAGATCTTATTGCGCATTGTGGTAATAGTTTATCAGGTGAATTTTTATGGACTTTAAACGCTACTGATATATATTCACAGTGGACAGAAAGTTATTGTGTTTTAAATAAAAGCGAATATGAGGTTTTAAGCGCTTTAAACGCAATACTTTCAAGATTACCTTTTAAGGTTTTGTCTATTAACTCGGATAATGGAAGCGAGTTTATTAACTGGGAGCTTTTGAGATATTGTAAATCCAATAATATTCAGTTTACAAGAACCAGACCATATAAAAAGGATGATAACGCTTATATAGAGCAGAAGAATTGGAGTAATATAAGAAAGTTAATAGGCTGGGATAGGTATGAAGGGATTAAATCTCAAGGATTATTAAATAATCTTTATTCTAACAACTTAAGATTATTTTTTAACCTTTTCATGCCTTCGGTAAAGCTTATAAAAACCCAAAAAATAGGTTCAAGATATAAAAAAGTATATGATATGCCTAAAACGCCGTTATCAAGGCTTTATGCACACGATAAGAATAATGCTAATCTCGACAACTATGTTAAATTAAAACAAGAAATCAATCCTTTTGATTTGATTAATGATATAAACAACAGATTGGATGAAATATGGTCAAATAGGAGCAAAAAGGCAATAAGGGAGAAGAATTATTTAAGGGAGCAAGAAAGATTAAAAGAAATAGAGAATTTATTAAAAAAGGAGGTTATTTATGGTTAGATTATTTATGAAAAGACAATATCACTTTCGGTTAGATTTATTTTTGAGTTGACAGGTAAAAATCTTATTGATTGTTTTAATATCTCCGGCGATAATTATAAAAGCTAACGCTAACTTTTCATCGGATTATGCGGGCACATCTTCCGGCCAGTTTCTTAAAATAGGACCGAGCCCCAGAGCTAACGGTATGGGAACCGCATTTACAGCGATAACCGACGACTCCTCATCTATTTATTGGAATCCGGCCGGTCTTTTAAATATAAAAACAAAAGAAATAGGTTTCACTCACGCCTCTCTTTTTGAAGATATAAATTACGACTGGCTCGGATATGCAAAAACTACGAAATGGGGCGCCATGGGAATAGGCTTTCAGTATTTGAATTACGACGATATAACCACAAGAGATACTTCGGGAGCGGCCACGGGCAAAATAACCCCAAAGGATATGGCCGCGACGTTATCCTTAGCCAAAGAAATACAATCCGTATATCTTGGAATAAACATAAAATACATATATTCCAAAATAGACAACTCCGCTACGGCTTTCGCGCTGGATATCGGGGCGCAATATAAACAACTCTTGGATAAAAAACTTAAAATAGGATTCATCGCCCAGAATTTAGGAACGAAAATCAAGTATTCGGACATATCCGAAACCCTTCCTATTACTTTGAAATTAGGCGCCGGATACGAAATAACAAATAATTTGATATTATCTGCGGATATCGGATTTCCGAAAGACGCCCAATCTTACACGGCCGTAGGAGGAGAGTATTCTCATTCTTTCGGAGAGAATACAAAAGGAGCGATTAGAGCGGGGTACAATACCATATCCAAAGATTTAAAAAGTTCGGGATTTTCGGCCGGATTTGGAATTTATTATAAATCCATCAAATTTGATTATTCATATTCTTCCATGGGAGATCTGGACGGAATAAACAGATTTGGAATAAGTTTAGATTTTTGACAAAAAAAACAAAATAATACCGAATTCAAAATAATTTGATATAATATATTTATTATGTTACCGACTTATAGACCAAACGTAAGAAGAAGAAAAAAGACAATAGGTTTTAGAGCCAGAATGAAAACC
>Ga0209204_1003875_pt1 | contig 10622 bp, 6 predicted proteins | sample AD_JPNMR2_MetaG_FD_184425 | JGI IMG/M metagenome (GOLD analysis project Ga0209204, IMG submission 184425) | Active sludge microbial communities of municipal wastewater-treating anaerobic digesters from Japan - AD_JPNMR2_MetaG (SPAdes) (version 2) | ecosystem: Engineered > Bioreactor > Anaerobic >... | reverse complement strand
CTGGCCTGGCGATAGAGACGCTGGAAACCAGGAACGTGGAGGTCGATTTTCAGCGATGGACACAGATGACAGGAACCGCCCCCGGCGTTACGGAAGCGCTCAAAGAAAGGCTGCTGAAAGACCTCGGCGCCGATTCCGAAACAGGCATGAGACCCTTTATAAGAAACGGCGCGCTCAAATTCCTGCAAGTCTGGGCGATCGCCGTTGGAAAAAAGGCCTCTGTCGCAAAACGAGCCTGACCGAGGCAGCCTGCGCTTCACGGACGTTCCTCCATATGGCCTTCTCAAAGTCGCTTGACAAGTTGGCGATATGGAACGCGCATAGCGCGAACACCAGCGCTTGCGCCAGGCGCAAGTGTGGGCGAATTTCGCTAACTTACCTGCTTTGCTACAGCCATGCGTTCTCCCATAACGCCTATTGCCCCGGACCGAAACCTGGTCTATACTTGAAGAAATCCCCGTAAAGGACCGCCTCATGCGCGAACGAAGGCACACGCAGCGAAAAAAATTTGGCTTCTACATGCGCGTCCTCAACGACGAAAACGAGGAGACCGTCGGCCATCTCGTAGACATCAGCGCGGACGGCCTGCAACTCGAAACGACCGCCTCCCTTCCGATGGGACAGGTCTTTCACCTGCACATGGAACTCACTCCCGACGTCTCGGACAAACTGTTCATGTTCTTCTCCGCACGCCCCAGATGGATCAAGCCGGACGAGATCATGCCCAACCTGTTCAAAGTCGGCTTCGAGATCACCCACATCGAACCGCACGACCGGGAAATCTATCAGCGCCTGATGGAAATATACGGCGAATAAATCAGAAACCCGTTTTCTTGAAGAAAACGGGTTTCTCGTTTTTAGGCTTTCACCAACCCCACCGTCAGCGTCTCGCCGTCGAAACTGTCGCTGGCGGTAAACGCGTCGGCGGGCGGGGGCATGAACTGCAAATCCACCGTCAGCGTTTCGGACGTCACATAATCGCGATGCTCCTCGACCGCCGCCTTCAATCCCTCGCTGGCGACGACGAACATCCTGATCCGATCCGCCACATCAAGCTCCGCAGACTTGCGGAGGTCCTGCGCGCGGCGGACAAACTCGCGGGCGAGTCCCTCGCGGACGAGTTCGGGCGTCAACTCCGTGACGAGGGCCGCGACGTACGCGCCCTCCTCGGCGACGGCGAATCCCTCCTTCGCGACCGCCTTGACCTCCACCTCGTCGTCCAACACCTCGAACGTTTCGCCTCCCGCCTCGACTTTGAGCGGACTGCCGTCCATCAGCGTTCGCGCCGCCGATTCCGCGTCCATCGCCAGGATCGCCTTCTGGATGGCGGGGAACCTGTTGCCGTATTTCTGTCCGAGCTGCTTCGGCAGCGGCTTGATCGTGTGCGCCACCGCCTCGGTGGACGAATCCAGCAGGCGGACCCGCTTCACGTTCAACTCGTCCGCGATCAACTCGGCGAAGACTTCCACCGCCTTCCGTTCGGAGACGTTGCCCACCGAAAACGCAGCCTCGGACAGCGGCTGGCGGACTTTGCGATTTGCCTTCTGCCGCGCCGAATGTCCGAGCGAGACGAGCTTCATCACCGTCGCCATATCGCGGTTGAGCGTCTCGTCAATGCGCGAGACGTCCGTTTCGGGCCACCGCGCCAGATGGATGGATTCGGGCGCGTCCTCGTCCGCCGAGCGGACGAGGTTCTGGTAGAGTTCATCCGCAAGGAAGGGCATGGCGGGCGCGAGCAGTTTGGCGACCGTCACCAGCGCGGCGTAGAGGGTGGAGTACGCGGCCTGCTTGTCCGAGTCCGACTCAGATTTCCAGAAGCGGCGGCGCGAGCGGCGCAGGTACCAGGTCGAGAGTTTCTCCACAAATTCCTGGATCGGACGCGTAGCGCGCGTCACTTCGTATTCCTCGTAGCCCGCCGTCACCTCGCGGACGAGGACGTTGAGTTCCGATAGCAGCCATTGGTCGAGGCTGGAGTAACGCAGGTTGGCTTGCGCTTCAGGTTTCCATTTGTCGAGGTTAGCGTAGGTCACAAAGAACGAGTAGACGTTCCACAGCAGCAGCGTGAAGTCGCGCACCACCGAGCCAACCAGTTCAGGAGAGAAGCGGCGCTCCTGTCCTGGCGGTGTGGCGGTGTAGAGGTACCAGCGGAAGGCGTCCGCGCCGTGGACTTTGAGCACGTCCCACGGGTCCACGATGTTGCCGAGGCTCTTCGACATTTTGCGGCCCTCGCCGTCGAGGATCAGCCCGAGGCAGATCACGTTCTTGAACGAGACGGAATCCATCAACAGCGAACTGATGGCATGGAGCGAATAGAACCAGCCGCGCGTCTGGTCCACGGCCTCGCAGATGAAGTCGGCGGGGAATTGCTGTTTGAATTTTTCCTGATTCCCGAAGGGATAATGCCACTGCGCGTACGGCATCGAACCCGAGTCGAACCACACGTCAATCAAATCGGGGACGCGCTGCATCCTGCCGCCGCACTTTTTACAATCCCAGGCGATCTCGTCCACATAGGGACGGTGGAGGTCGAGTTCGCTCAGGGCGCGGCCCGCGAATTTGGAGAGTTCGTCCACCGAGCCGACGCACTCGCGGTCTTTACAGTCCTCGCACTCCCACACGGGGAGCGGCGTGCCCCAGTAGCGTTCGCGCGAGAGCGCCCAGTCAATGTTGTTTTCGAGCCAGTTCCCGAAGCGTCCGTCCCGGATGTGGTCGGGAGTCCAGTGGATGGTCTTGTTGAGTTCCACCATCCGCTCTTTGAAGCGGCTCGTGCGGATGTACCACGCGTCGCGGGCGTAGTAAAGCAGCGGGGTTTTGCACCGCCAGCAGAACGGATACGTATGCGTGTACGATTCCGCGCGGAACAGGAGGCCGCGGTCGTCGAGGTCGCGGATGATCATCGGGTCGGCGTCCTTGACGAATACGCCGCGCCACGGCGTCACTTCGGGGATGAACGTCCCGTCGGGCAGGACGGTCATCAGCACGGGCAGGTCGAATTCGAGCGCGGCCTGCATATCCTCCGCGCCGAAGGCGGGCGCCATGTGAACGAGTCCCGTGCCGTCTTCGGTCGTGACGAAATCGCCGAGGACGACGTAATGCGCGGGTTTGTCGGGCGGGAGGAAGGTGAAGAGCGGAAGATATTTCTGTCCCTTCAATTTCCTGCCTTTGAACGCGTCCACGATTTTCACTTCCTCGCCGCGGAAGACTTTTTCGAGCAGGGGCTTGGCGAGGATCAACTTCTCCTTTTTACCGTTCACCGCGCGCTCCACAGTGACGTACTCCACGTCGGGATGCGCGGCCACCGCCACATTGCCCGGAAGCGTCCACGGCGTCGTCGTCCAGACGAGGAGCGAGGTGTCGGGCTTGTCCGCCAGCGGCATGCGGACGAAAACCGAGGGGTCGGTCGCCTCGTCGTAGCCGAGCGCGACTTCATGGTCGGAGAGAGTCGTCCCGCAACGCGGGCAGTACGGCACGACTTTGTATCCCTTGTAGAGCAGGTCGCGGTCCCAGAAATTTTTCAGGATGTTCCAGACCGACTCGATGTAGTCGTTGGTGAACGTCACATACGCCGTTTCCAGGTCCACCCAAAAGGCGATGCGGTCGGTCAGCCGTTCCCAGTCCTGGATGTAATCGAAGGCGGACTTGCGGCACTCGGCGTTGAACTTCGCCACGCCGTAGGCTTCGATGTCCTGTTTGTTCTTGAACCCGTGCCGCTTCTCGACTTCGATCTCGACGGGCAGGCCGTGCGTGTCCCAGCCGCCGCGCCGCGAGACGCGGTAACCACGCATGATCTTGTAGCGCGGGAACATGTCCTTGAACGCCCGCGCCAACACGTGGTGAACGCCCGGTTTGCCGTTGGCGGTGGGAGGCCCCTCGTAGAAGACATATTCGGGCGCGCCCTGTCTCCGCTCGACGGTCTTCTTGAAGACGTCTTCGCGCTTCCACATTTTGAGAACGGCTTCTTCCATCGCCGTCACGTCGAGTTTGGGGCTGACTGATTTAAATGACATACTTCCTCCGGGTTGAAGGTTGAAAGTTGAAGGTTCAAGGTTGCGGAAAACATTCAACATTCCAACATACAACCTTCAACTCAAAAACAAAAACTCTCGCCTCAAATCAGAGACGAGAGCATGGCTCACGCGGTACCACTCTGCTTCCCATTGATGGGCGCTCGCCGAGGTCCATCAACCTCGCGCCTTGATAACGAAGCGCGACTCCGTCTCACCTACTCTCCGCCGACCATCTGACTATCCAACCACGCGACCACCTGACTATGCGACCACGCGACTATCAGACTATTCGACTAATTTCAGTTCGCCGCTCCGGGAGGATTTTCCGTCCGCTTCGCTGACCCGCTTCACACCATCTGCAGGCTCTCTGACAGTTCCACGAACGTACTCGTTCCCATCCACGCGTTTGATGACGGCATTATGCCACAAAATTTAACGTCGGTCAAACCGATTTGACCTGCAACTCAACTCGCGGGATAATCCCCCGCATGGACATCCTCATCACCGACTCGACTCCCGCCTCCCAAACCGTCTCCGCCTCGCGCGTGACCTTGAACCTGCCGCGGCCTCCCCGCGCGTTTTACCGCCACGGATGGCAGTCCTGGTCCCTCGCCGCGTGGACGGACCTCTCCCCGCTCCCGATTCAAAAACCCGACATCTTCCACGTCCTCCAAACGGACGCGGCCTACGCCCGCGAGCCGCTCCCGCACGGATCGTGGGTCGGCGCGGCGGAAATGGACGACGGCAGGATCGTCCTCCTCGGCGCGCTCGGCATGGACGCGCATGTCCGCCTGGACGGCAGTCAACTCGAAGGTTGGTACGAATCGGGCGAGGGCGAATGGTTCATCCACTTTGGCGTGGAACAAAACGCCTTTCCTGCCTATACGCAAGCGCTCGGCGAGCGATTCGGATTTGCCGCCGCGAGGCCCGCGCCGCGTATCTGGTGCTCGTGGTACAGCCTTTACACGTTGATTGACGAACCCACCCTCCACAAGGTTTTCGACGGCCTCGGCGACCTCCCCTTCGATGTTTTGCAAGTGGACGACGGCTGGCAGGTCAGCCTCGGCGATTGGGAAGCCAACGAGAAATTCCCAGCGGGCATGACCGCGCTGGCGGACAAAATAAAATCCACGGGGCGCAAAGCAGGCTTGTGGCTCGCGCCGCTTTTGGCGGCAAAATCCTCGCGGCTGTTCCGCGAACATCCCGACTGGTTTTTAAAAGATGAAGCGGGGAAATTCGTCTCGGCGGGATTCAACTGGGGCGAGTGGATGTACGCGCTGGATACCACCCATCCCGCCGCGCAAGAATGGCTGGCGGCGCTGATGAAACAAGTCCGCGCCTGGGGCTTCGATTATCTCAAACTCGATTTTCTCTACGCGGGCGCGCTGCGCGGCAAACGTCACACGGAGGCGCCGCGCGAGGCCGCGTACCGCCTCGGGCTGAAAGTTCTGCGCGAGGCGATGGGCGCGGACGCGTACTTCCTCGCCTGCGGCGCGCCGATCGTCCCCTCGCTCGGTCTGTGCGACGCGCTGCGCGTCGGCCCGGACGTCGCGGGCGAATGGGAGAGTCATCGCGACGCGGTCCTGCTCCAAAATCCCGCCACGCCCGGGGCGCGCAACGCCATCCGCACGACGGTCAACCGCCTCTGGTTGAGTCCGCTCGTTCAGACCGATCCCGACGTGGCGTATTTCGCCGCCAAGGGCAATTCGCTGACCGTCGAACAGCGGCTCCTGCTCCAGGACCTGGCGCTGGTCTGCGGCTTCAAGGCGACCTCCGACCTGCCGCAATGGATGACCCCGGCCGAGCGCGAGTCCCTGCGCGCGTTTCTTGAAGATACGAACGAGTACCGTCCCGAGGGAGGTTATCGCTATCGCGTCGCTTCGCGCCGCGTGGACTTCACGCCCGCGATCGAACTTCCGCCGCGCCCCAGCAAATTAGAATCTATCCAAAGAACAATATTCGCCGCGCTGGGAAACCAGCCCTGGGCGCTGCGCCTGCTGGATTGGATGGGGAAACGTTCGTTGAAGAAGACGGTTTAAGCGGTTCGGGCGACAGATCAACTACTTCGCCGTCCTCGCCCTCCTTCTGCATCGGATTGCGTCCCAAACGCCATTCACATATCGCCCGCACACGTTCATAAAGCAAATCTTGAAGTTCGTTGAACGCGGGCGGCGGTTTAGCCTTCCCAATCTGCTCGGAGCGATAGCCCATCCACAACGCGTTGAGAGCCTTGTCCACGTCGTAATCGAACAATTGGGGATTTTCGCGATAAACGCTTAGGATGGCCCATTCGATGTTTTGCAAGACGTCCAAATATTCTTCTTCAACTAAGGTCATATGAAATTTACCTTACTTGTGAATGATTGAAAACAATCCTCGTGCGAACGCGCAGGAGCGTCACTCCAACGCGTTCTCCAACGACTTAATATCCGCCGCGCTTGGCAAATGCACGCGCAAGACGCGCCGTCCGGCGGCTTGTAACGCTTCGTAATCGCCCAACGCCTGCGCGCGGATGAGCGCGCCGAAAGTCAATCCCTGCGTCGGGATTTCGAGGTCGTTTTCCGCGTCGCACACGACCTGAATAAACAGCCCCGTGTTCGGCCCGCCCTTGTGGAACTGTCCCGTGGAATGCTGGAAGCGCGGACCGAATCCCGCCGTCGCCGCGCAATGAGTCTTCGCGCGGATGGCGACGCGCATCCGCTGGAGCGCTTCGATCATCTCCGCGTTGCGCGGCAGGTAGGCGTTGACGGCGACGTAATCTCCCGCCTTCGCCTGCGCCAAAAATTTCTCCAGCGCGGGCTTCGCCTCGCGGACGTCCACCAGGTCCACGTCGGCGAGTTTGCCCGTCTTTTGGAAATCGGCGATGCGGGCGTTGGTGCGCGCTTTGCTGTCCTGCACGTTGGGCTGGTCGAAGGCGTTGACGCCGAGAATATGACAGGCCGCGGCGACCGCAATCTCCCAGCGGAAAAATTCCGCCGAGGCGTCGTGATAATCGGCGAGGGGCAATGCAACCACGGGATGGCCCGCGCTTTTGAGAGCGGCGATCCCGGCATCGAACTCGCCCGTCTGATGCAGATAGACGAACAGCCGGTCGTTCCCGTACGCTTCGGGCGCGCCGAGCGGTTCGAGCGCGACGGGCAGGATTCCCTTCCCGTCCTTGCCGCTGGATTCGGCGACGATCTGCTCGACCCAGCCCGCCAGCGCGGACAGGGGCGCGTCCGCCAGGACCGTCAGCTTGTCGCGGCCGGCCAGAGCGGACTCAGCCATCACGGCGCCGAGCGCGACGCCCGGGTCGCGCGCGATAGGGACGTCCGCGCCGCATTGGCTCTTCATCCAATCCGCGCGGTCGAGGAAGCCGGGCAGGTCGTATCCGAGCAGCGCGGCGGGGACCATGCCGAAGTCGGTCATGGCGGAGTAGCGTCCGCCCACGGATTCGTCGGAGGAGAAAATCTTGCGGAAGCCGCGCTCGCGCGCGAGTTTTTCCAGGCCAGTCCCGGGGTCGGTGGTGGCGACGAAGCGCGAGCCGTCGCCGTTGGACAACTTCCAAAACAGGTCGAAGGCGGCCATCATCTCGGCCGTGCCGCCCGATTTACTGGCGACGATGTACAGCGATTTTTCGGGCGGGAAATTCTTCGCGGCCTCCGCCACCTGCCGAGGGTCGGTGGAGTCGAGGATCGCCAGCGAGAGCGGCGCGGCGACGTTCGCGGCCGCTTGCAGGGAACTCAGCGCTTCGGCGGTCAGCGAGGAGCCGCCCATTCCAAGCACGAGGACGCGGTCAATGCCCGCGTTGCGGACTTCCTCCGCGAAGGCTTGATAGTCGGGGATGCGGGCGCGGGCTTTTTCGGGAGAGGCCAACCAGCCGAGACGGATCGCGGCCTCGCGCTGGCCCGCCTCGTCCGCCGCCCAGAGGGAGACGTCGTGCCGCCACAGCCGCGCGGAGAACGCGCCCGCTTCGAGGGAGGATAAGCGCCGGGCGACAGAGTCCGCCAAAGGTCCGAGCGAGGCGATGGCAGCTTTCCGTTTTTCGTCCAGTTCCGCGAACAATTGCGTGAAGGCTTCAGCGAAGGTCTTGACGCCTTCCACTTCGAGTTCGTGAGTGACCGCGTCCATCGAAATGCCGAGCGTCTTGAGCTGCGCGAAGACGCTGCGGGCCTCGTCGAGGTCGCGCGTGAGCGTGATTTCGGCGTGACCGTGATCGCGGAAGGCATTCAGCGTGGCGGGCGGGATGGTGTTGACGGTCTCGGGACCGATGAGGCTGTCCACATAGAGGGTGTCGGGGTAGGCGGGGTTCTTCGTGCTGGTGCTGGCCCACAGCGGGCGCTGGACGCGCGCGCCTTTGAGTTTAAGTTGTTCCCAACGGTGCGTGGTGAAGACCGCGGTGAAGGCTTCGTAGGCGAGCTTGGCGTTGGCGATGGCGGCTTTGCCGCGCAGGGGCGCGCCTTCGGGAAGTTTGGGGTCTATCTTCGTGTCGACGCGCGAGACGAAGAACGAGGCCACCGAGGCGATGCGGTCAATGGGATGTCCCGCGGCGAGGCGTTCTTCGAGCCCGTCGAGGTAGGCGATCATCACTTCGGCGTAACGTTCGAGCGAAAAGATGAGCGTGATGTTGATGTTGATGCCCGCGGCGATGGAGCGTCGGATGGCGGGGATGCAGGCCTGGGTCGCGGGGATTTTGACCATCAGGTTGGGACGGTTCACGCGCTCCCAGAGCGTCCGCGCCTGTGCGGCGGTGGCTTCCTCGTCGTCAGCGTAGCGCGGGTCCACTTCGATGCTGACGTAGCCGTCGCCGCCGTTCGTCTCGTCGTAGAGGGGACGGAAAAGGTCGCAGGCTTTCTGGATGTCTTCCACGGCGAGACGCCAGAAGACCTGCTCCGCGTCCCAGCCCGCCCAGGCGAGGGGGATCAACGCCGAGTCGTAATCGTTGGACTTCGTCATGGCGTGGTTGAAGATGGACGGGTTGGAGGTGACGCCGCGAATGTCGCCGCGCCGGATCATGGCTTCGAATTCGCCGTTCTCCAATTGTTTGCGCTGGATGTTATCGTACCAGAGAGACTGGCCGAGAGAGGTGAGTTTGGTAATGGGGTTCATGCGGGTCCTGTCTGTGTTGAAGATCTGAACGGTTAAATTTCAGCAAGGCAGGCCGAAGGCATTCTTTCGGGAGACCGATCCTGGAAAGAACGGCGGCCATGCCCCGCTAAAATAATTGTACCTTATCATACAACGTTTCAAGGCAGGTCGCGGAAGAGGCAGTCGGAGAGCAGGAAGCGCAGCGTCCCATCCGTGCGGACGGCGAGACGCGTGGAACCAGCGAAATAGTATTTCGTGACAACCGCGTTCTTCACTTCATCCCGCAAGGGGATAATATAGTGATTGCCAACATAGACGGCGGTGATTCCGTTGACGGTGGCTTTGATCTGCTTGCCATCGCCATCATAGACGAAACTCGCGGTCGCCGACGCGCGCGCAACGGTTCGCTCAATCCCGCACAGACGGAACTTGTCCGCGCGTTGCGCGAAGGCTTGGGATTACTGGAAGAGAAAAATATGGATGATGTTAAGGCGCAAAACGAAGTAGCGGTATAATCTCACCCCCCACTCGGAAAGACGGGCTGAACTCCCAAGTTCGGTTCGTCTTTTCATTTTGGCTCATGTTCAGAACAAGTGATTCGGTAGAATAGGGGCATGGACTTTCCAATTGTTGAACTCATGGATCGAGATGCATGTACGGTCTGGCTAACCGAGCATTTTCATCCCGATGGATTGAAATGCCCACATTGTAAAGCTGGTCTTGAGCAGGCGACTCGATTTCGTAAGACCAAACAAAGCGGTCTGATTGTATATCGGTGCAAAGCCTGTCGTGGCATCTACAATCTCTACAGCGGAACTGCGTTTGAAGGAAGACACTTCACTCCTGAGCAAACTATCCTTTTCATTCGCGAGGTGGTGCAGGGGAAGCCAACGGCGAAGTTGTCGCGAGAATTGAGCATCAGTCGCACAACCGGGCTGACCGTGAGGCATCTGCTTCAGGCGAATGCCAAGAAGGAACAAGCGACCAAACCCTTGAGCGATCTGGAAGTCGAAACCGACGAAATGTTCCAGAACGCGGGGGAAAAAAGGAGAGTGGCACGGCGATCCGCAGGATCCGCCTCGCAAACGAGCCAATAAACGGCGCGGGCGAGGGACGTATGCGAATGATCGTCCGCCGGTCTGCGCAGTGATTGGGCGCGAAACGCGCCAAGTGCGGATCCAAGTGATGCCAGATACAAAAGGCGATAGCTTGTGTCCATTTGTCGAGAACTTTACCAGACCAGAAGCGACGCTCTACACAGATGAATACGACAGTTACAATCGCTTACAACGCGTGCGTCACACCGTCTGTCATGGAAAGAATGAATATGCACGTGATGACGATGGAGATGGCGTTCGGGAAGTCCACGTCAACTCCAACGAAGGCGGCTGGACAGGGTTGCGTAATTTCTTGCGACCCTATCGCGGTGTTCATAAAGCATACTTGTCAGGCTATGCCGCCATCCACGAATTGGCTGTGAACCATAAACGCATCTCGCCGAGTCTCGTCGCTAAACTGGTCCGTAATCACTTGTTCTGAACATGAGCC
>Ga0209204_1003874_pt1 | contig 10623 bp, 9 predicted proteins | sample AD_JPNMR2_MetaG_FD_184425 | JGI IMG/M metagenome (GOLD analysis project Ga0209204, IMG submission 184425) | Active sludge microbial communities of municipal wastewater-treating anaerobic digesters from Japan - AD_JPNMR2_MetaG (SPAdes) (version 2) | ecosystem: Engineered > Bioreactor > Anaerobic >... | reverse complement strand
TGATTGATTTAATTGAGATAGGTGAAAAAGTTGACATGCCCGAGATAATTGAGAGAGCACGGACAAAAGGCATGAAGATAAAAGTTTATGAGTCAAATACTGAAATGATTGATATTGGACAATGGGAGTATTACAAGAGATTGTTGTAAAGTAGCTCCTTATAAATAGGAATAAAAGGAGAATTCTACAAGAATATGTGCAAACTTAAGAAACGTATCTATTCCTATACGTTATATTTATAGCAGTGGCTAACATGAAAGTAGTGGAATAGTCTTAAATGTTACGACTTGTATGTTCAATCTCGACAAATGTTAGACAACTTTGAAAAGATAAATGATTGGATGTCTGTATGTTTTGAGTGTAGGCATTTTTCATGTCATTGCTATTTTGAGAATTGAACATTTCCTCAACGAATTCTTTTAGTTTGTAGAATGCTATTAACGATACTTTTGTATTGATGATGGACTGTTCATAAGATGATGAGATGTTGATGACTGAAGCTACTTTGGATCTGTATCGTTCGATGAAGCTTCTCATTGCACAGGTTATTTCAAATGTACTGATGTTTTTGTATTTGACTTCTATTGAGACGATTTGCCTGCCTTCTTGCAAGGCGAGGTCTACTTCCGCTTTATCTTTTGTTCTCCAAAGGTGTGCGTATGGAGAAGTTATACCATTATGCAAATTCAGAGATTTGAAAACAAACAGAATTCTGATTACTGCCCATCAGTTGAACAATCGTTCACAAATTCGGCTATATCATCAATCCACCAATTCGAGATTTTTGTAACTCCACTTGCAAAATTCTCGTACTAATGTGCTAGTCCACTTCAAATTTAGTATGAATGATTGTAACGTGGCTTGGATAGATATGTTTTCGCGCTTGCCAATTCAATGCATTGTCACCAGTGAGATTGATATGATGCAGTAGTTCAATCTTGAATAGTAAGTGTTTCATCTGTTTTATTTTCAGTGATGAATATGGTAAAATGTACTCGTACAATGTGAGGTCGTAGATAACGAGGTGAGAACATGCACAATCCTTTCAAGTTCGGTGTGGTTGTCAAAGGTGCTGACTTTTGTGATAGGGAAGTTGAGATGGGGGAGATTGAATCTGATATTGCAAGTGCTATCAATATCACTATCATCTCTCCGAGAAGGTATGGAAAGACTTCCCTGATTTTGAATTTGTTCGATAGGTTGGAAGGCATCGAAAGTGTGTACATTGACTTAATGGGAATTACATCGATAAATGATTTCTTAGATGTGTATGCACATGCATTCTTGGAGAAGATAGGTGGAATGCAAAAGTTCTTTGAGATAGCGAAGAAGATTATTCCTGGGATAGAGAAGATGGAATTGAATTTTGGACCGGTTGGTGTTGATTTGAAAGTCTCACCGACGATAAGGAATGTAGAAGAAATCATATCGATTCCAGAGAGGCTTGGGGGTAAAGTAGTAGTCGCGTTTGATGAGTTCCAAGAGATAACGAATGTAAAGGAGATAGACTTGCTTTCTGTATTTAGAAAGAAAGCGCAGATGTTTAAGAATACAACGTTCATCTTTGCAGGGAGCAGGAGACATGTGATGAACGATATATTCTCGAATGCAGAAAAGCCATTCTACAGATTTTCAAAAGTCTACAACCTTGAGCCATTGGGAAGGAGTGAGACGATAGGGTTTCTTAGGCACAAGTTCAATTCAACGATGGGAGAGATGCAAATCGATGATGATTTATTTGAGCATATATACGAATTATCTAACGGTCATCCATACTATGTGCAATACATCTCACATATGATATGGAATATAGCGATGGAAAGTGGTAAACTAAGAATAGAAGATGTAGATGTGGCAGTGAATAAGATACTGCAATCTGAAAAGACGATGTTTGAGATGCTGTGGGACTCGCTAAGTTCAAACCAGAAGGCAACGTTGAAAAACATCGCATATGATATCTCACCATATGAACTGAGCATGAGTGCAGGAAGCGTGAAAACAGCACTCGATAAACTGGTGAAGATGGACGTTATACAAAAAGGTGAGAAGAGATATGAATTAGTTGATCCGTTCTTGGGAATGTGGATGAAGAGAAATAGCTAAGTGGTTTAAGTATTACATTAGGAACAAACGAGTTATTAAAACAGGCACGAAAGAAAATCAACAAGATTAAAGTCAAGTTATGTGGAGGATTTGTTGTTGAGTTTGAAGTGCAGGAATCTTGGAATATATCTGAAATGTCTTTTGACTACTTTCACATAAATTCAAGTGCATTTTATTCAGCACAGTAGAAACGTTTTTTTGATCGAGTGGGTGAAAGAAGACAAAAAAGATACAAAGCATGCTCAATAAAAGTGGCAAAACCACAAGAAGATATGTAGACTACAATCGAAAGTAACAGACTCAGATCTTTCCTTTTATCAAAAGATAAAGCTGCATGAATCGTTAGAATACATGACACCGAGCGAATACGATGAACTATTAAACGAGCAAGAAAGTAGGAAAGGCGCAATTAACAGAGTGGTGGTTGTGAAAAAATGAGACTCGCTTAATTATTCTCCAAAAACAGGGGGTTTAACCGCATTATATCGAGTGAATATGATGGGATATTAAGTGAGAAAGGAATTAAAAATGGACAAAGGAGATACAAGAACGTTGGCAATCTGATATGTGTGAAAAGAACAGATAAACTTCCAGAGATAGTTAAATATATCCATCAGGAAGTTCTAAATATGAAAGTCATGCTTGTAGAGTATGAGAAAATACAGAAAGAAGGAGGAGATTAAGATACGTAAATATGTACTTTTTAGTACGTACACTTTTGAAAAAGAGACTGCTGCTTTTTCGCGAATATATGGGTTTGCAAAAGGCTTAAAGGAATTAGGTCATATTATGATTGTTTACTCACCAAATATGCCTACAGAAAATTACGTTGTTGATTATTCTTTTGTTGATGGTATTTATTCTTTTCCTGCAAAAAGAAGCTTATGGATAAACATCCTTAGAAAAAGGTTCGGAACAATAAGTAGAACTGTTTCTGAAAAAGCTGCAATAAATATTTCTAAACAAGAGAAAAGCAAAGATTCATCATCTAAGCTGTCCGCTTGTATCGTTAATAATGTGCTTGCATATAATCATTTCTATTCGAGAACGTTTTCTGAAAATTTTAAGATCGATTTTTCACGCGAGATATTGAGAAACCCAATCTTTCAGAGCTCTGACGATGAAATTGTACTGTTCACTTCTTCAGGACCATCACTGATGAATTATTTCGGATACAGGATAAAGAAAGAGAATCCTCATGTATTTTGGATTGCTGATTACAGAGATTTGAATCAAGGCAATCCATACAAAAGTGATGAATGCAACTTCAGAGGAAGAATGATGGATAAATTGGCCTTCAAATATGCAGATTTAGTAACTACTGTGTCAAATTTGGTAATGAAACAGAATATATTGAATGCCAATAAGATGGGACTTGATATAGAGAAAAAGACTTATGTAATGTACAATGGTTTTTTGGATGGAACTCTTAATACCTCAAACTGCGTGACTTTTTTTGAAAAGTATCGAAGAATACTTCCTTCTGAAAAAATAATCATTGCATTTACGGGGACTATATATCCTCTGAGGAGAATAGATGTATTCTTTGAAGCTCTGAAAGGCGTTGAAAATGTCGTTTTTGTTTATGCAGGAGATTCTTTTGAATTAGTAGATTACTTTGCAAAGGACTTGGATGTTGAATCGAAGGTAATAAACCTAAAGCAACTATCGAAAGAAGAAGCATGGTTCTTGCAAGAGAATTCGGATATACTTCTTCAACTAAAGGCTGATAGTGAAGAAAACGGTATCTTAAGTGGAAAATTTTTCGAATATTTACGCACGAATAAACGAATTCTGTCGCTGGGAGATAAGGATAAAGAGTACAATGAAATCTGCAAGAATTTGAAGAATGTCAACGTACTTCCATACGATAAAGAAAAAATTGTCAAATATCTGAAGAATTTGAGAAAGGATGATCTAAAAGAAGAATATGATCCAAATATCGAAAAGTTCTCTTGGAAGAATTTGGTGAGGGATTTTGATGATTTTGTTAGCCAAAAAATGAGGGAGAGGATATCAAACAAATGAGACTAATCAGTTCAATTTGAGCACAACCACAGATTATAAAAGAAGCGATAGTTTTGAAAGAATTTCAAAAGGTCGGTGCTAAAGAGATGATATGGAGTAATAGTAAATCACAAGAAGATATACAGAATGAGTAAAAAGCTTGGACTAATAGGGTATTATAGTACGAGGAATACAGAAAACATCCAAAGAAAAGGCCAAAAGACCATGAAATAAGAGATGCAAATAAATATTGGGAAGCAAACATTAAATTCATACCGACAATGAAAGACGGATACGTACCGAATTGTTCAGTGATACAGAATCTTGATTCTTTCCATATCTAGTTGATATGGAGTAGTTTAGTTAGAATTCAATAGGAAGAACAAATAGACCGCAAATCTGAAAAACAAAGAAAAATGTGTGAATGAAATAATAGTCAGGAACCTCTTTGATATGAATAATTAACGTAAATCAACAGGTTATGAAAAAACCGAAAAGCTGTTAGCAAAATCCCTCGATTTTTCTGTACAAATGAGAAAATATGCTGAAGAAAACTTGAGCTGGGATGCGAAAATGCGACCTGTGATAAATAGGATAAATAGTATAGCAGGACTAGAAAATGTGAAGAACTATATTCAGTCAGTAGAAAGATGAGACATTGTGACCGTTGGGAAGATAGTTTCAGCCATATTTTTAATTTACATCTTACTTTCTGACCGGAGGATAGTTTAGTGAATATCTTGCTCGTAACCAATTTATTCCCATTTCCTGGGAACAAAACAAGTGGTATCTTTATAACTCATCGTCTCCAATCATTCAAGAGATTGGGGATAGATTTTGTTACCTATTCCTTGAGTGCGCAAGACGATGTGTTGATGAGGGTTTTATTGAAAATGCTTGGAATAAAACCTGTAATTGTTCCCAATGCGCCGTTGAATGTTGATGGAGTTACGTATAATTACGTAACTTTCAACAGAAAGCTTTTCAACATGATCTACGATGAAGTACTTAAGGGAAAGAAATATCTGAAATATTCTGAAAAGATCGTAGAACAGATCTGGAATGAAAATAGAGAAGAGAAATTTGATCTAATCCATGCACATGGTATGTACAATTTCATCCCGTCAGGACTTGTTGCGATGAAATTATCTGAGAAGTATGGTATACCTTTTCTTGTCACACTCCATGGGAGCGATATAAATTACAGGATGAAGTGGAGAAAAGGGCTATATCTTAATGTGTTAGAGAATGCTGCAAAGTGTATATTTGTAAGCAATGGATTGTTAAATAAAGCAAAGTCTTATGGGTATTCTGGAAAGAATGCCATTGTGATTCCGAATGGATATGATTCTGAAATCTTTAAACCAGTGGATAAAGAGCAAATTAGGAAAGAGTTAGGAATTTACAAAGATGGATACAAGTACGTTGGCTACGTTGGCAATCTGATATATGTGAAAAGAGCAGATAAACTTCCAGAGATATTCAAGTATATCCATCGGGAAGTTCCAAATACGAAATTCATAGTCGTGGGGGATGGAAAATACAGAAAGAAGTTGGGAAAAATGACTGAGGGATTAGATGTGCATTTTACTGGCATGCTACCGCAAACTGAAGTTGCTAAATGGATGAATGCAATGGATGTAATGCTCTTGCCAAGTAGAAATGAAGGATTCCCTACGGTGGTAAACGAGGCTCAAGGATGCGGCACTTCTGTTGTTGGAAGTAGTAATGGGGGAATACCGGAAGCCATCGGTAATGGAGGAATAGTGGTAGAGGAAGGCAAGGATTTTGAGAAACGCTTTACAAGGGCTGTAGTAAACCTGTTGGGAAATCCTATTAACCAAGATTTTATTATAGAAAAAGCTATGCAGTATTCTTGGGAGAATATTGTTAAATTAGAGTTGGATGTATATCAAGAAGTGTTGGGTAATAAACTTTATCCATAAATGTTTCTTGTTCAGTGAAAAATTCAAGAATATGCTACTTTAAATTGACTGTGCCCTAAATAGTGGGCACAGTTTTTTAATGATTTTTCACACTTTTTTATCCAGAAACTTGCAGCAATTATTTTGAAAAAACGGTGTATAATTAATATATATTGGTTCATATCAGTATACGGATTGGAAAGCAGAAGTTTTGCTTTGCAGATGCTAAAGTAAAAGTGTACCAAAAATAGGGTTGTGCTAAACGAAAAGTGTACCACTCTATCGGACAAAAATCATGTGCCTTGTATAATGGAATCTATATACAGATGACATTGTACAGGGGGGAAGGAAAAGTGATAGAGATGGTACAGTACAACTACATTAGATTTTTGTATTTCAACAAGCATGAGAGTGAGCGAGCAATAGCAAGAAAATTAGGTATCAGTAGAACAACTGTAAGGAGAGCGATAGCTAATCCTGAACAGAAGTATCATTTGAGAGTGAGCAGGGCTAAGCCGATCAATGGTGACTTTGAGGAACGAATAAAGTATTGGGTTCGATACAACTTAGGGAAGTCGAAGAACCAACAGCTGACCAAGAAACGTATGTACGAACTCATGTGCGAAGAAGGATACAAAGGGAATTATTCTTCGTTTACTTACCAAGCGAGGAAGGTTGAAGGAGAACTTGGAATTGGTCGGAAAGAATCGTTTTTAGAACTTGTACCATTGAAGGGTAGTATGCAAGTAGACTTTGGAGAAGTATATGTGATGCAGGAAGGATTGCCAAAGAAGATACACGTATTTTGTGCCAAGATGTGTTACAGTAAAGTAGAATTTGTTAAGGCATATCCGGCAGAGAGCACAGAATTTTTCTTTGATGGGTTGGTATCGACATTCAGTTTTCTTGGGCACGTTCCGAAGAAAATAATCTTTGACAACCTGAAATTAGCGGTAAAGGAAGTACTGACAGGTAAAGAGAGGGTACTACAGGAAGCATTTTTGAAGTTTGAATCGTTTTATTGCTTTGAATCCGAATTCTGTGGTCCTGGGAAAGGTAACGAAAAGGGGATGGTAGAGAATCTTGTGAAATATGTTGAGAACAACTATTTTCTGCCAAGGCCAGTGTTCAAGAGTTTTGAAATGGTCAACTCAGTTTTGTTGGAGAGGTGTACGCAAAGGTTAAAGGAAGGCAAGTATGAAGGTAAACAATGGGAAGAGCGACTGAAGGAGGAAGACTTTTTGCCTTTCGAAGAGGAGTACAAATATGCGAGGATAAAGGAAGTAATGGTGGACACATATCAATTGGTACACTTGGAAAACAACAGATATTCTGTTCCTGGGGGATACGTTGGGAAGAAGTTAGAAGCACATATTTATCCATTCAAAGTGGTGATAGTGGACCGTGATGAAGTTGTAGCCGAGCATGAGAGGATATTTGGGAGGAACAAAGAATCGTTGGATCCATACCATTTTCTACCATTGCTCAGTAGGAAGGCAAGGGGATACGATCAAGCTAAAGTGATACAAAATTGGAAGTTGCCGAAGATATATGAGAAATATCACAAGATGCTGCAGGCTCATTTGAATTCAGATACGAGAGGGACGAGAGAGTTCATTGATATACTTAAACTAACAAAGGATCACAGTGTTGAAATGATAGGTGGGATTCTTGAAGAACTTGATACGAAGAATAGATATAGCTATCAAGATGTGCTAAGTACAGTTCGTTACCAAACGCAGGAACAAGTAGACAAGAGGCAGTTGTCGGATGAAGAATTGGGATTAGTCAACATGAGTAAGATAAGCACTACGTATATGCCATTGGCAAGCTACAATGACTTACTCCACGGAAGTGGGATGAGTGAAGATGAATGAAGAGCTTAAAGAAAAGTTGAAATATTGTCGATTGGCTGGGATAGCGGAGGTATACGATGAGTTGGTAAAAGAGTCAGCAGAAAATGGATGGGATAACGAGACATTTTTCAAAAGGCTGATAGAATGCGAAGTGATATCACGTGAGAACAACAGATTTGAAAGATTGTTGAGTAAGGCAAGATTTCCAAATCTGAAAACGATAGACCAATTTGATTTCGACCAGGCACCAAACATATCAAAGAATTATCTGATAGAGTAACACGACTAATGTTTCAGATATTCTCTGAGCGATACGAAAGAGGCTCGATTCTATTGAACAGTAACCTGGAATTTGGGGAATGGGTGAATATATTCCATGATGAACGAATGACGGCAGCGATCATTGACAGGTTGATACACAACAGTCAGATAGTAATATTTAATGGTGAGAGCTATCGATACAAGACTCAAAAGATGAAAAGAGAACAGAAAAGGCAGAAAATGTGATTCATTTTCACTAGAGTGGTATACAATTAGATTAGCACGGTGGACTACTTTTAAGGTTCTTTCCAAATTAGGTTGACAGGAACAGTTCCGAGTGGCATAATGAACTAACTTGATGTGAGAAGAGATGGTCATCTTGGAGGAAATCGTAGAATTGCTTGATAAGAATCTAGAGTATATAAAGCACGAAGTGGAAGACAATGGGATAGTGATTTGGGTCCGCTCATCGAAGAAAGAAGCAGTGTGTCCGTATTGCGGAACACCGTCGACAAGAGTACATTCAAGGTACAAAAGGGTCTTTCAGGATTTGCCCATACAAGGGAAGAAGGTAACGATAGTTCTGATAGGCAGGAAGATGTTTTGTGATAACGAGGACTGTGAGAAGGAGACATTTGCTGAGACGTTTGATTTTATTGATTCAAGAGCGAGGATGACAAAAAGGTTGAAGGAAGAGATAGTGAGGATAAGCATGAACATGAGCTCAGTACAAGCAGCTAAATTGATCAGGGAGAACATAGCAGACATAGGTAAGAGTTCGATATGCAACTTATTAAAAAAATTGTGATGATGTTCGACAAGAAGGATGTCAGGAAGATATGCATAGATGACTTTGCAATAAAGAAAGGGCAAAGGTACGGTACGATAATGATCGATTTGGAGAGCCACATGATCGTGGACATACTAGACTCGAGGGATTGTGAGAAAGTAGAAGAATGGTTGAGTGGATATCCAAACATTGAGATAGTATCAAGAGATGGTTCGATAACGTATAGGAATGCGATAAAGAAAGCTCATCCAGATGCCATTCAAATATCGGATAGATTCCATTTGGTGAAGAATCTAACAGACAGCTGCAAAGAATATATTCATGAAACATTCAAAGCATCAATAATAATTGAAGAATCTGAGGAAGAAGAGCAAAAAAATGAGAATGAAGTGATTAAAAGTAAGGTGTTGTCAGAAAAAGAAGAATTAAAGATGAAATTGGTTGAAGAAATCAGGGGATTGAGCAAAGAAGGATACTCAAAAAGGGCGATATCGAGGATGCTGGATTTAGGAAATATCTGATACAATGCTTTGTGGAGAATGGGAACAAGGGAAGAAGGAACCCAAGTATGTTGGATCCATACAAGGTTCAGATAGAAAGCATGCTTAGTGAGAAACGTTCAAACAGAGATATCTTTGAAATACTGAGAACTGATGGCTATAGAGGAAGCTATTCGAATCTTGGGATATACATATCGAAAATGAAAAGGGAATTGGGTATTGAAGTTGTAAAGGAACATCAAGTGAGGATAAGCAAGAAAGATTTGATCAAACTAATGTACAAGCCAATAGAAGAATGTGAAGTTGTAATGGAAGGAATGTACGAGAAGATTATCGGAAAATATCCGATCATCAAGCGGATGGTAGATTTGATAGCCAGATTCAAAGAGATAATGAAGTCGAGTGAAGTTGAGATGTTGGAAGAATGGATGGCTGAAGCCAAGAGCTTAAGGATTAGAAAGATAGACAAATTTGTAAAAGGTATGAAAAGAGACATTGAAGCAGTGAGGAATGCGATCAGGTATGAGTATAACAATGGGCTTGCAGAAGGCTCGGTGAACAAGTTGAAAGTGATAAAGAGGATAATGTACGGGCGGAGTAAATTTGGGCTGCTAAGGGCGAAGTTACTGTTAATTGAGGGTAATGGATAGAATTCAACCTAATTTGGAAAGAACCACTTTTAATTTCTCATTACCATTGCTTTAACAGCTCGGCGTTTTAATAGTGTGTGCAAACATATTGAAATGTCAACTTGAATTTGTTTTGGTATGTTTTCAATTTTCTCATTTGAGGTGGAGCGTTGAGGATAAATGCGATTATCTGCACAGCTTTGCTTTTGTTGGTCTGCGCACTTGGCATTGGAAGGGACCTGTTCGATGTCTTAGGAACGAAAGAATTGAGAGTTGGGATTAGGAATATTTCAAGTGAGGTGGTATATTTTCCAAATAATGAGAATAGACCTGGTTTTTGCTTCGAATTGGCAAAGGAGTTCGCAGATTACTTAGGCGTTAATGTCAAGATTATTGAGTTTGACGATTTATACGATTATTTCGATGATGGCACGTTTGATAATGTAGATATCATAGCCGATATTTTGACTATAACCGATGCACGTAAGAAGGTAATGAATTTGGTCCCGTTCATTGAAAACGGTGAGGTCTTGTTTGGTAGGATTGGCGAGA
>Ga0209204_1003873_pt1 | contig 10626 bp, 4 predicted proteins | sample AD_JPNMR2_MetaG_FD_184425 | JGI IMG/M metagenome (GOLD analysis project Ga0209204, IMG submission 184425) | Active sludge microbial communities of municipal wastewater-treating anaerobic digesters from Japan - AD_JPNMR2_MetaG (SPAdes) (version 2) | ecosystem: Engineered > Bioreactor > Anaerobic >... | reverse complement strand
TTTATCCCAATCACTACTTACTTGAACTGCTCCGTCACACCCATCCGTCACTGTAGCTCCTGGATCCGTAGTGGGAGTGTGACATTCTACCACCAACGGATTATCTCCTACCACTGTTATCACCGGTGGCTTTGTATCCACAACCTGAACTGTGCGTGTCGTCGTTGCTGTATTACCTGCGTCATCCACCGCTGTGTAGGTTAACGTGTATTTGCCAACTGAATCCGTGTTAACCGTACCCGACACATTTATTGCAACGTTTGTATCACAACTATCCGTCGCTGTCGCTCCTGGATCCGTAAACGTGCCCTTGCATTCAACTACTACCGGGTTGTCACCATTTAATGTTATCACTGGCTTTGTTTTATCCACTATCTCAACCGGCATATCTTTTTCTGACCGGTTACCACTGGAATCTTCAGCTACATAACGAACCTGATATAACTGCCCAACTTCACTCGTTTCAATGTTTTCTACCTCATATAGCCCATAAATTGTATCTACTAAATATATTGCCGCCGCTGTCAATTGCTGAACGATTCCTTCACATTTATCAACCGCTATCGCTCCCGGATCTTCAAATACGTCTCCACATTCTATCTCCATCTCATCCTGATTTAAGATAATCTCCGGCCCTGTGGTATCAACTACATGGATAGTCCGTGTTGCACTCCCACTATTATTTGCATCATCAGTTGCTGTGTAAATCAAGGTATAATCACCTACCACATCTGAGTATATCCAACCACTTATAACCACCTCTAATGTGGTATCACAATTATCTGTCGCTGTCGCTCCCGGGTCAGTAAATTCTAACCCACATTCATGGGTTATTTCATCACCGCCAACCAACGTCACCTGCGGCGCTACCGTGTCAACTACATTAACGGTACGTGTTGCCGTCCCCGTTTTACCTGCACGGTCCGTCGCAGTGTAAGTAACTGTATAACTACCCACCTGATTGGTATTTACATTTCCACTGGCAACTACTGCCAATATTCCATCACATGCATCGTTTGCAGTTGCACCCGGGTCATTAAATACAGAACCGCACTGCACTGTCAATGGATCAGCTCCCACTATAGTCACTATTGGGGATTGGCTATCTCTAACCTGAACAATACGTGTCGTTGTTGCTGTATTGCCAGATGCATCTGTCGCTGTATAGGTAACTTCATAGTCACCAGGTTCATTTGCATTTACTACAGTTGCTGCATCATTTGTCACTGGCACCGTTCCCTGACACGCATCACTTGCTGTTGCTCCCGGATCAAGATATACACTGTGGCATTCTAAATAATACGGATTAGGACCTACTAACGTTATCACTGGTTTTGTTGTATCTAACACACGGACGATACGTGTTACAGGGTCCGCACTGTTACCCGAAGCATCGGTTGCCGTGTAGGTTAATGTATAGTCACCAACTACATTGGTGTTAACCGTTCCTGATGTATTTACTGTAACGTTCGTATCACAACTATCAACCGCTGTTGCACCCGGGTCAGTAAACGTGTCTTTGCATTCTACTATCAATGGATTAGCTCCATTCAACGTTATTACCGGCTTCGTTGTATCTACTACATGAACAATCCTTTGTGCGGTAGTTGTATTGTTTGAACTATCCGTAACTGAATAATCCACAGTATAATCACCCGGTTCCGCTGTATCCACATTATTTGTCACTTCAATCTGTTCTGTTAAAACGCCATCCGGAACATCGGTTGCGGTTGCACCTTCGTCTACGTACTCCGTTCCACATTCCACCGTCACCGGGTTATCACCTAATATAGTAATTACCGGCGGGGTGTCATCTATAACCTCACTGCAAAAAACATCACTACGTAATTCTCCACCACCTAAACGATATATTGCCTGACCACAAAATCCTTGCAATCCACTTGCACTCTCACTCGCCTTAATTGTATACGTAAACGATGCACCGGAACCACTTAGATTAGGAACAAATATATATCCAAAATCTAATACAGGACCATTCGGATTGATTGGGGTAATTGCAGGGGGATTTGTACCTCCGACGCTTTGATATACCCAACCCGTCGGGATTGTCTCCTGATACCCTAAGGCACTTACTGCACCAACACATGGATGATCCGGATCGATACGAATATTTATTGTCACATCGACATTCTGACCAGCAATATAATAATTCGGCGTAAATGTACGGCTTACCAATAGGCATGGAACCACACCATCTAATTGAGTTTCAACTTTGGGAGAAAGGATAGGACCTCCACAGGTACGATACACAACTGCACTTGACTTCGTCTCGGAATTCTCAATTATTTCTCCTCCTATAACCGCAATCCCTGAATAAGTATTCGGGACATTCACAATATACGTAAACTCTGCTGGAAACGTAGGTATATCTACATAACTAAATTCTAACAAGCCTGTTTTCCCTATTTCAGGAACAACTGGAAGGCTTCCTTCTAATAATCCTTGATAGGTCCAGCCTGCAGGCAATGTGTCCTGAAATCCTAATGCTGTTATATCCTGAGGACCTTCCTTCTCTATCAGAATGGTCACATATATATCTTCCCCAGGAACATAAAAATTCCTATTTACCCCTGCCACACCAGGTCCCGATAATTCTCTCGTAAACGAAAGGGAGGTAGGCTCTAACTCAATTATAGTCGTGACAGGTGCACTTTCTAATTGAGGTCCCGAAGTACGATATAAAATTTTCCCAACCATTTGTTCGGGATCACAAATAGAAGAGGGACACGATACCTGGTAGGTAAAACTCGCTGGAAACGAAGGAACAAAAATGTACCCAAACTGCAAAGTCCCCGTCGGTGTAGGAGGTAAAATTGCAGGGACATTAGGACCTGAAGCAGAACCCGAGATATATGCAAATCCAGCGGGTATAGTTTCTTCATAACCTAAAGCGGTTATGTCAGTACCATCGTAATTCATTGTTACTGTCACAGTTAAGGTCGTTGTTACTCCATTGACAAAATAGCCATTCGCGTCCAACCCTGTGACTTCTTTCGTCAATGTTACTAATGCCTGGACATTCATAGAGAGCATCATTACTGTCATAACACAAACAGCAAGATAAGTCCCTCTGATTACCGTTGCTTTACTCAAATTATTCATCGTACCTACCTCCATTGTTAGAGTTTTATTTTAAAATTTATATTTCCTTCCATAAAAAGAAAAAACATTCATTTCCTGTAATATTACACAATTTTATCTTAAATGTCAAATAAATTTTCTACCATCAAAATTTATATGATTTTTCCATAATATACAATTTGATTTTAAGAAGTCAAATAAAAAAATAATACATAAAAAAATTTAACTTTTTATAAAGGAGCACATCATGAATAAAGAAATACCTTCAAAAAATAAACCTTGTCGTCGCGATTTCATAAAGGTAATAACTACAACTGCTTTAACCTCATCAATTATGGCTAAAACGGTCTCAGCTCAGGATTCAACTCCCAAACAAGGTCGTATTAAGCAGTCTGTTTCGCGTTGGTGTTATGGGAAAATTCCCATGCCTGAATTTTGCAAAGCAGTAAAAGAGATGGGCTTGGTTGGTATTGATTTACTTGACCCGAACGAATGGGCAAGTGTCAAAGAGCATGGGCTTATCTGCACTATGGCAAATGGTCCTGGGGGAATCGAAAAAGGCTGGAACGACCCCGCCAATCATAAACGCCTCATTGAAAATGCGGAGAAAAGACTCCATGAGGTAGCCTCTGCAGGTTTGACAAACATGATTGTTTTCTCCGGTAATCGCGGTAAAATTGATGACAAAGAAGGACTGGAAAACTGTGCTAAAGGTTTAAAAGAAATCATCCCATTAGCAGAACAATTAGGTGTCAATGTCATTATGGAACTGCTCAACAGCAAACGCGACCATAAAAATTATATGTGCGACCATACTATTTGGGGTGTGGAATTAGTTAAACGTATCGGTTCACCACGTTTTAAACTTCTTTACGACATTTACCACATGCAAATTATGGAAGGCGATATTATCCAAACAATCACAGATAATATCCAATATATTGGACATATCCATACCGGTGGTGTTCCGGGTAGAAACGACATTGATGAAACACAAGAATTAAATTACCGTAGAATTTGTGAGGTCCTGGCAGAACTTAATTACGATGGCTTCGTTGCTCACGAATTCGTCCCTAAAAATCCAGACCCACTTCAATCTCTAAAACGCGCCTTCGAAATCTGCAATGTATAAGGTCTGTTTTTAGTATATATTCATCTCAAAATTGATAATAAGAATACAGATGATTCTAAATTAACATCTGTCTGAATCTCTTAATCTTTCCCTTTATAATTGTACAGATGATATTTTTGCCATGTTAAATTCGTTAAAAAAATGACGTGAAATATAAATACAGGTTTATACAAATCTCTGTCTTTACACGTTGTATTATTAGGAGCCTGAATTATTTTTTCACCAAGCATAAAGAAAGGGACAGATATTAACTATCTGCCCCTTGATATTTAGACAACGGTTTAGAACCTATCCATAATTTCTTCGCTTTGTAAAACAGCCATTGTGCGGTTCACAGGCCATTTGTCAGGGAATCGAATAAATTCAACATGACCATCCATATATAGGAAGTTACAACCACCAGGCACATGGTTAAACTCTTGACCGACATCGGTACTAACCCAATCACCACATACAGGAATTTCACTCTGGGCTTTGGCACTTGCTGCAGGATTATTGATATCTGTTATCATGAACCTTTCAATTCCTTCTCTCAGACGATACATGGTAAGGTTCTGGGTGCCATCAAAGAATGAAAAATCTTCATCATTTTTCGTTGGGTCTCCCAAACGAGGGTAAAGCTCACCTAACATAATTACTACCTGCGGATTATTTGCTAACAACCAGTCTATCATTACATCTACATCAGGATTTTCCGGTGGGTCGGGTCGGTCAATAATTCCCGGGAACCATGTATTCCATGCCAAATACAAATAAGAACAACTACTATCATCTACTTCGCATGGATAAAATTCAGTATTAGGAACACCGGCTGTAGGAACTAAATTTCCGGCACGGTCACCAATAACCTGGGCTCGATTATCCGCCTTATTAAATACTTTCTCTGGGTCATTTCCTGTTGTTGCGGAAGGACATAATAACACAGCAGGGTCATTTAAGTATTCCGGATATACCGCCATACAGTCTATTACAAATTCACCACTTAATCCCGTGCAATTGTAAAGTTTTGAAGGTGGAAACCTTTCTCCCTTGGCTTCATTTGCATACATTTTACATGTAAGCCCAATTTGCTTTAGATTATTCTGGCAACTGGAACGACGTGCCGCTTCACGTGCACGAGCAAGTGCTGGCAAAAGTATTGCCGCAAGGATGCCAATAATGGCAATAACGACAAGAAGTTCGATGAGAGTAAAACCTGACTTTTTCATACTGTTCTCCTCAATATTAAAAATTAATTTGATAAATATGATAATAAATATTATCCATACTTATTATTTTAATCCATTTTTTTTCAGAAGTCAAGATATTCTTAACAATATTAATAAAACACACGCCCTAACCTTAAAATGTTAGGGCGTGTTCTAATAATTTACCTTTTAATATTTATTTTGGCAATATCGCAGTTTTTAGTTTCGGTTCAAATGGAGAACCATCAGTTTTGCGGATACGTGCACAGAATTCCCATTGTCCACTACCTTGCCGTATTTTGGCAAGTATGTGGTTCCATCCTTGTTGTAAATGTATTGCAATGGTATCATCATCGGGGACACAAGGACGGTTTGTATTTTTCCCAAACACCTTCGTCCCATTAACCCAGATACGAGCACCATCATCGCTACCAATTAACAAATTTACATCCTGTTCTGCATCGCTCCATACATAAGTACTTAGGTAAGCGACACGGTTTTCTCCTCCTAATATTTTATGAAGTTCAACAACCATAGGCTTATTAGGATTTGAACCCGTAGAGACAGGCTTCCATAATACTTTCTCGGCTTCTTCCGGTTTTTCGGGGGCAAACACGAATTCATAAAGCATGTTAGGATTAATCTCATCGTTAACATAGGGACCCGAAACCATCCACGTAGTAATAAAATCCTCAAACTTGGGAATTATCTCCAGAGTTTTCTGTGCCTCTTGTTTAATGAGTTCCATCTGTCCTTGAGCAATAACTTTTTCGAGAGCAGGTACAACTGAATCAGGAGCAATACCGATAAGAGTTTTAGAAAGTTTTACAACAGCAACTTCTGCTTCATTTTTTACCTGTTCGTTATCAAGGTATTGTAAGACAATAGATAACGCTTCTGGATAAGATGTATTTTGTAACGCACCAATAACACCCTTTAAAACTTCTGACTTTGTACTAATTGTAATAACGTCTTTGAAGAGTTGTGTTCGTTGTTCGGATGGCATATTCCAGATATTGTCCGACAATTGGATAACACCAGCAAGTGCTTGCCTACGAAGTGAGTCGTTCTCTGTTGTACGTGCAAGTTCTAATAAAGCATTCATAGGTTCCGCATTCCTCCAATTGGATAGAGAGCGAATCAACGTTTCTTTAACAGAATCCTCAGATTCATTAAGATATTTAAGTAGTAGTGGTAACGAACTGTCTACCTTTCGCTGGGCTATTTTCTCTAATGCGGTTTTCTTTATTGTTGCGGAAGGGTTCAATTCCAATATTGAAGCAATTCTTTGAACAACTTCTTCGTCAGAAGCTTTCGTTTTTTGTGCCAGATTTAAACATGTTTCGAGTAAAGTATCTCTCTGTGCAAAATCAGGATTGGCACGAGCAAACTCGAATAAGACTGAAACAGGTGTATCATCAGGCCATTCGTTCAGGGCTTGTATCACAACGCCTAATTTATCCGCTGGTGTATTCGGATTTATTAACGTACTTAGTTTTTCCCATCCTTTGGCATGACCAGACCTTGCAAGTACACGAAGTAAAGTGGTCTGTACAGGTAATGCAGGATTGGAATCTAACGACGTTGAAATTTTTACTAATTGCTTTTCCGTTTCGTCGGGATTAAGCAATACAATTTTTAAAATTAGTTCTTCAAATAGTCCTTGTTCTTCATTAGAATTGGCCCCTGGTAATATTTGCAGAACAGTGTCGAGCATCTCTACATTAGGTTGTTCAATCAGACTTTTTATGGCAGAAATTCTACATTCCGGATCAGCATCTCCAGCAGACTGAAGTATTACAGGTTCGCTACCGGGAACTTTTCGATTCGCAACTAACGGGAGAAGAAGTTTTTTTAGAACGGGGTCTATGTCAGGTTTCTTTAATATCTCCAACATACCTTTACCCACATCTTCTCTGGGCATAGAAGCAAGGCTTGCCTTGGCTAATTCTGCTTCATCCCCTTCACCGAGTGCTTTGGGTATAAGTAACTCTACTTCAGATTTACCCCCAATGACACCAAGTGCTTTTATGCTGGCTTCTCGGATAGCCGGGTTCTCACTACTAAGGCTGTTTACTACATAAGGAAGTATATCTTTCCTTTTTTGTGAGGCAAACAAATTAATAAACTGTACTTGATTGTCTGGTGATGAAAATGCCATCTCCTTACAAACAACATTTAATAAAATTTTTGTATTCTTTATTAAGGGTGTCGCACTTATTACCAGACGAACAAATTCTGCATCTGGATCACCCATTGCTTTTACTAACGCCTTTGCACCTTCTTCCTCAGAATATTTTACTAAACTTCGTAGCGACGCTATTCGCAGAGAAGGGGTAAGCGAATTGTCTGCTGACAAATTACGTATTATTGCAATAGCATCGGGTGATTTTTTCTTTGCTAAAATTTTATCGGCACAGGCAAATACATGTTGTGTTAATTTCAAACGGGCTGTTTCGGTGGCTTGTGAACGTGCAGTCCATAATGCGGAAAGAGCACTTTCTTCTTCCATCATGGATAGAGCAGAACCTGCAGAAATTACAGTATCAAGGTCACTGTTGTTCAAAAATATTGCAATAGAGGGGATAGATTTAACATCTTTTCGCAAACCAAGAGAGGTAATAATCCCGATACGATTCTTACCTTCCGCCGTTTGTAGTGCATTTCTCAATGAGAGAGCCGAAGCTTCTCCAGGAATTTTTTCAAGGGCAAAACGTGCAGAGTCAAATAGTTCCGGAACCTGTAACAAATCAGCCAGTACTGGAACAGATTCTTGAGAGCCTAATTCCCCTAATTTTGAGCATACATATTTCTTGGCGTCCGTTGTCGCATCAGAGAGAAGAAATTTAATCATCTCTTTTTCTACATTTGCTAAAGACCTTTTATCAGAGGTCATAATGCGAAGATATTCATTAATTTGAGTTATCGTAGCACGACTATCTAACGCTTTAAATCCCTTTATTCGTTCTAATAATTCTGCAAATGGAATATACCTATTTTCTTCCCAAATACGTACTTCATAAGGACCCGGAAAATCTTCCGGTATAGGTTGAGTTACTTTGCCCGTGGCGCACCATTCCGCACCACGCAAAAATGTAGTAAGAAAGCCTGCACATTGTAATGCAACGGGTGTATCCTCCTGAGGGTGCCCTAAAGCGGTTTGAAAAACTCTTCCCTTTCCATATTGAATTGTAAAGAGAATGGGTTCATGCTCTCCAGTTCCTTTTTCATCAGGACTGGAATAAGCAGTTGCAAGAACGGTTAGATTTTCTGCAGGACCACGCAGACGGTCATACAACTCATCTTTTGCATGAAGCCATATCGGAGGAAGTCCCTTGGTAATGGGATGATTACGGTCACGGATAACCACCTGGAATGCATGTTGTGTCCCGTGGCTACCACCGGGTCCCGGTGTATTATCTTTTACTACCTTACCATCACGCCAACGGACATACGGACCCCAACGTTCATCTCTGTTCCCCCAACCACCAAGGCCAATAATTTTATTAAATTCTGGCCACTCAGGGAAAGCATTATTTGCAGCGTGATAAACAACAACACCGCCACCATTTTCCACATACGAGACAAAAGATTGCTTTACATTTTCAGGCCAAGGGTCACCATTATAATCCAATACAACTACTTGATAATTTTGGAACTCTGGCTGAAAAGATGAAAAATCACCACCTTGAGGAGGTGCTTGAAGCACATCCACTTGAAATAGACCTGTCTTTTCTAAAGCATCCTTTAAAATGGGTGAACTGATGTCCCAGCGGTGATTATTCTGTCCCGTAATTAGCAATGCTTTAATAGTTGGTTCTGCAAAAAGATTTGTGGGAAAACAGGCAAATATAATTGCAACAAAGGCTATTCCCAAAATCATTTGTTTTGTTCTGTAACTCATATTATTTCTCCTTTATAAACAAAGAGTTCATTAATCTTTATATATTAAGATGCCATGGCTCTCGCATCGGCCTACATAGCATACGATTTGCTTCTGTATCATTTAAGAACGTTTCTGTTTCGGGGTCAAACTTCAGCGGTCTCCCTAATTTCAAGGCAATGAGCCCTAAATGCCCAATCATAATGGAATGATGTGCGACTTCTGCAGGAGTAATCGTTTTTTTACGTGTACGGACACATTCTAAAAAGTTTCCAATATGATTTGAAGAACGGTATAAATGTAATTCGTGAGGCTTAATTTCTGTCTGAACTAAAGACCTCGGATAAGCATCAAACGCACCTCGGTCAACATGTATCCATCCTTCTGAACCTTTGAATAATACGCCGCCCTTTTGTCTCGCAGTTACTAACATGTCGAAGCCTTCTTTAAATTTGCACAGGAATTCATAATCTTCTACAGTATCAAAGAGTCCGTCTTCCGCTTTGGGCCAATGTCCACCTCTTGGGATAATTTCAACGGGTCCTGTGAGTTCAGTTCCCATTCCCCATTGGGCTATATCACAATGGTGTCCTGCCCAGTCAGTTAATTGTCCACCAGCATAATCACTAATCCAACGGAAATTCCAATGACAGCGTGCTTCACAATACGGTGCATACGGAGCTGGTCCTAACCACATATCATAGTCAAACCATGGAGGTGGGTCTGATGGTGTAGTACTACCCTTATTTATCGAATTCTTCGCTGGTAAACCTACAACAACATACTTCACTTCACCAATGTAGCCATTACGAACAAGTTCGCAGGCTTGGCGGAAATGTTCCTGTGACCTCTGCCAACTACCCGTCTGCCAAATCCTACCATATTGTTCCACTGCATCTACAATAGCTCTCCCTTCCTTAATAGAACCTGCTAATGGCTTCTCACCATAAACATCTTTTCCCGCTTTTATCGCCATGATTGCAGGGATTGCATGCCATTGGTCTGGGAGGGCTAATGATACTGCATCAATATCATCACGGGCAATCACTTCTCGAAAATCTTTATAGCCTGCACAATCCTGGTTGCCATAACGGTCATTTACCTTTTTCATTGCTGATTCAAGATGTTTTCCATCTACATCACATACCGCCACAACCTGTGCTGATGGCTGGTCAAGGAAACCTTCCATGTTGGACGTCCCCATACCACCAACTCCGATACAACCAATTGTAATCCGTTCGCTGGGAGGCACTACTCCATCAAGTCCCAATGCTCTACTGGGAATAATATACGGGAATGCAACTGTTGCTAACGAGGCAAGC
>Ga0209204_1003869_pt1 | contig 10638 bp, 9 predicted proteins | sample AD_JPNMR2_MetaG_FD_184425 | JGI IMG/M metagenome (GOLD analysis project Ga0209204, IMG submission 184425) | Active sludge microbial communities of municipal wastewater-treating anaerobic digesters from Japan - AD_JPNMR2_MetaG (SPAdes) (version 2) | ecosystem: Engineered > Bioreactor > Anaerobic >... | reverse complement strand
AAGTTGCAGATAAATGCTATGAAATACTCGACAAGTGCAGAAACAGCAATACAGGATTGGTTCCCGACTGGTGTACGGCACAAGGTACACCGGCTAGCGGTCAGGGATACGACTTCAAATATGATGCTATTCGTACTCCATGGAGAATTGCGATAGATTACAGCTGGTATGGAACACCACAGGCAAAATCCATTTGTGATGCTATGACCAAATTCTTTAAAAATAATGGTATATCAAATATTGGTGACGGTTATACAGTATCCGGTAACAAGATAAGCAACAACTATACGTCAACCTTTGTATCTTGTATAGCTTCAGGTGCCATGACAGGTTTTGATGCCGGTTTTGCTAAAGAAATGTACAATGAAACATTAAAGACAAAGGATGATTATTCTTCACCCTGGTCTTACTATGGAAACAGCTTGAGAATGATGATTTTGCTCCACTTAACAGGAAACTTCCCAAATCCTTTGAAATACACTCCATCATCACCTACTCCAACTCCTACTTCAATTCCTACTCCTACTCCAACACAGTCAAGCAATAGAGTGGTAGAAGATGTTAATGGAGACAGATCCGTTAATATGGCAGATGTTATTCTTTTAGCTACATGCTTCAATGCAACAAGAGGTTCCGGCAATTACATTGAAAAATGTGATATAAATAAAGACGGTTCAATCAATATGAGCGATGTTATCATGATAGCTTTGAAATTCAATTATACTTATTAAATAATAATGTGAAATAATTAAGAGTGTTGCAAAGCTATTTAAGTCGAGCAACACTCTTTTCTTATCAAAATTTCTATATATTGGCTAAGTCAAAATCCTTCAAAATTTAAATCATATCCAAAAAATTTTGCTACTCTATTTCTGTTGACATCTGCACCTCCTTCAATAAGAAGCTTTACTATTTCAAGATTACCTATCCGGACTGCTTCAGTCAGTACATTCATTCTGCTTAAATCATTCACAGGAACACCTTTATCCAGAAAGTATTTTACCATCTCAATGTCAAGTCCTCTCAATGCATAAATAAGTGCTTCATATGCTTCTCGGCTTTTCGGCTCCGCTCCCTTTGAAAAGAGATAATCCAACATTTTTCTGTCAAATTTGGGTATTATATTAAAAGGTGTATTATATGTAAGCCACGTTTTAAGGCCTGCATTGACAATCATTGGTTCACACTTTTCAAGTATTTTATCCACGAGAGTAATATCTCCCGTATCAGCAGCAAATGCCAGAACAACTCCCCACTCATTTTGATCCATATCGGGATTGCTTTTAATCACTGCATCTATCAGTTCCAACTTCTTTTTTTCGGATATTTGAGAATCTAAATAGTAAAATAGAACAATAGCCAAGGCCCTCGGGTTTTACTCCTTTATTTATCAAGTAAATGGCAGTATCAATTTTACTGTATCTTAAAGCTATTTCCACAGGATTGTTCTCATAATTACCTGCATCGTCTGGTGTAAGTCCGAATTGGAATATCATTTCGGCAATTTTTGTATTTCCGTTACCCGCTCTTCCTAACTCATACGGCTGTTGTATCTTCCGATAATCCTGCCAAGTAAAAAATACAACAGTATCGGTATAATTATGCAAAACAGGACTGCCCAATCAATTCTTATATTGCCTTCTATCACCAATACAAGCACAAACACAAGAAAGCTTATAGAATATGATATAACTCCTTGATAAAACTTCTCCATACCGCTCACAGTGGCTATATGCCCCAACTTTTCATATCTGCTTTTTTTAAATATATGCACTGACATGAAAAATACAATTGCAATCAATACAATGTAAATCAGGCAGCGTATCAAAGTTTCTCCAAGTCCATATGAACCCGGTTTATTTAAGTAACCCAATGTATAGAAAATACTTCCCTTTTCCAGCTTGAGGTTTATATCCTTCAGTATGGAATTTCCCTCAATGCTTTTATAGACACCTTTTAATTCAACCAAGCTTTTTTCACTTCCTTTCAATCTCAGTATAAATTCCAATAACCATATTAATAAGCTCTTCCTTCTCAATACCCAGATAATGAGCTTCAACTACAGCATCTTTAAGACTCTTTCTTAAAGCCTCAATTCGTTCACTATCGGTAATTGCTTGATAGTCTTTAGAGACAAAAGTACCCTTTCCGGTGAATGTTTCTATAACCTTCTGCCTCTCCAATTCAAGATACGCCTTGCTCACAGTATTAGGATTGGCACTTATAATTTTAGACAACTCACGAATAGAAGGAATCCTGTCACCCGGGTTTAAAACACCTTTGATGATATTTTCCTTTATACCGTCAATAATTTGCTCATATATGGGTTTACTGCTTCTTGCATCAATTTTTATCATACTCATCACTCTTTGATTGTATTAAGCGTACTATATTAACTAGTACATTAATACAATATCATACGATAATCAATGTGTCAATGAATATTAAATTTTTTTATTTTTTATATTGACAATTTTTTATGGGCCTTGTATAATGTTAAAGGTCGGTGAACGAAGTACATTTTAAGAATGTGCGGGTGTAGTTCAATGGTAGAACCTCAGCCTTCCAAGCTGATTGCGTGGGTTCGATTCCCATCACCCGCTTTGGAAATTTAATATGCGCCTGTAGCTCAGTGGATAGAGCAACCGCCTTCTAAGCGGTTGGTCGCACGTTCGAGTCGTGCTAGGCGCGCCAGATAAAGCCTCTGTAAATCATACAGAGGTTTTGTTTTTACAATCCAAACTGAATTAAATACGTTATTAATCTTACGTTTAGCAGAGCAAAATAAAAAGCACTTCTTCTATATAAATTAAACTTTATATAAGAAGTGCTTATATTGCATCTTATTATTTTGTCACTATCTTAATTTAGCCAATCTCGTTAAAGCTTTGAACAATGGCTTTATATAAGGCTTCTGCTGTTTTTTGCCTGAAGCTCTCACTCTGAAGCAGTGCAAAATCATCCTTATTGGTCATAAAAGCTATTTCTGCAAGTGCTGCAGGCATCTTTGTAGCTTTTAATACTACTAGATTGGGCCTCTCAACAAGTCCCCTGTTTGTAGTTTTTAACGTACTTATAAGGTTATCCTGTATAATCTGTGCAAACCTTTTACTGGTAAATCCTTTGCTATTGGAACGATTAGGGTAATAAAGAGTCTCGGTACCCTTTGTTGCTGAATAATAAGCATTGTTATGTATACTCAAAAACAATGTGGCATTTAAATCATTAGCGATATACGCCCTCTCATACAAACCTACATATATATCCTCTTCTCTTATTATGTAAGATCTTATTCCTGCTTGCTTTAAAAGCTTGTCCAACCTCATGGAGATATCCAGATTAAAAGTCTTTTCCTTTGTTCCGAAGCTTTCTGCTCCAGGTTCGCTACCTCCATGACCGGGATCAATAACTATAAGCTTTTCCCCCGGTAATGCAGGCTTTAATATTGTGATGGCCGTATCATTGAGACTAGCCCTTGAAAATACATTATAAACAAATTTTTCATTAGCAGTAAATATAATACTTGTAGTATTCTTGGAGCTATCTTTTTTTATTTCAATGCTCTTTAGATACTTGTCGTCTATATACATTATCCCCGTATCAAGATTGGCCTTTCCGGATGGAAAAGTTATTGTATAAACCATATCATTCTCGCTATAAGTACCTGTATAATGCTTCTTTAAGTTTTCGCCACCCTCAGTAAGAGTTGCTCCCTTAATTGTCAAGCCTACCCTGTCTCCCATATTGTCGTATACTACATTTTTAAATATTGGAGGATCCACTCTTACAACCAGCTTGCCATCTTCCACATCACATTTGAATTGAACCTGTCCTGAAACATCTAAAACCACCCTTGCTGTCTTTTCATCAAACATTGCATAGCGAATCTTTTTTATGTACTTGCCGTTAACATTTATTGTCTGTTGATCCTTACTTGTTTTTGCATTGGGTATATCAACAGCTATTCTGTCAGGATCGGTATACCTTGCAACAGTATATCCCTGGAAGCTTTCTGCACCTATCATTACCATTTCCTTGTTGTCTTCCAAAGAAAACTTAATATCTATATTACCTGAATCTCCTAAAGCTTGAGATGATGAATTTGTAGGACTAGGACTGCCGGATGGCTTTTCAGTAGCACTCGGGGTATGAGTAGGTGTCGGAATCGGTGTATTTGTCGGTTTTAACGTTGGTGTTGGGGTAGGCGTTTGCAAAGGAGTCGGCATATCTTCCCTGTCTAAATCACCTCTTCCGGAAATACTTGTTCCGAGAATACTTACTACCAACTTGTCAGGCTGCTGTTCCACCTTATACTGGGATTTACTATTTACATCCAAAACAACCCTTACAACCTTTTCTTCAAACTGAGAATATCTCACAGCTTTTATCTGTTCAGACTTAATGTTTATTTTATCTTTTATTGCCATATATGTATTTGGTAAATCAACTACTATCCTATTTTTATCCGGATCCTCTATCTTAAACACATTATAATCCGAACAGTTTGTAATATGTAAAGTGACCTTATCATTTTTGCCTTCAGATGTATATATTATGTCGTCAAGCTCGGCCATTACATCCCCATCTTTTTTATAATCAACTGTAACAAGCTTTTCAGCTGCATTCCATGATACTTTCATATTGAGCTGTTCACCGACAAATCTTAAAGGAATAAGGGTACGGTTGTTCAAAATTTGTGCAGGTACATCCATCTCTACATTTTTATCGTTTACCAATGCTTTTTTGTTATCTATTGTGAGAAGTATTTTATACTCTCCTAAAGCCACACCAACCTGCCTGGTTTTTCCGTCCCATGTTATCTGTGCACCTAGTTGTTCAAAAATCGCCCTGGCAGTCACAAGTGTCCTATCATTTACAATTACAGGTGATACGTCAGATTTGACTGCTGTTCCGTTTACTTTAATGCTTATATTATTTTGAGTATTATTTACAGTTTTCCCACTCGTCAATCCAGTGTCAGCAGAAAAGGAAGTCGTTACCATCGCAATGGAAATTGCAGATGATAGCAAAACTGCTCCAATTTTTCTCATTATTAACACCTCATTTGATTACTCTTTTGTATATCATTATATTTATCGGTATCCAATAGCCCTTAAACCATAGTTTAAAATGTATATATTGCATATAATATTTTACAAAGTGCCATTTGACAGAATGATTACGCACTTTTCAAACTATTCAGATATTTTTATGTAAAATATAACAATTTTTATAAACAAAAACACATTAAAACTATTGTTGTATGTAGTGATATTACTTCATAATATATTATATAACAATATATTATATAACACTTGAATGGACATTTTAAGACCTGAAACCCTATTGAAATGAATTTGTAATACTAACGTAAAAAATCACGACATAATTTTAAAAAGAAAAAAAATTGTCGTGATTTATGGCAAATTTAATGTAAAGCGTTTGTTATTTTGCTCTGCTTTTAGCTTCCTCATAGGATATTATGCACCCACAGAACTTTTGTCTGTAAAGTCCTATTTCCTTAGCCTGCTGTTGACCTTGCCTGAAACCCGGCCTGAAGTCCCTATAATAAAAATCTACGCCATATTTTTGTGCTGCCTTTTGAGAAATTTCCTTTATAATATCATGCTTTTGATACGGACTTACCAAAAGAGTAGTTGTAAAGCTGTCAAACCCATTTTCAGCAGCATAAGAAGCTACCTTGTAAAGCCTTGTACTGTAACAGAAAAAACACCTTTCTTCGTCATTTCCCTTAAATGCTTCCCACTCCTGCTGCATAAAATCATCCGAATATGCCACAGAAAAATTTAAAATACGTGACAATATGCCCACATTTTCTTTTCTTCTGTTAAATTCTTCTATAGGATGTATGTTTGGATTATAAAATAACCCCTCAAATTCAATATTCTCATCTCTTATAACACTTATCGGATACACCGAACACGGTGCACAACACATGTGCAGTAACAATTTCATTTAAATCCCTCATTCCTTAATTCCAAAGTGATCATAAGCAAGCTTGGTTGCCATTCTTCCTCTTGGGGTTTTATTTATAAATCCAAGCTGCAATAAGTACGGCTCATAAACATCCTCTATTGTATTTGCTTCTTCACCTATTGATGCAGCAAGGGTATCAAGCCCCACCGGTCCTCCTCCGAACTTCTTTATGATTGTAAGAAGCATATTTCTATCAACTCCATCCAATCCAATGGGGTCAATCTCCAATGCATCAAGACCCATCTTTGCCACATCCCTGCTTATATAGCCATCTGCCTTAACCTGAGCAAAATCTCTGACCCTTTTTAATATCCTGTTTGCTATCCTCGGTGTTCCTCTTGATCTTGAAGCTATTTCTCTCGCCCCGTCTTCATCGATACCCATTCCAAGTATTCCAGCTGATCTCTTTACTATCTGCATTAGCTCGTCAACAGTATACATCTCAAGTCTGTTTATAACACCAAACCTATCCCTAAGCGGCGAAGTTAAAAGCCCTGCCCTTGTTGTGGCACCTATGAGAGTAAACTTGGGTAAATCAAGTCTTATGGAGCGGGCACTCGGACCCTTTCCGATTATTATATCCAGTGCATAATCCTCCATTGCAGGATATAAAATCTCTTCTACGCTTCTATTGATTCTGTGAATTTCATCTATAAAAAGAACATCGAAATTTCCAAGGTTGGTTAGGATTGCCGCCAAATCACCGGGTTTTTCAATAGCCGGGCCTGATGTTATCCTGATATTGACTCCCAACTCAGATGCAATTATTCCGGCAAGTGTTGTTTTGCCAAGACCTGGCGGGCCATATAAAAGGACATGATCCAGCGCCTCATTTCTCTGCTTGGAAGCCTCTATAAAAACCTTAAGATTCTCCTTAACCTTATTCTGTCCAATATATTCTTGAAGTTTCCTCGGTCTTAAGCCTGCTTCGTCATAATCTTCACTACATGACTTGCAACTAACCATACGTTCCTCTTCCATTTATATATCTCCTCTATCCATTAGTTTACAATAAAGTTTTACAATAAAGAGAAATTCTGCAATAACTTAACATATACAAATTATGATAATGTACCAAAAGCAATTATCTCATAAGCCCCTTTAACGCATTTTTCACTATGGATTCCAAATCCATATCCTCCGAATATACCGAATTTACGGCTTTACTCGCTTCTAATGGAGTATAACCCAGCACGATAAGTGCACTTATAGCTTCTCCAACCCTTGAGTTATCGCTTATACCGTCTTTTGTTCCAATGCCATCATCATTTGTTTGTACTAACTGCTCCTTCTTTATCTTATCTTTCAATTCCAGAATTATTCTCTGAGCCATTTTGTTGCCTATACCCGGTGCTTTTGTAAGAGCTTTGACATCATCTGTTATAACAGCCAGACCAAACTTTGTAACAGATACGGATGAAATCACCGATAAAGCAGCCTTAGGTCCTACACCCGAAACAGATATCAGCATCTCGAACATATTCAGCTCTTCCCTTGTTTTAAAACCATATAGGCTCATGATATCTTCTCTCACATAAAGGTGGGTATATACCTTAACCTCGTCGCCTACGGCACCTGCATTCTCTATGGTAGTAAGGGATGTATTTACCCTATAGCCTATTCCGTTTACATCAATAATCAAATAATCGTTTCCTTTATTCTCTATTTTTCCCTTAATATATGCAATCATCTTTTTCCCTTTCAAAATCAATTGATTTTTATAAACTACACCAAACATGCATAAATATATTTACAACCTATATTTACAATCTGCTTAGAACATTATAAGAATGACCGTGACAAATAGCTACAGCCAATGCATCTGCTACATCGTCAGGCTTGGGTATACCGTCAAGATTTAATATAACCTTTACCATTTGCTGTACCTGGGATTTATCGGCACGTCCATATCCTGCTACAGCTTGCTTTACCTGAAGGGGTGTGTATTCAAAAACTTCCACTCCAAGCCTTGCCGCCGCAAGAAGTGCAACTCCCCTGCCATGACCGACAGTTAATGCCGTTTTTATATTCTTATTAAAAAACAATTCTTCCACAGCAACAAAATCAGGTTTATATTTAATAATCAAATCCTCCAGCATACCGTTCAACTTAAGAAGCCTTTTGGGAAGTACTACATTTGCTTCTGTTGTTGCAGCACCGTAGTCAATAACCGAAAATTTGTTCCCTTCATATTTTACTATACCATATCCCGTTATTGCAACTCCAGGGTCAATCCCCATAATAATCAAAAAAAACAACTCCTTTTGAATAAATCCTATGATTTATTGCATATTTATACAGTCTATTGTATAATATTAAACATTAAAATAATAAATACATTGTAACATATAAGAGGAGGATTTGGTATGAGCAAGAAGGAAAAGGTTATTCTCGCTTATTCAGGCGGATTAGATACATCAATTATTATACCATGGCTTAAAGAAAACTATGATTATGAAGTTATTGCTATGGCTGCTGATGTAGGTCAAGGCGAAGAGCTTGATCCACTTAATGAAAAAGCAATTAAGACAGGTGCCAGCAAAATCTATATCGAAGATTTAAAAGAAGAATTCGTTACGGATTTTATTTTCCCCACAATTAAAGCAAATGCCGTATATGAAGGTAAGTACCTTCTCGGAACATCATTTGCAAGACCGGTAATAGCAAAAAGAATGATTGAAATAGCACAGAAAGAAGGTGCTACAGCTATTGCTCACGGTGCGACCGGCAAAGGTAACGACCAGGTAAGATTTGAGCTTACAGTAAAAGCATTGGCACCCCATCTTAAAATAATAGCACCATGGAGAATTTGGGATATCAGATCAAGAGAAGATGCCATTGACTATGCTTTAGAAAGGAATATTCCAATCCCTGTTTCCAAAAAAGACAATTACAGTATGGATAGAAACCTGTGGCACTTAAGCCATGAAGGTCAGGATCTTGAAGATCCCTGGAACGAACCTCAATACGACAAACTGTTAAAGCTCATGGTTTCACCTGAAAAGGCTCCCGATAAGCCTACTTATGTTGAAATATACTTTGAAAAAGGTATTCCGTTAAAGGTTAACGGAGTAAAATACAAACCCGTAGAGCTCATTGAAGTACTTAACAAAATCGGCGGTGAAAACGGTATCGGTATCGTAGATATGGTAGAAAACCGTTTGGTTGGAATGAAATCAAGAGGCGTATATGAAACTCCAGGCGGAACCATTCTCTATGCTGCACACAGAGAGCTTGAGTTATTATGCTTAGATAGGGATACTCTCCATTATAAGGATATTGTTTCTCAAAGATTCGCAGAGTTGGTTTACTTCGGACAATGGTATACTCCATTGAGAGAAGCTCTGTCGGCATTTGTTGACAAGACTCAGGAAAATGTTACCGGAACAGTACGTTTGAAGCTATATAAAGGTAACTGCATGCCTGCCGGTGCAAAATCGCCATATTCATTATACAGCGAAGAGCTTTCAACTTTCGGCAGGGATGAGGTTTATAACCAGAAAGATGCTGAAGGATTTATCAATCTCTTTGGTCTTCCTATGAAAGTAAGTGCTTTGATGAAGCAAAATGCTGAAAATGACGGCAAAAAATCAAAAGAATCAAAAAGTACATCAAAGTCCTCTGAGAAGAGCAAGGATAAGGCAAAAAGCAGTAAAGCAACTGCAAAAAGCTCTTCTAAGGCTTCTTCCAAAAGTACTGGAGCTAAAAAAAGCAGTTCCAAATCCAAGAAAAAAAGCTAATAGTGAAGTAATAATTCATACTTCATTAAATTAGCCAATTTAAATCATAGGAGTGAAATACAAATGCCTAAGCTATGGGGCGGTAGATTCCAAAAAAATACCGACAAGATTGTTGACGACTTTCATTCGTCAATAAGGTTTGACAGCAGAATGTATAAGCAGGATATAGAAGGAAGTATTTCCCACGCCAAAATGCTTGGCAGTTGTGGTATTATACCACCTCAAGACTCTGAACTTATACAAAAAACTCTTCGTCAAATATTGGACGATATTGAAAAAGGGCAAATCGAATTTGAAACAGATGCTGAAGATATTCATATGAATATTGAGAAAATTCTAATTGAAAGAATCGGTGATGTCGGTAAGAAGCTACATACCGGAAGAAGCAGAAATGATCAGGTTGCCCTTGACATAAGGATGTATATAAAAAGTGAAATAGATCAGTTGAATAGCTTGCTTATCGGACTTTTAAACACCATTATAAAGATTGCTGAAGAAAATTTAGATACAATTATGCCAGGTTATACTCATCTTCAGCGTGCACAGCCTATAACATTTGCACACCATATGATGGCTTACTTCCAGATGTTCAAAAGGGATGTTGAAAGGCTAAATGACTGCTATAAAAGGACTAACGTGATGCCTTTAGGTTCGGGTGCCCTAGCCGGAACCACATACCCTCTTGATAGGGCTATGGTTGCACGAGAACTGGGATTTGACTCCATTACTGAAAACAGCCTTGACGCAGTAAGCGACAGGGATTTTGTTATTGAGTTGGCGTCATGCCTGTCCATAATAATGATGCATTTGAGCAGATTTTCCGAAGAGCTTATTCTATGGTCATCATATGAGTTCGGTTTCATAGAAATGGACGATGCGTATAGCACAGGAAGCAGTATAA